>Ga0316232_1000797_pt1 | contig 43484 bp, 37 predicted proteins | sample TBHtaG_FD_206006 | JGI IMG/M metagenome (GOLD analysis project Ga0316232, IMG submission 206006) | Freshwater microbial communities from Trout Bog Lake, Wisconsin, USA - TBH18025_13 | ecosystem: Environmental > Aquatic > Freshwater > Lake > Hypolimnion/Profundal zone | place: USA: Wisconsin...
GTATCTGCTATGGTTTTATCAGTTTTGGCTATGGTTTTCATACCGCTGACAAGATGGCACAGATTGGCCAACGTGTCGGCTACATGTCATCTAGCCGTGGGAGGGATTCGGGTGAATAGGATGCCAAAATCGCCTCTCTCAAGAAAGCGGAACCGGGCGGAATCTCTTCCTTTCCCGTCAGGCCAGTTCTTGTTTACGGACCACATTTTCGAGCCAAAGTATAGGCAAGGCGGAGAAGCCGTTTAAATCGCCGCCATCGCTCAGGTAACCCCGGGTATTCTGTACCTCGCTTGCGCTTGAAGGTCTACTCCAGCCGCGCCGCGTTCATCAGCGCTGCTCCGCTGCTCTCGTGACTTCAATGGATTTCTTATTGAGGGTGTCTTCAGTATGGGCATCCTGCTTGCCCGCGTAACTCCCATCCCTGAGAAACATCATCGCACTGGCGCAACCACTTAGGAAAAGCAGGAGAAGTATGTCGGCGAGCCCTAATGGCAACGCACTCTTCTTCTTCATTAATAAAACGAACCGCTGGGTCTCGAGGTTGTTTTGCGGGTAGGCTCCTTTGTAAATACTTGGCTGTGTTGCCGCATAGGCTGCCAGCGCCGCAAGATTGCGGTGCCTCTTGAGCACCTGTTTCACGGCCGCCCGGTTAAAGAACAACATGCAGCTCTGGAACCTTCCCACTCGATCAGGTATCTCTGAGATGAAGAAATCTCCCGGCGATACAATGCAAGCGCCGCCCTCGTTGATTGGCAGGCGGTAGTCTCCCCTCTCGATAACGACACTCCCCTGCAACCCAATGACTAGTAGGTTGCCCGTCAACCGGACGCACCGATGCTGGAGTCGCGGATCATCCCCAGTGCGGGGGATGGCAAAGCACTTTGGCCCAGATCCCACAGGGTTCCTCTTTTGAGATGGTATCTGCCTTGGCCACTTGAGGATCTTCATACGGCACGCTACTGGCGTGCTGGCCAAGATACCATGCTCTGGTTAAGTGTTACTCGCCAATCTGATCCTGCATCCAACACCAACGCTTTCGCCGATATCGAGGCTCTGTAACAGCAAGGCACGGCTAATGCTGCTGCGATGACGGACTCCATAGAGCAGTTTCATAACTGCTCTTCATACCTGCTGGCTACGCCAATACCGAAGGGCAATACTGAACACCTCAGGTTACAGAGGGGCTGAGTTGAACTGTTTCAGTGTCTTGACCACAGCATCGCATATTGTAGGGTCAAAGGGATATTGACTTTGCGCGAGCCGCCGGATTACGGCCCGGTATTTGGAATCTGCTCATCGCTTTGCTCAATGGTGCCGTCATCAGTGTCGCCGTTGCCACTGTTGGCCCGCTGGTCACCTTTGGATTTCTCATCCTGCCGGTGCTTTGCGCGGCGGTGTTTTCCCGAAGCCTCCACACGCACCTCGCCGTTTGCATGCTCTTTGGCGCGGCAATGGCCACCATCGGTTCCGCCGCTTCCTACCATTACGACCTACCGTTGGGCGATTCCGTGGTGGCCGGGGGATGCGTGGCGCTCATGATGAGTTGGGCCGTGGCGAAAGCCTGTTTTTTCAAACGTCCGATCAAAACTTAATCCATCCCCATGCCGATGACTTTCTCATTCCTCACATTATAGCTGGGAAGATCAAGACATCTCCGTCAAATGCTCACAAGTCACTTTTTTGCGCCGCCGGTGTCATTTTGACTTGAGGCAACACGAATGATCTCGTGATTTAGGGACATTATCCTTTCTTTTCTCCTTCAACGGCGGAAAACCCGGCGCACATCGTCTTGATGACGCATCGAATTCTTTTTTCTGTTTCGCTATTCAATGTTGAGGGCATGATCGCGGGGTGGAGAAACATCGCGGTGGCGTCTCCCATCGCCCTTGCCGCATGGCTTGGATCAATAGATGCAAATTCCCTAGCGTCAACCCCTGCCTGAATAACTTTCTTGAAAACGCTGATGATTTTTTCTTCGCGCTTGGCAACGGCATCTGGACGTACTTCGATCAACCGGCGGAAAGTAAGATAAACATGGGGATCCTGTTCATACTTCGTGCGCCGTCTGTGATGGATCGCCATCACGACCGCTTCAAGACGTTCTGCGGCGCTCCCGGGTTGCGCTGCAACGCTCTCAACGAAGCACTCGACTCTGGCCATCCAATCATCGACGACGGCATCCAGGATTTCTGCCTTTGATTTAAAAAAACGATAGACGTTGGCGTGGGACATCCCCAGCGAGCGGGCGATGTCCACAACGGTCACCTTGTCCGGTCCAAACTGTCGCAATTGCGTGCGCGCCGCCTCGATAATGAGGCGGGTCGTGTCATCGGAGGAGACTTTTTTGTCGGAATGATCGAACGTCGTGAACATACTGCTAGTCCTATAATTACAGATTACATAATTTGCAACTTGTAATTAAAAGAGGGCATTTTAAGATGCTTCGCAAACTTTGAACCGAGCAAACGACGCTATGCCGCAAACCGATACGCCTGAAAAACGTGAGACCTCGCCTCAACCCAATGCCGTTGAGAGGCAAAGTCCAACTGCACGCAAGTCGGGGCTCCCCTGGCGCTGGATTATCCTGCTGCTGATGGTCGGCCTTGGCTATTGGTGGTTTCAGCACCGGCCTGCGGATGGGGCGGGTGACGCCAAGCCAGGGGCAACCAAGGGTCCGGGCGGAAGGGGCGCTGGGGGGGCGCAGATCGTTCCTGTGGTGGCGGGCACTGTCATTCAGAAAGACGTGCCCATTTACCTCGAAGGGCTTGGGACTGTGCAGGCGCAGAATACTGTCACGATCCGAGTGCGGGTGGACGGTCAGCTTACCGACATTGCGTTTGCCGAGGGACAGGAAGTTCACGCAGGCGATATACTCGCAAAAATCGACCCGGCACCGTACAAAGCGTCATTGGCCCAGGCTGAAGCCAAGAAACGGCAGGACGAAGCGCAACTCGGCAATGCACGCGCGGATTTGGCGCGCTATGCGGAGATGGTCGCGCGCAAGGCGGCCCCGAAGCAACAGTATGACACCCAAAAATCGCTGGTCGCGCAGCTCGAAGCCGCCGTGGGCGCGGATGAGGCGGCGATTCAAGGTGCCAAAGTGCAACTCGATTACACCACCATCGTTTCGCCGATTGACGGACGCATCGGGCTCCGCTTGGTGGACAAGGGGAACATCGTTCATGCCTCGGATGCGAACGGCCTGCTCGTCATCACGCAACTGCGCCCCATCTCAGTCGTTTTTACGCTTCCGGAACAAAACCTGCGCGAAGTCCGCAAGGAAATGGCCAAGGGTGAACTGACTGTTCTCGCCATGGACCGCGACGATGGGCCGCCCTTGGCACAGGGAATTGTGGCGGTGATTGACAACCAAATCGATACTACGACAGGCACGATCAAACTGAAAGCGACCTTCCCGAACGAAGATCAGGCGCTTTGGCCCGGGCAGTTTGTGGATGTGCGGCTTTTGCTTAGCACCCGCAAAGCCGGTATTGTCGTTCCGGCGGCGACCATCCAGCGCGGCCCTTCCGGCTCCTTTGCGTTTGTGATCAGCAAAGGCAGCCGGGCCGGGCAAGGGCAAGGCGGCAGCAAGGGCGGTCATGCCAAGGAGGGATCGGCTCAGAGCACGTCTTCAAAAGGAGGAGCGACTCATGCCGGATCGGGTGCCGAGGATTTGACGGTAGAGGTGCGTCCTGTGAAGGTCGCGCAGATTGAGGATGGCGAAGCGCTGATCGACGAAGGTCTAAAGCCTGGCGAGCGAGTGGTTGTAGAAGGTCAGTATCGGTTGCAGGCGCATTCTCGCGTCAAACTTACCAAAACCAGCGAAACCGAGGCCGGAGACGAAACACCATAAATTCGGTTTCATCCACCAAAATCCCGCGCCGTGAATATCTCCGAGCCCTTCATCCGCCGCCCGATTGCCACCTCGTTGCTGATGGTGGGCGTGATCATCATGGGCATGCTCGGATATTCGCTGCTGCCGATCTCAGCCTTGCCCGCTGTTGATTTCCCGACGATTCAAGTCACCACACAATATCCCGGAGCCAGCCCGGACGTAATGGCTTCCACCGTCACCACGCCGTTGGAACGTCAGTTTGGACAAATTAGTGGCTTGGCGATGATGAACTCGTCGAGTTCGTTCGGCAATTCGACCATCACGCTGCAATTCAATCTCGACCGCGACATCGACGCTGCCGCTCAGGACGTCCAGGCGGCCATCAACGCGGCCAGCGGCGTCCTGCCCAAGACGATGCCCAGCCCGCCCACTTACAACAAGGTCAACCCGGCGGACACTCCCATCCTAACCCTGGCAATCACCTCGGATCTGCTGCCTCTGGAAAAGGTGAATGACCTTGCGGATACCGTGCTTGCCCAAAAATTGAGCGAGGTGACGGGTGTCGGCCTGGTGACCATCGAGGGCAACCAGAAGCCCGCCGTGCGAGTTCGTGTGAACCCCGGAGCCATCGCCAACTACGGACTCAGCCTCGAAGACATTCGGACGGCGCTAATCCAAAATAACATCAATGCTCCCAAAGGAAGCTTCGACGGCCCGCGTCAGGCGTATGCCATCGGAGCCAACGACCAGATTTTTTCAGCCGACCAATACAAACCCATCGTCGTGGCTTACCGAAACGGTTCGCCCGTGCGCCTGCAAGATATAGGCGCAGTGGTGGACAACGTGGAGAACGTCCGGATGGCCGGGTGGGTTGAAAGCAAACCGGCGGTAATCGTCGATATTCAGCGCCAACCGGGCGCGAACATCATTGAAACTGCGGACCGCGTCAAAGCGCTGCTGCCGAAGCTGCGCGCCTCCATTCCGCCCTCCGTCCAAATCCACACGCTCACCGACCGCACCGAGACGATCCGCGCCTCGGTGGCGGACGTGACATTTACGGGAATTCTGACTGTTTTGCTGGTGGTGATGGTGATCGCCATTTTCTTGCGGAAATTCTGGGCGACGGTGATTCCCAGCGTCGCGTTGCCGCTCGCGGTGGCGGGGACGTTTGGCGTGATGGAGTTGATCGGATTCAGCCTCGACAACCTCTCGCTCATGGCGCTGACCATCTCCACCGGCTTCGTGGTGGACGATGCCATCGTGATGATCGAAAACATTGTCCGCTTCATCGAGGCGGGCGAAAAGCCGCTCGACGCGGCGCTCAAAGGCGCGCGGCAGATCGGGTTCACCGTCATCTCACTGAGTGTGTCTCTCATTGCTGTCTTCATCCCGCTCCTTTTCATGACCGGCATTGTGGGTCGGTTGTTCCGTGAATTTGCGATCACCCTGAGCATCGCTGTGGCGGTCTCTGCGGTAGTGTCTCTGACACTCACGCCGATGATGTGCGCCCGTCTCCTGAAACCCCAAAGCGAGGAAAAGCACGGACGCTTCTTCCAATGGACGGAAGGCATGTTCCAAGGGCTCCTGAATGCCTACGATAGCGGCCTCAAATGGGTGCTGCGCCACCAGCGGTTCACGTTGTTTGTCGCGGTGGCCACGCTGGTCGCTACTATCTGGCTCTATATTATCGTTCCCAAAGGGCTGCTTCCGCAACAGGACACCGGGCTTATTGTCGGGGTGACGGACGCCGAGCAGTCGATCTCCTTCAAGGGAATGGCCAGCCGTCAGCAAGCCATCGCGGAACTCGTCCGTAAAGATCCCGATGTGGTGAGCGTCGCCTCGTTTGTCGGCGCGGGTACGGTCAACTCCACCGTGAACACTGGCAAGCTCTACATCAATCTCAAGTCGCGCGAGCAGCGCAAAGCGAGCGCAAGCGAGGTGATCGACCGACTGCGCGAGGCGACCAAGGATGTGCCGGGCATCACCCTCGCCATGCAAGCGGTTCAAGACGTGCAGATCGACAGCCGGGTGAGCCGCACCCAATATCAATATACCTTGCAGGATGCGGATGAAGCCGAGTTGGCGGAATGGGCTCCCGCTCTCATGGAAAAATTCCGCTCCCTGCCCGCGTTGGCTGACGTCGCCAGCGACCAGCAAACCGAGGGGTTGCAAGTCGCCATCGACGTGAATCGCGGCAAGGCGGCGCGCCTCAACGTCCTGCCGCAAGCCATCGACGACACGCTCTACGACGCCTTTGGCCAGCGCCAGGTTTCCGTCATTTTCACCCAGCTCAACCAATACCGAGTCATCCTGGAGTTGGAGCCACATTTCCAGCTTACGCAAGATGCGTTGCGCCACATTTACGTCAAATCCTCCACGGGCCAAATGGTTCCCTTGAGCGCGTTCAGCACGCTGAAGACCGTGACCGCACCGCTTGCCATTGTCCATCAGGGACAATTTCCCGCCGTGACGCTTTCTTTCAATCTCCAGCCCGGCAGTTCACTGGGAGCGGCGGTCGAGGCCATCCAAAAAGCCGAGAGAGAAATCGGCCTTCCCGAGACCATCGTGACGACATTTTCCGGCAGCGCCGCCGAGTTCCGGGCTTCGCTTGCCAGTGAACCTTTGCTCATTCTGGCCGCCATCGTGGTGATCTACATCGTGCTCGGTGTGTTGTATGAAAGCTATATCCACCCGATCACGATTCTCTCCAGCCTCCCCTCGGCGGGCGTGGGCGCCTTGCTGGCCTTGATCCTCTGCCACACGGAGCTTTCCCTCATTGCCCTCATCGGCATCATTCTCTTGATCGGCATCGTAAAAAAGAACGCCATCATGATGATCGACTTTGCCCTTGAAGCAGAGCGCGAACACGGGCTTCCACCGGAGGAATCGATTTATCAAGCCTGTTTGCTGCGGTTCCGCCCGATCATGATGACGACCTTCGCCGCGCTGCTTGGAGCGCTGCCGTTGGCGCTGGAAAACGGCACCGGTTCGGAACTGCGCCGTCCGCTTGGCATTTCCATCGTCGGCGGTCTGTTGCTCTCGCAGTTTATTACCCTCTACACGACCCCTGTGATCTACCTCTACATGGAGCGGCTCAGAAAATGGTTCACTCGCGGGCGCACAAGCCTTCCGGTGGAAAGGGAACTTGAACCGGTTGCAACCTCGTCGGTATGAGCATCTCGGAGCCGTTCATCCGCCGTCCGGTTGCGACGTCATTGCTGGCCATCGGGTTGGCTCTCCTCGGGATTGTAGCTTACCGCTTCCTGCCGGTCGCATCGCTTCCGAGGGTCGATTACCCGATGATTAGCGTCTCTGCGTCGCTGCCGGGAGCGGATCCGGCGACGGTTGCTTCGTCCCTTGCGGCTCCTTTGGAGCGCCGCCTCGGCCAAATCGCCGGAGTGTCAGAAATCACCTCCGTCAGCAGCTTGGGGAGCGCGAACATCACCATCCAGTTCGATCTATCCCGTTCGGTGGACAGCGCCGCGCGCGATGTGCAGGCCGCCATTAACGCTTCGGTCAACGACCTTCCCGGCAACCTTCCGAGCTTGCCTACCTATCGCAAGGTGAATCCCGCGGACAGGCCGATTCTCATCCTCGCTCTACAGTCTGAGACTCTTGCGCGATCCAAGGTTTTCGAGGCGGCGGATCAGGTCATTGCCCAGCGGATTAGCCAGGTGGAAGGCGTTAGCCAAGTCACCATCAACGGCGCGGAAAAATCCGCCGTGCGGGTTCAAGTTCATACCTCTGCGCTTGCCTCCACCGGCCTATCCATGGAGGACATTCGCACCTTTCTGGGGCAGATCAATGTGGACGCGCCACTCGGCAGTCTTGACGGCAAAGAGCAGTCATTCGCGCTCAAAAGCAACGACCAACTCTTCGAGCCCGAGCCGTATCGCAATTTGATTGTAAAGCAATTCAACGGCACCCCTATTCCGCTTAAGGCGCTGGGCAACGTGGTGGAAGGCGTTGAAAACACACGGCTGGCCGGGTGGATGGGAGACAAGCCCGCTGTTTTGCTCCTGATCTTTAAGCAGCCCGACGCAAACGTCATCGAGACCGTGGATCGCGTTAAGGCTGCGCTGCCACAACTTGAGAAATGGATTTCGCCTTCGATTAAAATCAACGTGGTGAGCGACCGCACACAGACCATTCGCGGCTCGGTCGCCGACGTGCAGTTTTCGCTTGGGCTCAGCATCGGCTTGGTCGTGATGGTGATTTTTCTTTTCCTGCGGCGCTTCTGGCCCACTTTCATTGCAAGCATCACCGTGCCCCTCTCCTTGGCTGGCACCTTTGGAGGGATGTATCTGCTCAAATACAGCATTGATAACCTTTCCTTGATGGCGATCACGATCTCCGTCGGCTTCGTCGTAGATGACGCCATTGTGGTGATCGAAAACGTCTTTCGCCATGTGGAAAAGGGCGATTCCGTGATGACGGCAGCCCTCAAGGGAGCAAGGCAGATCGGGTTTACGGTGGTCTCGATGAGCACCTCCCTGGTGGCGGTGTTCATTCCGCTGCTGTTTATGAGCGGTTTGATCGGACGCTTGTTCCATGAGTTTGCCGTTACGCTGAGTTTGGCGATCCTGGTTTCGGGGGTGATCTCGCTGACCCTCACACCGGTGCTCTGTTCCCGTTTTTTGAAAAAAGAAGCGGACTATCGCGCGCCGGGATGGATGATGCGGATGATGGAGCGCGGCTTCAACGAGCTGCTTGCGGGCTATGAAACCGGCCTTCGCTGGGTGTTGTGCCATCAAACGTTCATGCTGTTGGTCGCCATCGCCACTATTGTCGCCACGGTGTGGCTTTACATTGTTGTGCCCAAGGGGTTCTTTCCGCAACAGGACACGGGATTTCTGATGGGTACTACGGAAGCCGCCCAGGATGTTTCCTTCACCACCATGTCCCGGCTTCAACAGAAGGTCGCCAGGATTGTAATGGCCGACCCCGCAGTGGATACCCTGGCCTCGTTTATCAGCTCGGGCAACAACGGCCGCATGTTCGCCACCCTCAAGCCGCTTGCAGAACGCAAGGTGAGCGCGGATGAGGTGATCGGGCGGTTGCGGGGCAAACTTTCCGGCGTGGAAGGGATTACACTTTTTTTGCAGTCCGCCCAGGACATCCGGGTAGGCGGCCGCAGCACCAAAACACAGTATCAGTATTCCTTGCAAACCACCGACCTCGGCGAGCTGAACCATTGGTCGAGCCTGCTGCTGGAAAAACTCAAAAAAATTCCCGAACTTCAGGGCGTGACGAGCGATCAACTGACCGGCGGGCTCCAGGCCAACGTGGTGATTGACCGCGACGCCACCGCGCGCCTGGGCGTTTCGCCCTCAGCCATCGATAATACTTTATATGATGCGTTTGGCCAGCGGCAGGTTTCCACACTGTATGGACGCTACAATCAATATCATGTGATCTTGGAGGCCGATCCCAAGGAACAGCTGGATCCTTCGGCGCTGAAGAAAATCTACGTAAAATCCAACACCGGGCAGCAGGTTCCGCTCTCAACCGTTGCGAAGTTCACTTTTGGCAACACCTATTTGTCGGTCAATCACCAGGGGCAGTTTCCCGCCGTAACCCTCTCTTTTAACCTGGCTCCCGGCGTGGCGCTCGGGCAGGCGACGGAGTTGGTCGAAAAGGCGACAGAGGAGTTGCGAATGCCCGCGCGCATTCAAGGGCGCTTTCAGGGGACGGCGCAAGTCTTTAAAGAGTCCGCATCCAACATGCTGCTCCTTTTCTTCGCGTCGCTCATCACCGTTTACATCGTCCTCGGAGTGCTCTACGAAAGCCTGATCCATCCCCTTACGATTCTTCTCTCGCTGCCCTCGGCAGGCGTGGGCGCACTCGTTGCTTTGTGGTGTTTCGGCTACGATCTTTCCCTCATCTCCTTCATCGGGATCATTCTGCTGATGGGCATCGTGAAAAAGAACGCCATCATGATGGTCGATTTCGCCTTGGAAGCCGAGCGCAACGAGGGGCTCACCCCGGAACAGGCCATCTACAATGCGTGCGTTATTCGGTTCCGCCCGATTATGATGACCACCATGGCGGCGCTGCTTGGCGCAATCCCGCTGGCCATCGGATTCGGCATCGGTTCAGAACTGCGTCGTCCGCTCGGCATCGCTGTTGTGGGCGGCCTCCTCTTTTCACAAGCCCTCACGCTCTATACCACGCCGGTTGTCTATCTCGCCTTTGAACACCTGCGGCAATGGGTGGGAAGGTTGCGGCACAGGAATTGGGCCGCAGACAAAAAAGAGGCGGCTGTGGCCGCTGTGAATGTTTTGGGTTAATTTCCTTACTTAACCACATCATGCCGCAAGAAGACCCTGCTTTCGAATCCACTAACCATCTATGCCTGTCTGAACCGGTCGATTCAGAGTCTGCGCTGGGGGAAACTCAACGTCATGACCCCTACAAGGCGTTGCGCTCAAGCGGATATCGCCGATTTCTGCTCGGCAACGTCATCTCCGTGATCGGTCGCCAGATGACGGGCCTGGCTGTGGGCTGGGAAATTTACCGCCGTACCCATTCCCCCACGCTTCTCGGTTTGGCTGGGATATCAGCCGGGGCACTGTCTCCAAGATTGAGGCGGGGTTACGCTGTGTTTCCGATGCCGAAGTTGTTCTGCTAGCCAAGGTGCTCGACTGTTCACCCTCCGACCTTCTTACAGAAACCATCCGGACCTGCATGAAGGTGGCTGGCCAGAAATAGGGTAAAGGGTTCGGACCCGGAGAATGAGACGTGGTCTTGGCCGTCGAGATAATTACTCGATGCTCTCCCCGGTGAAGCCTGTTAGCTGCTCGCCTTCCATCAGAAGGTCGTCGCCTAAATCATCTAGCACGACATAGAAGATCCACATCAGTTGATGCAGCTTTTCTGCGGTGTTCTTGCTGGCCATCTCTGGAACCGTGTCAAACCCCCACGCGGCGAGGAAGTTCATGAGTACCTGATCCGATGATGCCGGGTGGGTGTCCAGAAAAGTGAGCAACGCTTTGGTGTCCAGTATGCCTCGACCCAGCCAACGCAGGCTGTCTTCTTCTGGCACTCCTTCGTCAGGGGCAAAGATCAAAGTTTGAACCTTCGTCTCAAGGGAATCGCCGGGTGCTGGTATATCCAGGCCCAGCCCATAGGCCTTGATAATCTCAGTGCAGCGATCCAGATAGACCTCCATGCGGGCTAGGCCGGTGCGTAGGATGTCAAGGGGATCGGCGAGCCCCGGAAAGAGTTCCGGCGGTTGCAGGTCGTGACTGAAGCGACGTCTTCTCATGACTGTGCGGCGAGCACGTTACCGGATGAGCCTTGATCGACCATATCAGCGATTCCAACCCAGAGGACTCAAGTCGCGCAAGAAGGAAGTCAGGAATCGCGAGCTCGGTGTTACTTTTGCGAGGAAAAGGGCGATTGCCTTTTTTCCAGTCCATGCTCCAATCGAGAGGTATTTAGCCTCCAAACCCCATGGGCATTTTCACAGCAATCCTGAGCTATATCGGCTGGCATATCTGCGGGATCGCCCTGTGCGTCCTGATCTGCTGGACGTGGATGCGTGGACGTGCCCATCACGCAGCACGGGAAAGGGGGCGGCCACAAAATCAGTTCCGAAAAGACTGCAACAAAAATGAGATGCGCCGATTCCTAGCTATCTCCATCCTGTTCCCGGGCCTGTTTGCGGGGATAGGCTTCTATTTGACCGGGTTCATCTCGCCGACCCCATGGATTGTTTCCGTAACCAAGTGGATTGGCGTCATGTTTGCGCTGATTTTCATCTTTCTCCGGGTTTTCCACAGGCGCCAGTGCTGCTGCCACATCGTTGCCCGAACGCCCGTACACGTTCAAGGGCCAGATTGCGATATGAGACACTCTGGGAGTGAGTGACAAGGGTGCTTCTTTTTGGGATACTGGCCGTGGCTTAAAGTTTCTGTAGATGAAAACCTCTATCGGGTTTGTGTAGATTTACTGAGGCGACTGAGTGTTTTAGTCTGGAAGGCCGGCCCTGAGCCGATAATTCCGCGGTGACCTTTCAACACTTGGGATAAACAGCCACAGGCACTTACGACTTTTGGGTATTTATATTGGCGTTTGAGGAGGTACCCCTCAGGCGTTGCTGGCTGGCGGAAGTGGACCCCGGCAACGACCAGGCAATATCCTGCAGCCGCTTTGTGCCAGTTTCCGGGGCGGGTCACCAGAGGTCCAGCGCCACAGAGGAGACCTTGCCCCGGTAAGCCGGGTGACCTGCCGGGCGGCACCCGAAAGGGACTCCGGGTACATTCCCACTCCGATGGCTAGGGGCGGTATGTCTCAACTTCATACGTTTACGAGATCTGTTTTCGCCTGATCGGCCACCTCACAACCGGAGGCACTGGCAGTTGGCGGAACGTCTTGTATGTAGGCTTTGACCGAAGCAGATGGCCCTTTGGGTGCTGGTGTGGGACTCTGCCAGCATCGTCAATCTTGTGGCGCAGCTCGTGTTCGGTCCACCTCCCAGCGAGTCTCTCATTATATTCTTGGAGAAGCTTCAGGGCATCATCAGGCGCCAGTGCGAAGCCATTGACGAGGCAACAGGCCACGCGGAAGGTGGCATCGTGCCCCCGCTGGCCAGAGACGGCTAAGGGGAGCCTGCCAATGTAGGCCCTGGCACTTTCAAGTGTGGTAGGCATAAATTTTTGGCGGTTCCGCATAAGCCGCAAAAGACCCTATAAAAATAGAAAAACACCATCATTTTCATATCTGTTGGTGACTTATGCGGCTTCTGCGCTTATGCGAGGCAGTTGGCTAAACCGATACGCTCGGCTCCAATAAGTACCCCCACCATCGAGGCGGTCCTGCTGATGGTTGGTCCGGGTGACGGTGAAGTCGTCCACCTCAACAGCATCTTGCTGGCCAAACGCTCGCTTCATCAAAACGCCGACCCTTCTGCTCGCTTCACCAGCGTTACCAGTCTTGACCCCGGGGATTTCGATACCCGCGTCGTCACAGATGTCCACGATAACATTGGCAGCCAGAGTGTTTTCGAGCTGCCTGGCGTTGCGGACCTCAAGCGCCACAGCCCTCAAAAAGTTTAAGGCTGGGTCGCTGATGCGCGCTTGGGCTTGCTGGTGCCCTTCCAAGAGGGGCGCGGCACGGAAGATGTTCTGGACGATCCAGTCCAAGGTCTGAGCCCATTCGCGGAAGTCGTGATCCATTACGCGCGTGCGTTGTTTCCCGCTTTCAACCCATTCTCGGATCACCGCGAAGACGCAGCCAAGAAAGTAGGGTTGCCGGGCCTTGACGTGGTCCGAGATGTCTCCTTCTGCGAACACTTGGAAGGCAAAGCCTGCGCGCTTGCGGATGCGGACAATACAGGAGCGGTTTGCCATATCACGCGTGCTTTCCACCCCGTTGGAGGTCAACAGTATGAAGAACCGGCTTGGATCGACCTGGATCTCCCCATGGTACGGCACCCTGGCGGAAAAACCTCCGGTTGCCGTCATAAAGGCTTCGATGAACTGGGAGTCAAGCTTGCCCCGGAAGTTGTCGAACTGGATGAATGGGTGTCCGGTGATCAGAGCTGCCGAGAAGCTTTCGTCCACGGAACCAACGCCACCTTCACGGCGGGCAATGACTCTGGGCTGCTCGGCGTAAATTGAGCAGATTAGGCGTTGCCGAAAGGTCTTTCCACTTTGGGACTGGTCGGCCTCGGCTACATCAGCGGGAACGAAACCTTTGATGAATCCGCCCAGCTTGAGAGCTGGTGTGATCGTGTGGGCCAGTGCTCGGGAAAGATCGCCTGGCGTCTGAAAGTCGAATTCCGAAAATATCATCCGGAGCGACTCGACCGCTTCCCCAATAGGAACCTCAGGCGGCGCGATGCCCTCGGTCACCAAGATGCCGCCGTTCTCGGAATGATAACCCTTGGGAAGGATCAGCAGTTCGTTGTTGCCCTCAATCATGACGGGTGCGTTGACCACCGTTGCGATATGGGGAAGGTATTCCCTTGCCTCCGCAGTCGCCAGCAGAGCGGCAGCCGTCTCTTTCGGACAGTTCGTTGGCTTGAGCACTTGCTCACCTCTGGCCCCACTCCGCCAAGCGACCACATGGCCAAATTGTTCAATCCGGCTGCGGAATGCGGTGTCGTTCACAACTTCCAAGCCCAGGGTGCCATCATCACCCGGCACCAACTCCATGACTGCTCCTCCCCTGAAGAAAATCGTCTTCGTTGGCCCTATCTTTTTGAAGAGCTTGTCGGCACATTCCGTAATGGAGACTTCCCCGCTGGGGAGGATGATCCAGTCATCGGCGCAGGCATCAGCGCGGTCGTCTCCGGCTGGCACTGCAGGTGGTGTGGTGACCTGCACCTCCTTTTTCCACGAAAGCTTCAAGTTCTCAGGCCAAACAATTTCGTCGAAGATGATTTCGACAGGCGACACAGGGTTCAGGATTCGGTAGGCCGTCGGCGTCGTCTCGCCCTTCGATGCGTCCATGACTTCCCCAAGGATCACCGTCTGCCCCCCGGTGGAGCGCCATTCCCCCCAATTCTCTCCGCCAGTGGTTGTGATCTTGGTGAGCTTAGGATACGCGCCGCGAATCCGCACCCAGACGTTGCATCCTCGGACACGCTTCGACCGCAGCGTATCGCGGAGCCGAGGGTTGAGGTCGAGGAATGGCTCGACGAATTCATCGACATCAATGTCGATCGTGTTGAGGTTCCCGGATTCCGGCCCGAGAAGAACACCGACGTTATGACCTTCAAGGTCGGCGAGGTATGACGGCGTCATGTCGGTCCGGGTAAGCTTTTGCCATGCAGTCCCCAGCGGACGCTTTTCGCCATGGGCGACTTTCAATAACACAGCCTCGGGCAATAGGGCGCGAACAAGACCCATTCCCGAGAGAGGCGAGTTTTCAACAGGAGGTTGGCCTCCCGCTTCGACCGCTCTGGTGTCACTATACCCCTTGGGGGGCACTTCAAATTCTGACATAAAATAAGTATATTTTCAGCTCAGCTTGAGCATCGAGGCCATCCGCCTTGGCCTTTCCAAGGCGGTGCCTCAACGGGTTCTCCTATCTCGACGATCTCAGGCGCAACTTCAGGCTTCTTAGCACCCGCCGAATCGATGATTTGGCGTGTTCAATCGCGCGGCCGATCCATCCCTTCAAATCCAGTATTCCGCTTTGAATTTTGCCGGGGACAGAAAACTTCAGCGCCCAGTACCGATCCCGATACCAGTCGATCGTGGATTTGCGCACCTTATTCTCCTTCGCAGACTCGCGGACGGCACTCAGGAGCTTTGAAAATGCCACTTGCTTGATACTGGTATTGTCATCGAGCCCACTGAGAAGCAGGCCATGGAGCAAGTCGAGATACCACTTTGCACAATACGGACTAATCCATATGGCGTAATCCAGCGCCAAGTCTGGATGAAACCACGCACCCCAACCCCGGTCTTTTATTACGAGGATTTCAGGCGCTACTTTCAGATCATTCGCAATCTCTGCAATCACGTCTTTTGTAGAAACTAGCCGGAGGAATTGCCGAGGTGCACTGCCAAATGCGGTGCCTATTCCAAATGCCTCGCCCATCGCGGCGGCATTAATAAACCCATTCCGACGATTGAAGGGGATTATTGACCCTTCAAAGTCTACTGACACGAGATCATCACTCGTTACCTGCCCCGCGTAGGGGCGTTTTTTAATGTGCATTGCTAATCTTTTTTTTTGGATTTTTTTCGTCCATCCGGACGAGTGCCAGTCCCGCTGGCATTACTATAGAATTCGCGATCCAGGCCTCGATATCGCTCCGGCGATAACGAACAAACCGCGAATTGAACTTCACTGCTTTCAGTTCACCGCGCCGCTCAGCGCGCTGAACCGTCTTCGGGTTACAGCCTATGCGACTCGCGACTTCGCGTCGCGAGACCAGCGCATCATCTGTTCCGAATTGTTTTGGTTTAACTATCATGCACCCGAAAGCGAAGCCGACTCCTTTCTTGTATGCAAGATATCCAATTAGTAGTATTATACCATTTTCTTCTAATATTCCGCAGGGTTGTAATATCTTATACTGCTTGGTATTATTTTCAGTCTACTGGTTAGAAGGCGCGAGAGCGTGTGTATGTGAGCGCAATGAAATGCGTGGACTCGCGGACAGTATCACTCCAGCGCCTGAGGAGCATCTGGCCGCGGCCCGGTCAGGAATAATTCTACGCGGCTAATGGCTCGGCTTGTTTTTCTGCTTTGGCGCCGTCGTGGCTGATCCTTTACCCAGAAACTGACGATTCAGCTTTTCCATTTGGATAAGCTCAGTCATGCAATACTCCCAAAAAACATCAAAGGTTACAGGTCCCTTCTTTCTCTTCCTTTTAAACCATCTTTTAAACGCAGGTGTTTCTTTCTCCTCGGGATATGCGTTTATTGCCATTTGCTTCAGTTCTGCTCCTTGAGCTTTGAGCAGCGTATAAGCTGCTTCTCTCCGCGCTGCGTCTTGTTGGGCCAGGTAATTACGAGCTTTGCCCACCACACTGGGATGCAAAACTTTTAATCCAAGGCTCGGTTGACTAGCGCAAAAAATAGCTATTTCGTAGTCGGACGCAAGTTTACCGTCATGGCTGCGCGGCAATTGATCACATTGATCTATCAGCAGGGTGGCTACCTTTTTTATCTGGTGAAAAGAGGAGACTTTGTCTCTGGTGAAATTCAATAGGGCAAGGAAGTAATCCGGTTCTTTTGAAAACAGCTGAAAAAAGGTATATCCATTACCATCCTCCACATTGAGGTCGCCGCCTTTTATTTTTTTTGGGTCAATTGCAGCCGTCACACACCGTTCCACGTGGTGGTGTCTGAAGGTAATGTTTGGTCCCCAGCTTTCAGGTATCGGGTTATTCTTAATAAACTCTTCTACAAGATCCCGATGCCACACATTTTCCCTCGTATCATAATTTACGTTTCGTTTGGGCTTGGGCATTTCTTGTGCTCCTTGTGAAAGATGGAGATATGGGTGCAGAATCTGCTATATCTACCCCATTAAAATTGGCAAGCAATTGCATCTCAAGGCAGGTCGGGTAGATCAACGGAGCAGTTTTCCAAATCCAGTAGTCGCCCGGCGTGTCTTGTCGGCAGAAATGCTGCGTGGTGATCGCGATGTCCGAGTGTCGGAGTGCGCGCGATGCGGCGTAAATCCCGTGGGCATTGGTGAGCGTGGCAACAAACTCATTTCTGAGTTCATGAAGGGGCTTCTGCGCTTCTCTCTCAGCACTACCATGGTCTCAAAAAGTGATGCCAAAGTGATGCCATACGACATTTTGGAGACTCACAAACCACGTCTTGTTTGCGTCGTAAGTCCCTCTTGTTGAGGAACAGCCAGCAGTCGGACTCGAACCGACGACCGTCTGATTACAAATCAGATGCTCTACCAACTGAGCTATGCTGGCGTTTTCTTCCGGAAAGGGCGGTAATCTAGCCTTGGGCGGGAGCTTTCGGCAAGGGTTAATCCGCCGTCACGATGGATCGCGCTAGGAGCACCCCTGGCTGGTGCCGCATTCGGTGCAGCAGCCGCAGGCTCCGGCGCGGATCACTTTGTTGCTGCCGCAGTTGGAGCAGGTGATGTCCATATACATGTTGCCCAAGGCTATTCTGACGCGCTCGGCGTGGCCGTTTTCGGCATGGTTTCCATTTCCGTTCATTCGGGTGCCATCGGTGTTCTCCTTGCTGACGAGGATGTCCACCACTTCTTTTTCTCCTGTCCGCGAAAGGTCGGTGACGGGCCGGTTGACCACTTTCTTGTCGATTTCCGGAAGTTCCTTCATCGGCAGCTCGGGCTGGGTTTTCTTGGCGGAAGTGGCGTCTCTGTAGCCTTTGATGAATTGGCAACCGAGCCAGCGGAAGACGTAGTCGGTGATGGAGGAGGCGTTGCGGATGTCGGGATTTTTGGTGAACCCGGACGGCTCGAAACGCTGGTGAGCGAATTTCTTTACCAGACTTTCCAGTGGCACGCCATATTGGAGGGAGATGGAGGTGAGGGTCGCCACGGTGTCCATGAGGCCGCCGATGGTGGACCCTTCCTTGGCCATCTGAATGAAGAGCTCGCCGGGTTGGTGGTTTTCGTAGAGGCCGACGGTGATGTAGCCTTCGTGTCCGGCAATGTCGAATTTGTGTGTGATGGAGACACGCGTGTCGGGCATCCGCATCCGCACCGGTTTGTTGACTTTCTCGCGGAGTTGGCCGATTTCCGATTCCAATTCGATGATGCGGTTTTCCAAGATGTCCTTATCGGAAAGGTCGGCATCGCCACCGGTCTTCTTGGTGTTGAGCGGCGCGGAACGCTTGGAGCCATCGCGGTAGATGGCGATGGCCTTGAGGCCGAGTTGCCATCCTTCGATGTAGGTGTTCATGATGTCCTCCACCGTGGCGGTTTCGGGCATGTTGACGGTCTTGGAGATGGCTCCGCTCAGGAACGGCTGCGCGGCGGCCATCATGCGGATGTGCCCTTGATAGCCGAGGCTGCGCGTGCCGCGATGCGGCTTGAAGGCGCAGTCGAATACGGAGAGATGTTCCTCTTTGATGCCGCTCTTGTAAAGGATACCGGGCTGCGCTTTGCCTTCTTTGACGAGGTCGTCGTCTTTTTGCAGAGTGACGTCTTCGATGGTATCGAATTGGTCGATGTGGGCGATGATTTTTGCGTTTTCCGCTTCCGAATAGCCCAGCACGCGCAGGGCCGAGGCGACGGTCTGGTTGACGATCTTGAGCATGCCGCCCCCGGCGAGCAGTTTGTATTTTACAAGAGCGATGTCGGGTTCGATGCCCGTGGTGTCGCAGTCCATCAGGAACCCGATGGTGCCGGTTGGCGCGAGCACGGTGACTTGGGCGTTGCGATAGCCGTATTTTTTGCCGAGCGCGAGCGCATTGTCCCAGCAACGCAGCGCTTCTTCCTTGAGGTAGCCGAAGCGGGCGCTGGCCTGGATGTTGGCAACATGGCTGCGGTGGTGCTTGATCACTTCCAGCATCGAGGCGACGTTGTCCTTGGCTTGCGGTTCTTGGATGGCGCGGGTGCGGGCGTCATGATAGCCTTCAAACGGTCCCACGGCAGCGGAGAGTCGGGCGCTCTGTTCGTAGGCGTGCCCCGTCATAATGGCGGTGATGGCGCCTGCGAGTGCGCGACCTTCGTCGCTGTCGTAGCCGAGGCCCATGCTCATGATGAGTGCACCGAGGTTGGCGTAGCCGAGGCCCAGCGTGCGGAAGATGTGGGAGTTCTCGGCGATTTCCTTGATCGGATAGCTCGCGTTATCCACGAGGATTTCCTGTGCGGTGATGAAAATTCGCACGGCGGCCTTGAAGCGCTCGATGTCGAACGTGTCATCCCCGCGCTTGAATTTCATCAGGTTGAGGGAGGCGAGATTGCACGCCGTGTCGTCCAGAAAGAGGTATTCGGAGCACGGGTTGGTGGAGTTCTGCCGCGCAGTGCCTTTGCAGGTGTGCCAAGTGTGGATGGTCGAGTCGAACTGCATCCCAGGGTCTCCGCAAACATGCGTGCCCAAGGCGATCTTGCGCAGCAGCTCGCTGGCGTTCTTCTTTTCGCACGGCTTGCCGTCGGTGACGCGCTTGGTCCACCACTCCTTGCCTTCAATGGCGGCTTGCATAAACTCGTCGCTTACGCGGATGGAGAGGTTCTCGTTCTGATACATGATCGAGCCGTAGGCCTCGCCGTTGTAGTCGGCGGCGTAGCCTTGCTCGATGAGCGCCCAAGCTTTGCGCTCTTCCTTGGTCTTGGCTTCGATGAATTCCTCCACGTCAGGATGCCAGTCCTTGAGCGTGTTCATCTTGGCGGCGCGCCGGGTTTTGCCGCCGCTTTTTACCACGTTGGCCACTTGGTCATAGACTTTAAGGAACGAGAGCGGGCCGCTGGGTCGTCCGCCACCGCTGAGTTTTTCCCGCGTGCTGCGCAGGCTGGAGAGATCGCTGCCCGTGCCCGAGCCGTATTTGAAAAGGAGAGCCTCGGATTTGGCCAACCGCATGATGTCTTCCATCGTGTCCTTGACGGATTGGATAAAGCAGGCGCTTCCCTGCGGGTATTCGTACTGGCTGGTGGCTTTCTCCGCTTCGCCGGTGGCTGGGTTGTAGAAGTAATTCCCCTTCTGGCCATCCTTGCCGATACCATATTGGTGGTAGAGGCCGACGTTGAACCAGACCGGGCTGTTGAACGCGCCGTGTTGGTGGAGGCAGAGCCACGTCAGATCATCGTAGAAGACCTTGGCCGAGGCTTCATCGGCGAAGGTGCCGTCGGCGATGCCCCAGTCCGTGATCGTCCGCGTAACACGATGAATCAACTGGCGCACGGAATTCTCGCGTCCGCCTTTGTAAGGGTTCGAGCCGTTGGCGATATCGCCGTAGAAGTATTTGGAGACAGCAATTTTCGTGGCAAGGGCGGACCAACTCTTGGGCACCTCCACATTATCCTGCTTAAAGATGGCCTTGCCGGAGTCGTCGGTGATGGAGGTGTCGCGGCGATCCCATTCGACTTGGTCGAAGGGGGTGCCCCCGGATGCGCTGAAGGTACGCTCAAACTTCAAACCCTGGCGATGGCCTGTGGAATGGGTGTCAGATTGGGGGCGCAGGCGGTTGGTTCCTGCGATTTTGGGACGGCTGGTGCGGATTCCAGACTTGAGTTTTTGCATGGCGGGCTTTCCCTTCCTTTTTAAATGGCTGCGTTTTTAGAGATTTTGTGAATGAAGGCTGTGAATCGCTGGTCAATATCGGTCAATAAACCGCGAATAACCAGTGAAGAACTTATAGGTTCAAAACCACAGCTTGTTGGGGGTTGCGACGCGCATGACACAACATATTGTGGTTTTGGACAAGTGGAAAAAGTGCAAAAAAGCGAATTTTTCTCTTGCCAGAAAAATGGTCATTTTCGCGTTTTGGCCATTAGCATATTATGCGCCAATACGCAAAAACACCCCTCACAGAGGCACTTCCAAAATAAAAACTCCCGCCAAAATGCGGTAAAAAGGAGCCAATTAAAGGGCAAAATCGGGCTTTTCCGGAGCCACCGCACGCTGAAATTGGCGGGGGGGCTGTCCCATCGCCTGACGAAACACCCGGACGAAGTAATTCAGGCTGCTGAATCCGCAGGCCCACGCGATCTCGGAAATGTTGAGTTTTGGATCCTGAAGCAGATCCTTGGCTCGGGCGAGCCGCTGATCGCGCACATAGGCGAGCACGGACATTCCCGTTTCTGCGCGGAAGCAGCGCGAAAGATGGTCCGGCGTGCAACTGAGTTGCCGCGCCAACGATTCCACAGAGAGTGCCGGGTCCGGCAGGCGGGCACGGATCAATTCATGGCAATGGCGAACTTTGGGATGCTCGTGCGAGAGCATCCGCCCGGCCAGCCGCTCCGGTGCCAGCAAATCGTGAATGACCGAGATGGCTGAAAAAATGAGCGCCCGCCGCCGGGCTGCCGCCGTGGCGGAGGATTGCGCCGATGCGGCATCGTCCAAGTAACGGACAGCTTGCGGCACTTCCGGCCCCTCAAAGGTGTCACAAAAAGCGCCGGTTGGTATGGATTCCTGCGATGACTTGGTGGAGTGAAGCGTGAGTTCGTTGTTGTGAAAACTGAAGACCAGCCCGCGGAAGCGGCTTCTTCGCAGGTCGCGCGCGGTTTCACCGTGAGGAACGCCGCGCGGGATGAGTGCTATTTCTTGGGCGCGCAAATGAAAATGATCCGCTGGGCAGACAAACTCCGTGCAGCCGCCTTGTTGCAGGAAGAGTTCTGGCGTGAGATGGAAAAACATCTTCGGGTGAGGACGCCGCAGTCCCGCCTGCTTGGGGAGGTGGATGACGGGAGGTTTCTCCTCGAACCGATTGAGGAACGATTCCATGTCGTTTCGGTAAGTCTGGCAGCGTTCAGCAAAAGGGAGGAAACTCATTTTGGGGGAAGGGGGGCGAAGCGGATTTGTGCTAGCTTTGTCGCTTCTGTGCCGCACTTTCAAGTCGCAATTGCATTCGCGATGCCCGACGATCCGCTCCCAATGATTCACATCGCCATCATTGGAACTGGCGGCATGGCCAACGTCCACGCCGAAAAATTCAACGCAATCCGGGGATGCCGCGTGACGGCGGCCTGCGACGTGGACGAGAAGCGCGTCCGGGAGTTCGCCGCCAAGCATAAGATCCCCAATGTTTTCACCTCGGTGGACGCTCTGCTCAAATTCGGCGGCTTCGATGCGGTGACGAACGTTACGCCAGACCGCTTCCATGCGCCGATCAGCCTGGCCGTGCTGCGCAAGGGCAAGCACGTGCTCTGCGAAAAGCCGCTGGCGTTGAATTACGCCGATGCAGCGAAAATGACCCGTGCAGCCAAGAAAGCAGGGGTGATCAACATGGTCAATTTTTCGTATCGCAACAACTCGTCGGTCCACAAGGCGCACGATCTGGTGCGCGAAGGGGCGTTGGGGCGGATACTCCATGTGGAGGCGATTTATTTCCAAAGCTGGCTTGCCCAAAACGCTTGGGGCGACTGGCGCACTTCACCGGGGTTGTTGTGGCGGCTGGCCACCAAGCACGGCAGCCTGGGCGTGCTGGGGGATGTCGGCGTGCATCTCTTGGATTTTGCCACGTATCCCGCCGGGGACATCGCCTCGGTGCATTGCAAATTGAAAACCTTCCGCAAAGCGCCGCGCGATAAGGTTGGCGAGTATCACCTCGACGCCAATGACAGCGCGGTGATCACGGCGGAGTTGGCCAACGGCGCGCTTGGCTCCTTCCGCACCACGCGCTGGGCCACCGGGCACAACAACTCCATCACGCTCTCGATTTTCGGTGACGAAGGAGCGCTCAGAATCGACCTCGATAAATCGGGCTCGGAGCTGGAGCTCTGCCGCATTGAGGACCGCAAGATGAGTTCGTGGACGAAGGTGGATTGCGGCGTGACGCCCTCCATGTATGAGCGGTTCGTGACCAGCATCAAAAAGGGAGTCAACGACCAACCCGACTTCGCGCGCGGCGCGGCAATCCAAAAGGCGCTCGACGCCTGCGTGCAGAGCGACACCGAAGACCGGACGGTTGCGCTGTAGGAAGCGAAGAAGGTCTCTCGCAGAGACGCAAAGGCGCAGAGAGAAGAAGGTGGACGCGACCTCCGGGCGCGATTTGGGACGGGACTGCGGTGCGCATCCACGCGGACGAGGCTGGCACCTCGGGGACATAGGCGTTGCCAAGCTGGAGCTTGGGAACGAGAACCAAAAACACTAGTTTTTGTCACCGTTCATCCTCCTTCGTGCTCTTCGTGCCCTCTGTGGGGAATCCTCTTCTCTGCGCCTTTGCGTCTCTGCGTGAGACTTTCCGGGACCTACGCCAAACACTTTACCAACTCGCAGCGGATGGCGTCGGCGTCGAGGGCCTTGCCGATGAACACCAGTTGGCTCGTGCGCGGCTCATCTTTTTCCCAGAGGCGGTCCCAGAAGATGGTGAACCGGTTATTGACGCCGTGGAAGAGCGCGCGGCGCGGGTTCCCCGCGATGGAGAGGAACCCTTTGGAGCGGAAAACCTTCGCGTTAAGGCTCAGGTCCGAGACGAACGCCTCGAAGCGCTCCACGCTGAAAGGCTGGTCGAAGGTGAACGCGCACGACTGGATTTCGTGATGGTGCCGGGTGTTCAATTCGTCGAGGAACTTCGGGTCCACGGCCAGCTTGCGGTCCACATCGAAGGCGGCCATGTCCAGGACTTCCTTCAAATTGACCTGCGCCTGGCTGGTGCGGAAGGTCATCGCGTGCGGGTTGAGCGTGGCGATTAAAGCCTCGATGCGCTGGAGGTGGGCTTCGTCCACGAGATCGGTTTTGTTGAGGAGGAGGAAGTCCGCCATAGCGATTTGCTCGCGCGCAGTCTCCACCGCTGCCATTTGCCGTTCGATTTGTTCGGCGTCCACAACGGTGATGATGGAGTCGAGCTGCACGTATTGCTGCAACTGCGGGATGTTGAGGAAGGTCTGTGCCACGGGGCCGGGATCGGCGATGCCGGTCGTTTCGATGAGGATGTAGTCGAATCCGCCGCGCCGGATAAGCGCCTTCACGCTATTGATGAGATCCGTGCGCACAGTGCAGCAGACGCAGCCATTGTTCATTTGGAAGATTTCTTCCTGGGCGTTTTCGATCAACTGGCTGTCGATGCCGATCTCGCCGATTTCATTGACGATGATGGCGAATTTGTAGCCATGCTGCTGTTGGAGGATGTAGTTGAGGAGCGTCGTTTTCCCGGCCCCCAGAAAGCCGGTCAGGATGGTGACGGGGATGCGCGGTTTGGACGGGACGGAGTTGGCGGGTGCAGTCATGGCAAGTTCGCTAGAATAAGCCCATCGCGAGCGGTTGCCAAGAGCGGGGTAAAGGGCAGGCTTTAGACCGAGCCGGTCTGAAACCGTGTTGATTTTTACCGGGAAACTCGGCATGCTCTTAACCTAGCCTCTGATCGCTGAATTATGAAAACCGAAACGCTGGCGGCGCTGGCGGCTTTTTTCGCCGAATTTCCGTTTCTAAAAGCGGAGCCTGTTCCGCGCGCCGAAGTGGACGCTGCTTTTGCCAAAGTCCATTTTCCTTTGCCCAACGACTACAAACATTTCGTGGAAGTTTACGGTGGCGCGATTGTCGGGCCATATCGTATTTACGGCCTAAGACGCTCTAAACCAATGGGAAATGACGAGGAATCGGCACTCGCTGTCACAGAGCAGTTTAGCAAGCAAAGCTGGCCGGGGGTAGAAAACTGGTTAGTCATTTCTACCGACCACTGTGGTAATCCTATTGGCATGGCAGCAGACGGAAAGGTTTGGATATCCGATCACGATTTGGGGCAAATTGCTGTTGTGGCGGAATCCTTTGATGAGTTCATTTCGGGGTGGTGCCTTAACCTTGCGAAACGGTAGGAAATCAATTAGGGCAAAAGTTTGATTGGAACCTTCCCCATCTTCGCGTCTCGCCGCCTTGATGCCAGCACCACCATCAGCATGGATTCATACCAGCTTGGCTTTAGACGCGGTTTTCCGACTTTCCTATTTCGCGGAGGACAGGCTTGATTTTCTCCTGCGAAAGAGACAAAATCATCACTGGATGTTACCCCCTATGAAAAGAATTCTCCTTCCCCTCCTCCTAGGTCTGGCCGCTAGCTCTCTGCCGGTGGCTGCACAACAATCCTCGATGCTCTCGCAAGCCCAGCGCGCCTATATGGCGGGCGATGTGGCCACTGCGAAACCGCTGTTTGAAAAAGTCCTCGCCAGCGATCCGCAGAACGTCGCCGCGCGCAATTTTCTCAAGGCGATTGCCGAGACCGAAGCGCAAGCCGGGCCCGGCGCGAAACTCGAAAAACAACTCCAAGCTCTGGTTTTGCCTAACGTGGAATTCAAGGAGGCTACGCTCGATTCTGTGCTGGATGCGCTTCGCAAGCAGGCGTCCAAGGCGTCCGGCGGCAAGATCGAGCCCAACTTTGTCGTGCAGCCCGGTGTCAATGTCTCCAGTCCCGTGACGCTGCGCTTGAGTAACATCCCGTTCCTGGAAGTTCTGCGGTACGTTGCGCAGTTGGTCCAAGCGGATTTCGTCGTGGACCGCTTCGCCATCACTCTGAAACCCAAAGCGGTCGCGGCACCTGCCGCCACACCCGCTCAATAAAGCACGCGGGCGAGATAGAGCCCCTCGGCGGGCGCGGCGAAGCTGGTTTTTTTCCGGGGTTTGCCCGGTTCCGGCGGTATGAGGAACTCCGCGAGCCAGGCTTGATCGGATTTCCCCTGCGCCACGCGCACGAGCGAACCGGTCAATAAGCGGACCATTTTGTAAAGGAAACCGTCTCCAACAAAGGTCAGGGTGATGAGCCCGCCGGGCTGGCCCGCGATGCTGATTTTGCGGATCGTCCGCACGGTGTCCGGGCAAGGCACGCCTCGGTTGGCGGCGAAGTTTCCGAAATCGTGCGTACCGGTGAGCAGCGCGGTGGCCAGCCGCAATTGTCGCATATTCAGAGGCTGGAAGACATGCCAGGCGCGCCCGATTTCCAGCGGCGGCATCACCGGGCCGTTCCAGATGCGGTAAATGTAGCGCTTGCCCTTGGCCGCAAACCGCGCGTGAAAATCCGGCTTGGCCCATTGGCAGCGGACGACGCGGATTTCATGCGGAAGATGGGCGTTGAGCGCCGCCAGCCATTGTGCCGGGCTAAAACGCTCACGCGGCACGTCAGCGTGGGCGGTCTGCGCCAGCGCGTGAACGCCTGCGTCCGTCCGCCCCGAGCCGTGGATCGGCACGCGCTTTCCGTCGCAGAGTTTGGCGAACGCCGTTTCCAGGGCGTCCTGCACAGAACCCTTCCCGGCCTGGCTTTGCCAACCACAGAAGGGTCGCCCGTCATAGGCGAGGGTCAACTTGAGTCGGCGCGTCATGGCACAAAGACAAAGAAATTTAACCGCAGATTGCACAGATTTTCGCAGATGAGGAGGAGGCATACAAATGCCGGAAACTCTCTCTTTTGAAAATCTGCGTTCATCTGCGAAATCTGCGGTTCGTCTCTTCTTTCTTGCGGCTAAATTCCCCCCAGCATTGCCTGCGAATCGAGATACCCCTGCAAAATCAGCACCGCAGCCACCTGGTCGATGATGCTCCGGCTGTTCTTGGTGTTTTTACCCGTTTCGTGGAGTTGCTTTTGCGCGGCCACAGTGGTCAGTCGCTCGTCCCAGAACTTCACCGTGCAGGGGGAATATTTTTGGAGCTTGGTGGCGAACTCGCGCGCTTTCTCAGCGGCGGGGCCATACGTGCCGCTCATGTTGCGCGGCAGGCCGATCACAACCAGTTCCACCTTTTCCCGCGCGACCACCTCAGCAACGTGCTTGAGCGGGTTGCCCTCCCTTGCGTTCACCGTTTCGAGCGGGTGCGCGAGCATCCCCAACTCGTCCGAAACGGCGAGGCCGATGCGCGCTTCCCCAACGTCAATGCCAAGAATACGAGTCATGCGGGACACACTACGCGCAGCGAAGCCTGCGCGCCAGCACGAAGCGCGGGTGCTTGCCCTTATCGCTGCGATGGTTATGCTTCGGCGCATGAGCATGACGAAGGACGAGGTGGGGGTCGTGTTGGAGGGGATCACGCAGCTTCTCGAATTGAAGGGGGAGAATCCGTTCAAGATTCGCGCCTATCAAAACGCCGCGCGCGCCATCGAGACGTATTCCGGCAATCTGGAGACGGCGGCCCGGGAAGGGCTGCTGACGGAAATCCCCGGCATCGGCCAGGCCATCGCGGAGAAAATCACCGAGTTGGTCACCACCGGGCATCTTCCCTATTACGAGGAACTGAAAGCGGAATTTCCGCCGGGGATTTTTGAGATGTTCGAGCTGATGGGCCTGGGGCCGAAAAAAATCCGCGCGCTATACGATCAGCTCGAGATTTCCTCGCTCGAAGCCCTTGAAGCAGCCTGCAAAAACGGGCGCGTGGCCGGACTGGCCGGATTCGGAGCCAAGACAGCGACGAATATTTTGCAATCCATCGAGCAGCGCAAAAGCGTGGCGGGAAGTTTCCTGCTCGGCGAGGCGGTGGAAGCAGCGGAGACGATTTACGCCGACCTGCGCGCTCTCCCGGCGGTTTCCCAGGCGTCTATCGGCGGCAGCACCCGGCGGCGCAAAGAGGTGGTGCATGATCTCGATTTCGTGGTCTCCTCACCCCGCCCGGAGGAAGTCACCGCCTTTTTCGTCGCCCACCCGCTGGTGGAAAGCGTGATCGCCAGCGGCGCAACCAAGTCGAGCGTGCGGATCAAAGGCGGATTGCAGGCCGATCTGCGCGTGGTGAGCGACGCCCAGTATCCCTTCGCGCTCAACTATTTTACCGGCAGTAAGGAGCACAACATCGGTCTGCGCGGGCGGGCGCTTACCCACGGCTGGACGCTCAACGAATACCGGCTCGCCCCGGTGGAAGCCGGGCGCGTGAAGCCGGAGCCGATCCCCGAGATCATCGAGGAGCGCGATCTCTACCGGGCGCTCGGGCTCGACTTCATCGAACCGGAACTCCGCGAGAACTTGGGCGAGTTCACCGCTGCCGAAGCCCACACGCTGCCGGATTTGGTGGAGTTGGCGAACCTGCGCGGCATGTTCCATTGCCACACCACGGCCAGCGACGGTCGCAGCAGCTTGGAGGAAATGGCCGAGGCCGCCCAGGAGTTGGGACTGCAATATCTCGGCATCGCCGACCATTCCAAAAGCTCTTTCCAAGCCCACGGCCTCGACGAGGCGCGACTCCTGGAGCAAATCGACGCCATCGCGCGGCTCAACGCCACCTACGACGACGGCTTCCGCCTGTTCACCGGCGTCGAATGCGACATTCTCAAGGATGGCTCGCTCGATTTCTCCGACGAAATCCTCTCCCGGCTCGACTACGTGGTGGCCAGCGTCCACTCCGTTTTCAATCTCCCGGAGGCGGAGATGACCCGCCGCCTCATCAAAGCGATATCCAATCCCCACGTCACCATGCTCGGGCACATGACGGGCCGCCTCCTGCTCACGCGCAAACCGTATGCGCTCGACATCCCCGCCGTCATCGAAGCTGCGGCGGAAATCGGCACGCTCATCGAACTCAACGGCAATCCCCAGAGGCTCGACATGGACTGGCGTTGGTGGCCGCTGGCCAAGGAGAAAGGGGTGCGCTGCGTCATCAATCCCGACGCCCACCACACGAGCGGCTTCCGCCACCTCTGGTTCGGAGTCGCCGAAGCCCGCAAAGGCTGGCTGACGCGGGCCGACGTGGTCAACTGCCTGCCGCTTGGGAAAATCGAGAGCGTCCTCGCTGCGAAGCGTCTGAAGCGGCAGAAGGGGTAAGGCGGGAAAATTTCTTCTCGCTTGTGCGCCATTTTTCAACGAAATATCAACCTTATGAAACCAGTCGTAGGATGTCTTTTGGCCATTGTTGTTGCGGTGTTGCTCGTCCTCGTCGTCGGGGGCATGTCGGTTGCCGGCGGATACAATAAGCTTGTGGGTCTTTCACAGGGGGTTGATGCGCAATGGGCGCAGGTGCAGAATGTTTACCAGCGCCGCGCGGACCTGGTGCCAAACCTCGTCAATACCGTCGCGGGCGCGGCGAACTTCGAGAAATCGACGCTGACGGAAATCACCAACGCGCGCGCCTCGGTGGGGAAGGTGCAAATCAACCCCAACTCCGCGCCCACCGACCCGGAAAAGCTGCGCCAGTTTGAGGCGGCCCAAGGCGGCTTGACCAGCGCCCTCTCGCGCTTGCTGGTGGTTGTCGAAAAGTATCCCGACTTAAAGTCCAACTCCAATTTCCAAGCGCTTCAGTCCCAGTTGGAGGGGACGGAAAACCGCATTGCGGTCGAGCGTGGTCGCTTTAATGAAGCGGTGCAGATTTACAACACCGCCGTGCGTCGGTTCCCGATGGTCTTTATCGCGCCCATTATGAACTTTAGTCCGAGGCCGTATTTCTCGGCCAGCGCGGGCGCGGAGACTCCGCCCAAGGTGCAGTTTGACTTTGCATCCCCCAGCCCCGCGAAGTAAGGGCGTAAAAGATGCACAATCCGAGGCCACGGCGGCAAAATGGGTGGGGAGCGTTGAGGAAAAACGGTTTCCTCCTGTGCCTCCTCGCCTTGGTGTTTCTGGCTAGCGGCGCGCTTGCCACCGAGGTCATCCCGCCCGCGCCCAAAGCCTACTTTAATGATGCCGCCGGGGTCACCCGCCCCGATGTCGCACGTCAACTTAACGGGGAATTGGAACAGTTCGAGCGCGATACCTCCAATCAGATGGTCGTCACCGTTTATCCCAAGATGGAGTCGGATTCCTCGATCGAGGATTACACCGTGCGCGTCGCCCAGTCCTGGCATGTGGGCCAAAAAGGGCGCAGCAACGGGGCGGTGCTCTTTGTCTTCGTCAAGGACCACAAGATGTTCATCCAGGTTGGCTACGGACTGGAGGGAGCGCTCACCGACTTTCTTTGCAACCAGATCATCAACAACGAAATCAAGCCCCGCTTCCGGGACGGGGACTTCAACGGCGGGCTGACTGCTGGCGTGCATGCGATGATCGCTGCCACCAAGGGCGAATACAAAGGGACAGGCAAGACGGTGGCGCAGGGGCAGCATCGCGCTGCGAAGCATGGACGCGGCTCCGATTGGGGAACGTGGGAAACCAATCTCGTTTTATTTATACTTTTGTGGGTTGTTTCTCGATTATTCAGACGTTTTACTGGATGGGGCGGGTTTGGGGGCGGTGGCCCATTTATCTTCACTGGCGGAGGAGGCGGAGGGTTTAGTGATGGAGGAGGCGGAGATTCCGGTGGTGGGTTCAGCGGCGGGGGCGGCAGCTTCGGAGGTGGCGGAGCAGGAGGAGATTGGTAATGAAAGTCAAAGCATTCCTAAATCAACTCGATGAGCAACGGATTGTGGCGGCGATTGCCGAAAGCGAGCGCCAAACTTCCGGTCAAATCCGCGTATTCGTCTCCAGCAAGGAGATCGAGGATGCCTACGAGCGCGCCAAGGCCCGGTTCCTCGCGCTTGGCATGGAGAAGACTCGCGATCGCAACGCCGTGCTGATCTATTTCGCTCCGCGCAGCCACAAGTTCGCTGTCGTGGGGGACACCGCCGTCCATGAGCGGTGCGGCGACGATTTTTGGACGCAACTCATTGGCGTGATGATCGCAAGCTTGAAGCAGCAGCAGTTTACCGAGGCGGTCATTCACGCCGTCGAGAAATGCGGAGCGCTTCTGGCGGAACATTTTCCGCCGGACCCGAACGGGACGAACGAGCTGCCCGATCAGATCGAGCGGGATTAGGGAATCGCTTCTGTGAATCAGAGCCTCCGCGTTTGGCATCCTCGATTTGTTTGGACTTGCGAGGTGTGCTTTGACGGAGAGGGTTAAGACCATGGATTTTGATGACCACACACGCTGCGCCTTTCCATGAAACTCGTCATGTTTGACATAGACGGCACTCTCACACAGACCGAGCAAATCGACGAGGTGTCCTTTGTCCAAGCTCTGCAAGAGGTATTTGGCTTCACCGAAATCAATACGGATTGGGCAACTTATCCGCATTGCAGCGATTCAGGCATTCTGGAGGTGTTATTTCAGCTACGGCTCGGACGCTCGCCACTACCAACGGAGATTTTCACTTTCTAGGCTCATTTTGTCTCGCTGCTCACCGCCGCTACTGCTGTCCAGCCATTCAAACCGATTGCCGGGGCGCGGGATTTCCTTTGCAGTCTCACCAAAAGTGCTTCTTTTGGTGTTTCGCTTGCAAGCGGCGCATGGGAGTGTTCCGCTCGATTCAAGCTTGCAAGCGCCGGTTTGGATTTTCCGCAGATTTCAGCCGCATTTGCGGATGATGCTCACGCCCGCGAAGCCATTATGCAGGCATCGTTGATTAGAGCAGCACAATCCAACTTCCGAGACTCATTTGATGCTGTCATCTACGTAGGGGATGGCGTTTGGGATGCGCGCGCTGCGCGCAACCTTGGTTTTCCGTTCATCGGCATTGCTCATGAATCCACCAAGGTTGAAAGGCTTTATGCCGAGGGAGCAAGGCATGTCTTCCGTGACTATCTTGATACAGACTCTTTTATGACCGTCCTGCATGAATCCAACCTTATCGTATAGGGTGGAATAGCTTGCAAAATTCCACGGAAGTTAGGGATGACACTTTTAAACAATGCTCAAAAATAGCCATTTTCCTTAAAATAACTGCATAAAATACGCCATATTCTCTGTAAATGGCTATATTTACACACTGCAAATGGCGCAAGATGCACAGGCGTGAGCAATATTATACAGTTTTTTCCAGAGTAAGGCAAAATTGGATTGGGTAAAAGCGGAGGTTGGCATAAGGGTTGCTAAATCCGCTTCCGCTTCCGCGCTTCTGGCAAACCACTTTGGGCGCGGCGGTCAAACCACAAACCCAAACCACCCTCTGTAGCGAATGAGTAATCTTCTTTCGCGCCTTGCTTGCGTAGGCGCATTTGCCGTATTGTCGGCAGGCTCGGCCTTTTCTGCCGCCGCCGTTGAACCGAAACCCACCCCTTCCGTAGAGCAGCGGCTCTCGGCCATGGAAGCGTATTTCCAAAACACCGATCCTGCCGTGGCATTGACGGATGCCGGGAAAACAACTGTTGCTCCGCCCATCGGCGTGCCCGGTCCCGGCCACAATACTTGGATGATGCTTTCCGCAGCGTTCGTTTTCTTCATGACGCTGCCGGGATTGGCGATTTTCTACGGCGGCTTGGTGCGCCGCAAGAACGTTCTTTCGATCCTAGCCCAGTGTCTGGGCGTGACCTCGCTGGTAACGGTGATCTGGTGGGCGGTCGGCTACTCGCTGGCCTTCGCGCACGGCAACCCGTTTGTGGGCGGGTTCGATTTCGCGTTTCTGCGTGGGGTGACTTCTGCGCCCAACACGGACTATTCGCCGTGGGTTTCGCACAATGTCTTTTCCATGTTCCAGTTGATGTTCGCCATCATCACCCCGGCGCTGATCGTCGGCGCGGTGGCGGAACGGATGCGTTTCCAGGCGATCCTCGTATTTGTCGGGTTGTGGATGTTCGTGGTTTACCTGCCGATCACCCACATGGCTTGGGGGGCTGACGGGTTTATGAACGGCGTCTGGAATCCGCACGCCACCATTCGCGCCATCGACTTTGCCGGGGGCACGGTGGTCGAGATGGCCTCGGGATGGAGTTCGCTCGTCCTCTGCCTGATCGTTGGCAAGCGGCTCAACTACGGCAAAGAACTCTTTGCTCCGCACAGCATGGTTTTCTGTATGGTCGGCGCGGGAATGCTGTGGGTCGGTTGGTATGGATTTAACGCGGGCAGCGCATTGGCCGCCGATGGCATCGCCTCCAACGCATTCCTGACCACGACGCTCGCCGGAGCGGTGGCTAGTGGCACTTGGGCCTTGGCGGAATATTTTGTCCGCGGCAAGGCGAGTGTGCTCGGATTCTGTTCGGGAATCGTTTCTGGGCTGGTGGCGATCACCCCCGCCTGCGGCTTTGTCAACGCCTCCGGGGCGATCCTGATCGGCATCTTGGGCGGCCTGGTTCCGTTTCTCGCGGTTTATAAATTGAAGGTCTGGTTTAAATACGACGATTCACTCGACGTGTTCGGCGTCCATGGCGTCGCGGGAACTCTGGGGATGCTCTTCACCGGGATTTTAGCGGATCAGACGGTCAACGCGAACCTGACTGGTTCGGCTGCGCAAGCCAATGGCCTTGCCGGATTGGTGGTGGCGCACGGTCTATGGGTTGAACAGCTCAAGGCCATGGGCTTGACCTTCCTGGTGGCGACCGTCGGAACGACGCTAGTCGCCTACGCCGTCCGGGCGATGATGCCGGTTCGGATCACGCCGGAAGAAGAAGATTCCGGTCTTGATCTCACCGAGCACGGCGAAGAAGGCTACATTTTGTAGGCAACAGCTTTCATCCTATGCTGACTAAAAAGCACCACTGGACGCTCTGGTGGTGCTTTTTGTGCATTCGGAAAAATGCCAACAGGTGGGGGTATTGCGTAGGACGAGAATTTGTTTTCAGAGTAAAACGATGCTTTTTGGATGCAAAAATGGAGGTTGGCACGGGTGCTGCTAAAGGTGTGCGGTGAGGCGATGCCACCCAGTGGCGGTATCCTCTGAACAACCGAACCATCAAACCCTAAAATGTATAAAATAAAAAACATCCTAGCGCGCTTGGCGTGTGCCGGGGCCATCGCCGCGTTGGTGGCAGGTTCTGCCGCCAACGCATTTGCTGAAACCACGCCCGCTCCTGCTCCTGTTCCTACGTTGGAACAACGCGTGGCCGGGCTCGAAGCCTACCTGACCAACTCCGACCCCACGGTGCCGTTGAAAACCGCCAAGGACAAAGACGGCAATCCGGCCATCCCAGACGGCCTGACAACGCCGTCCGTTGGCACATCTGGTCCTGGCCATAACGCCTGGATGATGACCTCCAGCGCGCTGGTGTTGTTCATGACCCTGCCCGGTCTGGCTCTCTTCTACGGCGGCTTGGTTCGCCGGAAGAACGTCCTCTCCGTGCTCGCTCAATGCTTGGGCATCACCGGATTGGTCACGATCCTCTGGTGGGCAGTCGGCTACTCCTTGGTCTTCGACAAGGGGACCATCGGTTTCGACGGCTCCACGTTCCTGGGTGGGCTAAACTTCTCCTTCCTCAAAGGCGTTACCTCGGCTCCCAATACGGATTACGCCTATTGGGTGTCGCACAACGTCTTCTCGATGTATCAATTGATGTTCGCCATCATTACCCCGGCGCTCATCATTGGTGCTATCGCTGAGCGCATGCGCTTCGCGGCGATCATCACCTTCGTTGCGGCGTGGATGTTCATTGTCTATTTCCCGCTGGCCCACATGGTATGGGGTGTTGACGGGTTCATGAACGGCGTCTGGAACGCCAAGGCCGGCATCAAGGCCATCGACTTCGCGGGCGGCACTGTGGTGCACATGTCCTCGGGCTGGAGCGCCTTGGTCCTCTGCTTGATCCTTGGCAAGCGCAAAGGGTTCGGCAAAGAAAACTTCGCTCCGCATAACTTGGTGCTCTGCATGGTCGGCACCGGCATGCTGTGGGTCGGCTGGTATGGCTTCAACGCGGGCAGCGCGGTTGCTGCTGACGGCGTCGCTGCCAATGCCTTCATGACCACCACCCTGGCGACCGCTATTGCGGGTTCTGTCTGGGGCTTCATGGAATACCTCTTCCGTGGCAAGGCCAGTGTGCTCGGCATCTGCTCAGGCATTGTAGCGGGCCTCGTGGTCATCACCCCGGCAACTGGCTTCGTCAACGCGACGGGAGCCGTGATCATCGGCGTGCTCGCCGGTATCGTCCCCTTCTTCGCGGTATTCAAGCTCAAGGCTTGGTTCGGCTATGACGACGCGCTCGACACCTTCGGCGTTCACGCTGTGGGCGGAACTCTGGGTGCGTTCATGACCGGCGTTCTCGCCGTGCATGAGGTGAATTCCAATCTCGCCACCAACCTGAAGGATATCGTCGGTCACACGCTCTGGATCGAACAACTCAAGGCCATGGGCTTGACGATTATATTAGCCGTTGTCGGCACTGCGGTTATCGCGTATGCCATCAAGTTGGTTACCTCGTTGCGCCCGACACCGGAAGTTGAGACCGCTGGTCTGGACATCTCCGAACATGGCGAAGAAGGCTACATCCTTTAATCCACCTCAACCTTAGGGAACCTTTAAAATGAAAAAAATTGAAGCCATCATCAAACCCTTCAAGCTCGAAGAGGTCAAAGAAGCCCTCGCCGAGCTGGGGATCGAAGGCATGACCGTCACCGAGGTCAAAGGCTTTGGTCGCCAAAAGGGACACACGGAAATCTACCGCGGTAGTGAATACACGGTCGATTTCCTGCCCAAGATCAAGCTCGAGATCGTGCTGACAGACGGACTCGTGGATAACGCCGCCAACGCCATCGTCAAAGCCGCCAAAACCGGCAAGATTGGCGACGGCAAGATATTCATCTCCACGGTGGAGGAAGCTATCCGTATCCGCACGGAAGAAGTCGGCGATAAAGCCGTTTAAACACAACGGATTTATATCCAGCCTGGCTCGGTCACTTAGTGGTTTGGGTGATCGGGCCGGGCTCTTTTTTTTGTCAGAAGTTGTGTTTTCATCCCCTCGGATGAAATTTATGATGCACGGCTTTGAGCCGGTCTTGATCGACGTGTGTGTAAATCTGCGTGGTTGAGATGTCGGCGTGACCAAGCATCTCCTGGATGACGCGCAGGTCCGCGCCGTTGTTGAGCAGATGCGTGGCGAAGGAGTGGCGCAGCAAATGAGGATAGACGTTCTCCTCCAACCCGGAAAACCGGGCGCGCTCCTTGAGGATTTGCCAGCAGCGGGCTGGGGTCAACTTGCTGCCGCGCACGGAGAGGAAAAGCTCGCTGCCGGTGCGGCGCTTGACGTATTGGGGGCGTTCGCGGTCCAGGTAGGCGGCGATGGCATCCCGCGCTTTGCCGCCGAGGGGGACGAGCCGCGTTTTATTTCCCTTGCCGGTGACACGGATCACTTTTTCCTCTAGGTGAAGATGTTCCAGCCGGGCATTGACGAGTTCTGAAATTCGCAACCCGCTGGCGTAGAGGAGTTCGATTATTGCCCGGTCGCGCAACCCTAGCGGGTGGTCTGTGGGGATGTTCTCCAGTAGGCGCTCCACCTCCGCTTCGTTGAGGGTCTCCGGCAGGTAACGCTCCACGCGCGGTAGAGGCAACAGCTCCGCCACATCCTTCGTTACGAATTTTCGCGCGTGCAGGAACCGGAAGAAAATCTTAATGGCGACGACGACGAGCTTGATCGACGCCGCCGCAAGCCCGCGTTTTTTGCAAACGCCCAGATAATCCGTAATGTTTTCGTGCGTAACCTTGCCGGGCGCATCGATCTGTTTCGCCTGGGTGAGCCATTGGGCAAAGGCATCCAGCGATTGCCGGGTGGAGAGTTGGTAGTTATCCGAAAGCCCCCGCTCAGTGGCCAGATAGAGGATAAACCGCTCAATGGCTTCTTGCATATAGCAAATGTTAGAGCTGGGACGCGCCGATGTCAGGGCGGGGTGTTAGCGGGCATCTGGGTTTTGGGCAACAGGGCGGGAATTCCGAGCCGCTTTGAAAGGGCATCAGCGACAGTGCGTCCCCAGCGAATGAATGGGATTTCCAGGAGATGATAGCTCAATGCCGATACCGCCACGGTGGCTCCGAAAGCCAGACACGCAATGGCCCATGCGGGAAGCCAAGCGTGGAGTGCAGCGGCGAGTGCGCAAATCAGCACCATGTGCCAAAGGTATAGGCTGTAGGATATCTTTCCCAAAAAATGCACCACTGGATGGGTCAGCAGACGTGATGCCGAACCGGAGGCAAGTGCCAGCACCATGAAAATGCATGCTCCGGCACTGATGGTGTAGTTGAAGAACCAGGAATGGTAGAGCCAGGAAGCCGAAGCGCCAGCGAGGCGATTTTGCATGAACCAGAGGTCCGATGTGTAAAGCATGATGCCCACGCAGAGCAATGCATGCTTTGTGGTCCGGTTCATTGCGGAAACAGCAGGCAGCCATCCTCCCCTCGCATGAGCCAACCAGATGCCAGCCATGAAACAACCGGCCCACTGGAGCGTTTCCGTGATGGCAATGGCCCAGACGTTGTGGCTTTTTGTATCGTGCAGTTGCGCTAGTTCAAATCCACACCAGAGCGAAACCGCCAAAGAAATCAGCAACGCGCGATTGCGGAACTTCAGGAACAGCCAGACGAGCAAAGGGAAGAGGATGGAGATGCGCATCTCAATAATGAGCGTCCAGATGGGCGGGTTGAGCCGGGCATGCTTGAAGTTGGTGATGAGCGGCAGGTGCTGCTCAAAGATTTTCCCGTCGAAAGTGGCGGTCCACAGGTGGTTGAAAAACGGGGTGAACCCAAGTATCTCCGACCGAGGCGCAAAGCAGAGCTTGATCAGTGCCATGGCGGAGATGGTGGCAAGAAAAACGGGATAGAGCCGGAAGAACCGTTTGACGAGGTAAGGTAGATAGGGATTCGGGCGCGAGGGATCGAAAAATGAAAGAGAGAGGACGAATCCGCTGAGGATGAAAAAGAAGGGCACGCCTTCGTTGCCCGCAGTAATAATTCCCAACGGCGTATGCCGCAGCAGCCAAATCCACCATGTTTCCTGCATTCCTGCCGGGAGATCATAAATCCGCGAGATACTACCCAGGAAATGGGTAATGATAATGATCACCGCTGCCAGTCCGCGCAGGGAATCATACTCTTTTAAGTGTCTGGTCATGAAGTGAATGAAATTTAATCTTTGGAACAAGGCTACGCGGCCTACTTCTTGTCGATGGTGACTTCGATGTCTTTGGGGCGCGGCTGGTTCCAGGAATCTATCAGGCTCACTTTCAGGGACGATGGGAGCTGTTCGAGCGTTTCACAAAACACTTGTTTCTCACCGCTTGAAACTTCTGCGAAGCCATGTCCCTCGTCGCCAGCAACCCAAAATGGGATAGGTGACGTGTGAAATATTTCTTTGCCTTTTTTAAGCGTAAAACAGAGGTCGTATCCTCCCAAATCTTTTCGATAGGGGAACCAAACCAAAAAGTAGCTACGCATGCTCCTCCGCTCGACCCATGCCTCTTTAATTTCGATTTTTTGACCGCGATAAGTGAGCTTGGCTGGCGTGACGCGAGCCGGGTAAAAGTAAACCTGCCATTGTCTCGCCTCTTGTAAGGAGTAGAGCGGAGAGCCGCAAGGCGAAATGTCCTCAAATGCATTCATGAACCACTTGACCGGTGTGGCAAGTATGACCAGAAGGATACCAGTTTTGATCGTCCAGTGCATTTGGTAAGGAAGACGAAAGAAGGGCTAAGCCCTTACAGCGCGCGGATCCTTCGCGCTACTTCCTCCGCGTTCGCCCGGCTGTTGAAGGCCGAGATGCGGAAGTAGCCTTCGCCCTTGGAGCCGAAGCCGCTGCCGGGCGTGATGACGACGTTGGCCTGCGTGAGCATCCGGTCGAACATCTCCCAGCTTGTGAGCCCGTCCGGTGTGCCGACCCAGATATACGGTGCATTGACGCCGCCAAACACCGGCAACCCGGCATCCTTCGCGGCGGTGCGCAAGATGGCGGCGTTGCCCATATAGTGATCGATGAGGCCGCGCACCTGTGCCACGCCCTCCGGCGTGTAGAGGGCTTCCGCGCCGCGCTGGACGATGTAGCTCACGCCGTTGAACTTCGTGCTCATGCGGCGGTTCCAAAGCGGGTGGAGCGGTTTCATTTCCCCCGAGGTCGTGGTGGCGAGCAGTGTCTTGGGCACGACCGTGAACGCGCAGCGCGTGCCGGTGAAGCCGCCGTTCTTGGAGAAACTCCTGAATTCGATGGCACACTCGCGCGCACCGGGGATTTCGTAAATGGAATGCGGCACCGCAGGATCGGAGATGTAGGCCTCGTAGGCGGCGTCGAAGAGGATCAGCGAGCAATTGGCGAGCGCGTATTCCACCCACGCGGCAAGCTGCTCGCGCGTGGCGGTTGCGCCGGTTGGGTTATTCGGGAAGCAGAGATAGACGACATCGAGCTTCTCCGTGGGAATGCCGGGCACGAAGCCGTTGGCGGCGTCGCACGGCAGGTAGTGGATGCCCGCGTAAGCGCCCGCTTCATCAGCCTCGCCGGTGTGGCCTGCCATGACGTTGGTATCCACATAGACGGGATAGACAGGATCGGTGATCCCAAGCCGGTTGCCATGGCCCAGGATGTCGAGGATGCCCCCGCAGTCACACTTGGAACCGTCGGAAGCGAAAATTTCGTCGTCGGCCACATCCATGCCGCGGTCCCGGTAATCGTTCTGCGCAATGGCGTGGCGCAGGAACTCGTGGCCCTGCTCCGGTCCATAGCCCCGGAAGGTCTCGCGCGAGGCCATGTCGTCCACGGCACTGTGCATCGCCGCGATCACAGCGGGCGGAAGAGGTTCGGTCACATCGCCGATCCCGCAACGGATGACGCGCTGGGAGGCCTCCGGGTTGCCATCGCAAAAAACTTTCACGCGCCGGGCGATCTCCGGGAAGAGATAACCGGCCTTTAATTTGAGGTAATTGTCGTTGAGCTGAACCATCGCGCCTTTATCGAGTAGCGTTTTCTGCCGCTCAGGGCAAGCGGGGGGTGAAAAAAGCTGACATTCGGGCCTGAATCCCCTAGCTTGCGGTCATGACCGCAAAACAGTTTTACGACTGGCAGACATCCGGGGGGACGGACGATGTGATGCGGCTCGTCGCCTGCCTGGAAAGCAGCGATATTCCATGGTGCGCCATTGGTGGGGTCGCCGTGAATCATTGGGCTGAGGAGCCGATGGTCACGCAAGATGTCGATTTTGTCGTTGCCGCCGAGAACGTGGAGCGCGCCATCCAGGCTTTGGAAGAGGCCGGTTTCAAAGCGGAGAAGCATTCGTGGTCTGTCAATTTTACTGGGCGCTCCAAGGTGAGCATCCAGCTCAGCACGGAAGAGGTTTATCTCAGTTTTCCTGCCAGGGCAGTTCCTGCGGATGTTCACGGCATTCTGCTGCGCGTCGCCTCTTTGGAAGACACGCTGACGGGAAAGATATTGGCTTGGAGGGACGGAACCCGGCGGCAAAGCAAACGCATCAAGGACTTCGCGGACATCGCGCGATTGGTGGAGTCGCATCCATCGCTTTGGGAGCGTTTGCCAGAGGAACTCAAGATGCAGGTGGAGAGGCTTGGGGAATAAGGTATGAAACAAGGCAATATCAATGTTATGATCGGCGGTGCCGTGCAGACTGTAGGACGCCAGTCGTTGAATAAGCCATCGACAATCCGAGCAGCATTGGAAGCGGCGGGTGGTTTTGCTTTCCCTACGCCCCAGATGAGACCTGCCGATGTCATTACCGTTCGCAGGCAACAAGGGGGTAGTAATGTTGAAGTGATTCGCTTTTCTGTCTCGGAAGTGCCGCCACAGTGGGAACTTTTTGAATTGAAAGATGAGGATTTGGTGGTGTTTCAGTGGCACATCGAATCCGAAAAGACCTAACCAAACAGTTCTGCTAAGGCTTCACCCCCTCACCCCCGGCACCAACACCGTTTTCATCCCCGCTGCCGTGGCGCTTTGGATGCCGAGTTGCGTGTCTTCGAAAGCCAGGCAGCGTTCGGGTGCGACGCCGATGCGGCGCGCGGCTTCCAGAAACGGGTCTGGCGCGGGCTTACCGTGGGCGTAATCCTCCGCGCCCACGATGGCGTCGAATTTGTCCACGATCCCGAGCGCGGCGAGGGTTTTCCTCACGATGGCCCCGTGGCCGCCAGAGGCGACGGCGAGCGGTTTTTTGCCATAGAACTGGTGGACGAAATCGACCACCGGCTTGATGGGGAGGCACTTTGGAATCATCTCGATGTAAAGCTGCTCCTTGTAATGGGCCGTCTCGGCGACGGGCAGGTTGCGGCCATGCCGTTCATTGAGGATTTCCACGATCCGCTCCGTCGGGACGCCGCCGAGTTCGTAAAACATGGCCTCGGGGAAGTCGCAGGCGAAACCGCTCAACGCCGCGCACCAGGCTTCGTAGTGCAGGGGCATGGTGTCGGCCAGGGTTCCGTCGCAGTCAAAGATGTAGCCGTCGAAGTCGCCGTCGGGAATTTGCAGGATCATGATAAGAGGTTTTCAGGTTTCAATGGGGATGGCGTGGCAGGTCTCCTGCCAGCCGGGGTAGTTCCAGGTGTTGGGAAAGCCGAGGCACTGGGCGGGCTTGACGGCTTGCAGGAGGCAGCCGCCGTCTTCGAGGTAAAGGCACTCGCCGTTGGGCTTGTCGAGCAGCGCGAGCCCCTTGCGCTCCGGGGTGAGCCGCGTGAAGCGCTGGATGAAATCCTCCTCGCCCAAGCTGAGGTGCGCGGCGATACGGGAAATCTCCGTTTCCGTGATCCGTACAAAACCGGGCCAGCGGCAACAGGCCGTGCAACGCTGGCATTGGTATTGGACTTTGGCGGTCATGGATTTCTCTGAGGTTCGCGCCAAAGGGGCCGGGGTGGCAAAAGAAAAATCACATCAATTCTTCACCTCCGTAATTTTCTGATAGAAGCACCTTTTTCTGACGCTTGACGATAGGATTCGACTCTCGCAGCATGATGCATTATTTTCTTGTTGATAGAAAAACCATAGCTGTTCCCCCAATGAAAACCCTCATGCGTTCCTATCTGCTTCTTGGCCTTCTTTTACTTTCCACCCTCACGCCTCGTTTGGCGTTCTCTGCCACCAGTCTTGTGCATAACGGTGACCGCTGGGTTTGCCTGGGCGATAGCATCACCGCTGAAAACATCTACCCGCGCATCTTGGGTCGCGTCTTCACCCACTACCACCCGGATGCGACGTTGACGGTCATCAACAGCGGTATGGGGGGTGACACCGCGAGCGACGATCCCAAAAAACTGACCGACCGCGTGCTCAAACATCAGCCCACCATCGTCAGCGTCATGTATGGGATGAACGAGTCGATCAACCAATGGCACGCCGGAGCGCCCAAGGAGCCGGTGCAGGAAAAATACCGCAAAAGCCTCACCTACATCGCCCACACGCTCAAGGAGCAGGGCGTCACCGTCCTCCTGATGTCGCCCACGCTTACCGATCCCACCTGTGGTTGGACCTATTTCAACTCCGATGGCACCGTTCCCTTCCTGCGCGAGTGTGCTGCGATTATGCGCGATGTCGCGGAAAAAGAGGGCGCGATTTATGTCCCCGTTCAGGAGGAATTGGAGGCACTCCAGCAGAATTTTCCTTCTGGCGTCCTCCTTCGCAACGACGGCGTGCATGTCTCCGCGCTGGGGCAATATCAGATGGCTCGTTCCATCTGGGAACGCGCCCACTTCGCCGATCCGCTGGGCGATGGGCCGCGCGCCATCCGTCCTCCCTCGCCTACACCGGATGCCACGCTCGCTCTGACTTCCCGGTTTCTTGATCCGGCAGCCACCGGGTCGAATGGCGCGTTGAACCTGACGCTCCGTGCGTCCAAGCCCGCCACCGTTACCGTTACTTGGAGCTTGGGAGATCTCCATAAGCAGGAAACCGTGAAGCTCAGCGCCGGAGATACCCCGTGGACGCCCGCCATTCCGTCGGATCATCTGCCCGCGCACAACGGACAGAATGCAGATCTGCTCGTCGATCTCCGCGATGGCAGCGCGCAACGCCTCTACATCATTGACCTCTGCCGCACGCAGGTGCTCCACTTCGACCACGACGGCGTTATCAAAGGTGTCGTGGAGAGCCAGAAGGAACGGACGGAAGGCAAGCGCATTGCCAACTGGGAGGTGAGGCGCGTTGATAAAGGGCTGCTTTTCTCCGGGGAAGTCTTCGATTCCGAAATCCTCAGCCCCACCGGCTCCTGGCCCTTCGGACGCGACGGCTTCAACCTCATGTTTGACTTCCGCCCCACCGCGCAATTCGCTGACATTGGCGTGGATCGCGAAGTCCATCAGACGCTGCTTAACGTCTATGAGAAACCGTTCTTTGGCATCGGCCTGCGCGCATGGTCGGGAGCAAATATGGGATACGCCGCAGTAGCATCCGGAGCCAAAACAGCCACCGGCTACACCACGCAGCTTTTCATCAACGAGAACTTCGGGCTGCACAATCCTCTCGCCCTCGATGCGCGCGATTTCGTCGGCTTGCTCGTCGGCGTTGGCGATGTGGACACCAACCCGGCCAATCCCAAAAGCACCACCCTTAGTATTACCTGTAACCAGCGCAACGATTATGGCGTGAACCTTTATGCCAACAATCTGATGCTGATTGACCTGAAAAACAAATTCCCCGGAGAGGCAGTGATTAACGTTCATCTCTATCCGGCGGATCGCTAAAGAAGCGCTCCAACCTGCATGGATGGTTGTTTGTAGGCATTTCTGCTGCCACCCTCCCACGCAGTGGATGGCAAATTAAGCTTGATTGTCAGGCAGGAAGTTCCTTTACTATCCGTAAGGCGACAAAAGTCGCATCTAAAACCAAACCAAAAACCTCTATGAAAACAGCAATTCTCAGCGCCTTGGCGGTGTTTGCGGTAGTGGGCTCGACCTTCGCAGGCCCCTCCAAGGATTACAAACAGACTGCCCCGCAGTTCTTTCAAGACAACGAAATTACCTTGGATGCCTTCTATTCCTACAATCTGACACGGCATCAGGATCCTGGATATGCAGACTTGTTTAAGAACGATCCCTGCATCATTAA
>Ga0316232_1000800_pt1 | contig 43388 bp, 42 predicted proteins | sample TBHtaG_FD_206006 | JGI IMG/M metagenome (GOLD analysis project Ga0316232, IMG submission 206006) | Freshwater microbial communities from Trout Bog Lake, Wisconsin, USA - TBH18025_13 | ecosystem: Environmental > Aquatic > Freshwater > Lake > Hypolimnion/Profundal zone | place: USA: Wisconsin...
TTACTAGCCCCGGTTCTCACTGGGGAATTCGCTAGTCCCTAGTCCCCAGCCCCTAGCCCCTGTCTTTACCGGCTTTCCCGGTCCTTCCTGATCAGCCGCTCGAAGACGTCGCGCAGGCCGGGGTCGGTTACGCTTTCCGCCTGCTCGGCGATCCAGGCGAGCTCCTCCGCCGTGAGCTGCCGGCGCGGCTTCTCCCAGGGGACGTCCGGGGGCTTCGGGGCGCTGACCCGCCCCGCCTTCAGGTAGATGTCGGTGACCATCTCCTGGCCCAGCTCCGCGTTCACCTTGGCGACCAGCTCCCGCTTCAGGAAGTTGAGCTGCTGCATCCAGGGGGCGCTGTCGACGCTCAGGGTGAGGGTGCCGTCCCGAAAGGCGGACGGTGCGGCGTGGGAGGCGATGCGGCTTCCCACCGCCTGCTCCCAGACCACCCAGATGCGCCCCTCCTCGAGCCGCTGCTCGATGACGGAGCCGCGCAGCACGGCGCCCAGAAGGCCGGAGACCGCGACGGGCCGGCGCATCCTGGGGCGGCTAGCCAACGTCGGGGTGCTTTCTGCGGTACAGCCTGCCGCCCACGATCTGGCCGGCGACCGAACTGGCGAGGGAAAACGGGATGAACTGCACCCCGAGACCTGACTTGATCCTGACGTAGAAGATGAGCGGTATGGATATGTGGATGTAGAACCACCACCCCGGGGAGAACTTACGGCAGGCCTGGCGCTGGAATCCCAGGGGGACGTTGACCGCGGCCGCCAGGACCATGATGACGGCTACTTGTAGGGCTGTCTGCATGCATTACCTCGTGAAGCATGGATATTATGAATTAAACGCGGCTTTGTCAATGCGGTTCTCATTGAACGGCCCTGGAAAGCGAAGGAGCAATCGTGGTACGAGAAGGCGATTATGTGGCGATATTCAACTCGATTCACCGGGTGATGGAGGCCGAGAGGCTCCTGAAGGAGCGGCGCCTCTCGATCTTGCTGATTCCGGCGCCCCGAGCCCTGGCGGCCGACTGCGGCCTCGCCATCCGCTACTCCGAGGCCGCCCGGGGCGAGGTGGAGGCGGCGCTGGCCGGGGCGGGGCTGCTCCCGCGCGAGCTGTACCGCAGGCAGGGCGAGGATTACACGAAGGTAGAGGAGGAGCTATGAGGGATCTGGATGTCAGGGGGCTTTCCTGCCCGGCGCCGGTCGTTTCGGTGAAGAAGGAGCTGGAAGCGGGCGGGGGAGGGTTGCGCGTGCTGCTGGACGACGGCGCGCCGCGGGAGAACGTGACCCGCTTCGCGAAGGGGCGCGGCTACGCGGTGCAGGAGGAACCTCTCGAGGGGGGCTTCGCGCTGACGCTGACCGGCGGCGCCGCGGGCGACGCGGGCGGTGCGGGCGGTGCGGGCGGTGCGGGCGGTGCGGCGCTCCCGCAGGCCGGGGCCCGGTGCGGCGCGGTGCTGCTGATAAGCTCGGACCGGATGGGGGACGGCCCGGAGGAGCTGGGGCGCCTGCTGATGCGCAACTTCATCATGACCCTGCTGGAGGTCCCCGAGCTCCCGGACCGGATCTTCTTCATCAACACCGGCGTGCTGCTCGCCGCGGCGGGCTCCGAGGTGGCCGAGGCGCTGGAGAGCCTGGGCAACCGCGGCGTGGAGGTCCTCTCCTGCGGCATCTGTCTCGATTTCTTCAAGAAGAAGGAGTCCCTGGCGGCGGGCGGGGTGACCAACATGTTCAGCATCGCCGAGAGCCTGCTGGGCGCGCGCTCCGTGGTGCGGCTTTAGAGGCGGAGAGGCAAAGGCACAGAGAAGGGGGACAGGCACCTGCGGAGCCAGTCCCCGGCGAGAAGGGGGACAGGCACCTGCGGAGCCAGTCCCCTGTGCCCGCGGTCTTCTGCGCGGTCGTTGCTAGTCCCCAGTCCCTAGCCCCTAGCCCCTGCTTTCCCCGGCGAGAGGGGGACAGGCACCTGCGGAGCCAGTCCCCTGGGCCCGCGGTTTTCTGGGCGGTCGTTGCCAGTCCCCAGTCCCTAGCCCCTAGCCCCTGGTTTTCCCGCCCCTGCTTCTTTTCCCTTGACTTTGTGTAGCCTTATCCACTAAAGTGACTCTCTTGCCGCGGGATACCTGTGCGCTTTTCCGGACACTTCCCACGGCTTTGGGCTTTTTATCACGCAGTTACGGTATCTTATAGGATTTTGATGTTCGCGACCCTCTCCGATAAACTCGACCTGGTATTCAAGAAACTCCGCGGTCAGGGTGTCATGACCGAGGATAACGTCAAGGACGCGCTGCGCGAGGTCCGCCTGGCGCTCCTGGAAGCGGACGTGAACTTCAAGGTCGTCAAGGATTTCGTGGAGAAGGTGCGCGGCCGCGCCGTCGGCACGGAGGTGCTGCAAAGCCTCGCACCCGGCCAGCAGGTCATCAAGATCGTCCACGACGAACTGGTGCTCCTCATGGGGGGAGGCGAGGACAACTCGCTCGACCTCGCCGCCAAGCCTCCGGTCGCCATCATGATGGTCGGCCTGCAGGGGGCCGGGAAGACCACCTCCTGCGGCAAGCTCGCCCGCCACCTGAAGGCGCAGCGCAAGAAGACCCTGCTGGTCCCGGCCGACGTGTACCGCCCGGCGGCCATCGAGCAGCTCAAGGTGCTGGGGCGCCAGCTCGACGTCGAGGTGTTCGACTCCTCCGCCGACCAGAAGCCGCTCGACATCTGCCGCGCCGCGCTGCGCCACGCAACGCTCAACGCGATCGACGTCGTCATCTACGACACCGCCGGCCGCCACCAGATCGACGACTACCTGATGGAGGAGCTGGAGGGAATCCGCGACGAGCTGGCACCGCGCGAGATACTCTTCGTGGCGGACGCCATGACCGGCCAGGAAGCGGTCAACGTCGCCCAGGGGTTCAACGACCGCCTCGGCATCACCGGCGTCATCCTCACCAAGCTGGACGGCGACGCCAAGGGGGGAGCCGCGCTCTCCATCAAGGCGGTGACCGGCAAGCCGGTCAAGTTCGTCGGCCTCGGCGAGAAGCTGGACGCCCTCGACGTGTTCCACGCCGACCGCCTGGTCTCCCGCATCCTCGGCATGGGGGACGTGCTGACCCTGATCGAGAAGGCGCAGTCGACCTTCGACGAGAAGGAGTCCGCCCGGCTCACGGACAAGCTGAAGAAGAGCCAGTTCGACCTGGAGGACTTCAGAAGCCAGCTGCAGCAGATCAAGAAGATGGGCTCCCTGGAGTCGATCCTCGGGATGATCCCCGGCATGGGGAAGGCGATGAAGCAGATGCAGGGGGCCCAGCCCTCCGAGCGCGACCTGAAAAGGATCGAGGCGATCATCGACTCCATGACCCCGAAGGAGCGCGCCAACCACCTGATCCTCAACGGCAGCCGGCGCCTGAGGATCGCCAAGGGGAGCGGCACCTCCGTGCAGGAGGTGAACCAGCTCCTGAAGCGCTTCACCGAGGCGCAGCGGGTGGTGAAGCAGATGCAGAAGCTCGGCCCCAAGGGGCTCCTGAAGGGAATGAAGGGGATGGGAAAGGGGATGCTCCCTTTCTAGCCCCCATCCTTTGACGCGGGCGGCGCTTGAAGTAGAGTTACACGGTTACCGTACACCATCACATAAAGAACGTTCGCGGATTGAAGAATCCGGAAATACCAGGAGGAAGAAATGTCAGTAAAGATCAGACTTGCACGCGCGGGCGCCAAGAAGAAACCCTTTTACCAGGTAGTAGTTGCCGACTGCCGCAGCCGCAGGGACGGACGTTTCATCGAGAACGTCGGCACCTACGACCCCCACAAAAACCCGGCGGTGTTCAACCTGGACGAGGCGCAGACCCTGGAGTGGCTTTCCAAGGGCGCCGAGCCTACCGACACCGTGAAGCAGATCCTGAAGAAGGTCGGCATCTGGGAAAAATTCGTGTCCAAGGCCGTGGTAACGGCTGCCTAACGCTCGTCTGCACTATGCTCGTCTGCTCCGGCTAGCCGGATATCCCACACTACAGAGGGTGCGACATGAAAGAGCTTGTAGAAACCATCGCTAAGGCACTTGTAGATGACCCGAGCCAGGTGAAAGCAACCGAGGAGTTGGAAGAAGAAACCAACGTCATCAAGCTCACTGTTGCAAAAGAAGACATGGGACGCATCATCGGCAAGGAGGGGCGCACCGCGAAGGCGATCCGCACCCTACTGAACGCCGTATCCACCAAGGACAACAAGAAGGCGATCCTGAAGATTGTAGAGTGATAGATGTCCGATAGTTCGAAGACGGTACTGATAGGTAAAATCCAGGCAACGCAGGGGATCCGGGGGCAGCTCCGGGTCATCCCCTTCGCGGGGGATGCCTCCAGCATCTCCCGGCTGGAACGCGTCATGATCAAGGCGCCGGGCGGGGCTCTGGAGCCTTTCCCGGTAGTCTCAGCCAAGGCGCACGGCAAGAGGGTGATCCTGACCCTGAAGCCCTTTGACAACATCAACCAGGTGCTGCACCTGGTCGGCCGCGAGATCTACGCCGAGCGCGGCGCGCTTCCGGAACTCCCCTCCGACGAGTATTACTGGTCGGACCTGCTCGGCCTCGCGGTTTCGACGCTGGACGGGGAGGCGCTGGGGGAGCTGGTCGACATCATCGAGACCGGCAGCAACGACGTGTACGTGGTCAAGCTGGACGGGCGCGAGCTGCTGATCCCCGCGCTCGACGACGTGGTGCTCGCCGTGGACCTGGCGGCAAACAGCATGACGGTCTCCCTCCCCGAGGGACTCCTCGATCTATGAAATTCGACATACTGACGCTGTTCCCGGCCATGTTCGACGGCCCGCTGACGGAGAGCATCCTGAAGCGCGCCTGCGAGAACGGGCTGATCGAGGTCGCGCTGCACAACATCCGCGACTGGGCGCTGGACAAGCACGCCACCGCCGACGACTCTCCCTACGGAGGGGGCGCCGGCATGGTCATGAAGGTGGAGCCGATCGCCCTGGCGATCGAGGCCGTCAAGCTTGCCAGTCCGGGCGCCAAGGTGATACTGACCACCCCCTGCGGGCGCCCCTTCAACCACGCGGTCGCTCAGGAGCTTTCCCGCGAGGAAGGGGTGATCGTCATCTGCGGCCGCTACGAGGGGGTCGACGAGCGGGTGCGCACCCTGTTCGTGGACGACGAGATCTCCCTGGGGGACTTCGTGCTGACCGGCGGGGAGATCGCCGCCATGGTGATCGTGGACGCCGTGGCCCGGCTGGTGCCGGGGGTGCTCGGCTCGGGCGATTCGGCCCTCTACGACTCCTTCGCCGACGGCCTCCTGGAGTACCCGCAGTACACGCGGCCTCCCGAATTCCGGGGCGAGCAGGTTCCCGACGTGCTCCTCTCCGGCAACCACGCCGAGATCGCCAAGTGGCGGCGCAGGGAGTCGATCAGGCGGACGCTCGCCTCGCGCCCCGAGCTCCTGCACGGGATCGAGTGGAGCAAGGCGGACAAGAAGCTTCTGGCGGAGATCGGCTCGTGAGCCCAGCCTCCCGCCTCAGCATAGCGCTGATCCACTATCCGGTTTGGAACAAGAACCGGGAGGTGGTGGCGACGGCAGTGACCAACCTGGACATCCACGACATCGCCAGGAGCGCCCGCACCTACGGGGTGGCGCGCTACTACATCGTGACCCCGGTCGTCGAGCAGCAAAAGCTGGTCGAGAAGATCAGGACCCACTGGCTCGAGGGGTGGGGGGCGACCTACAACCCGAAGCGCAAGGCGGCCCTGGAGCTGCTGCAGACGGAGGGCTCCCTGGATGCGGCGCTGGCGGACATAGAGAGCCGCACCGGACAGAGGGCGCGGGTCGTCGTGACGGGCGCCGCGGGAAGGGCCAACAGCATCGGCTTTGCCGGGCTGCGGGAGCTGATGGCGGGCGACCCGCAGCGGCACTACCTGCTTCTTTTGGGAACCGGCTGGGGACTCACCGAGGAGGTCTTCGACAGGGGTGATTACCTGCTGGAGCCGATCAGCGGCGGGGGGGACTACAACCACCTCTCGGTGCGGAGCGCGGCGGCGATCATGCTGGACCGGCTCTTCGGAAAATAGCATACGAGGCAAAGGCGATGGAACGCGGTTGACGCGGATCGGGCGGAATTCCGCGGATGAAATCTCAGAGCCGATGCCTTGGGTAACATCTCAGTACAGTTTTTATCCGCGTGAATCCGCTAGGTCCGCGTCGTCCGCGTTCAGAGGTTTTTGTTGTCGCTTGAAGTTGGTTGAGGAACGGTTTTTCGGGCAGTTATTATCTTGCAAGACTAGAGGTTACAGATAAGGGAGGAAGTGGAACATGAACAAGATTGATTTTATCGAAATGGCGCAGATGAAGAAGAACATCCCCAAATTCACCCCCGGCGACACCGTCAAGGTGCAGGTGAAGATCGTGGAAGGCGACAAGAGCCGTATCCAGGCGTTCCAGGGGGTCTGCATCGGCCGCCAGAACGGCGGGGTCCGCGAATCCTTCACGGTGCGCAAGATCTCCAACGGCGTCGGCGTCGAGAGGGTTTTCCCGCTGCACTCCCCGATCGTGGAGGCCATCGAGGTGGTCACCCGCGGCCAGGTGCGCCGCGCCAAGCTTTACTACCTGCGCAAGCTGCGTGGCAAGGCTTCCAGGATCAAGGAGAGAAAATACATCGCTGGCCAGTAGGCCGCAGCTTACAAGCCCCGGTCAAACGACCGGGGCTTTTTTTTCGCGTCTGCGCGGCGACGGGCGCCGATGTCGGAGGGGGTTGGCTACCGGCTTGGCGCCGCTTCCCTCCTGCCTGCAACTGACCAAACTCTCCCTCGCCCGCCGGGAGAGGGCGGGGGTGAGGGAGTCGCCGTCTGCGATGACCCGGGTGGTCCTACGCAATCCGGAATCTTCCGGTTGAGGCTGCTGATCTGCTCCGTGGCGCCCCCCGCACCCGGCCTTCGGCCACCCTCTCCCGGAGGGCGAGGGTATTTTTTGGGGCCTTCACCCCGGGGAGATCCGCCACCCCTTTTTAGAAACGCTTGCCGCCAAGAGGATATCCCACTGACTCCCAAGACCTCCGGTTTTTTTCAGGACGACTCCCCTCCGGACCTGCACGCCTTCGAGCTCGAGGCGGCCCGGCGCGGCTACCGCTGCGTCGCGGGGGTGGACGAGGCCGGACGCGGGCCGCTGGCGGGCCCGGTGGTGGCGGCGGCGGTGATCCTCCCGGACGGGCTGATCCTCCCGGGGGTCGACGACTCCAAGAAGCTGACCGCGGCGCTGCGGGACGAACTCTTCGACCTCATCTCGGCGGAGGCGCTCGCCGTCGGTGTCGGCATCGGCGACCACGAACTGGTGGACCGGATCAACATCCTCCAGGCGACCCTGTGCGCCATGCGGGACGCCGTCCTCAGCTTGTGCCCGGCGCCCGACTTCCTCCTCATCGACGGCATCTCGGCGATACCGATGAACCTTGCGCAGCGCACCATCAAGAAAGGGGACTCCCTGAGCCTCTCCATCGCCGCGGCCTCCATCATCGCCAAGGTGACCCGGGACCGGCTCATGGTGCAGTACGACGGGCTCTACCCGGGGTACGGCTTCGCCGCCCACAAGGGGTACGGCGCCGCCTCGCACCTGGCGGCCATCGCCCGGCTGGGCCCCTCGCCGATACACCGGAGGAGCTTTCGCGGGGTGCGGGAGCACCTTCCAGGAACCCCCGGGGAGGGGCTCCGGGGCGGGGACGCCGGCCCCCTGCTCCCCGGTTTTTGACAAAGGGCCCGCGGCTGCGGCCCGGATCGGCTCCCCGGCAGGAAATTTAAAGACCTGGCCTGGACTTGCTGTTACACTGTGTGGGGCGACTCAACCCGGGATACTCAGGCTAGGGGCGATATGCAACAAAAAAGCGGCAACAGCTCCCTTGGGAATGTGGGCGAATCGATTGCTGCGACCTTTCTGAGGGGCGTGGGCTTTTCTATCGTTGAGCGCAACTTCCGTTGTGTCTGCGGGGAACTGGACATTGTCGCGCGGGATGGCAGGACGATCGTCTTCATAGAGGTCAAGTGCCGCAACTCCGAACAGTACGGGCCGCCGCAACTCGCCGTCACCCCGTTCAAACAGCGCCAGATTTCCAAGGCGGCGCTGGTCTGGCTCTCCAAGAGGCGGCTCTACGACGCCGAGGCGCGTTTCGACGTGGTCGCCATCATGCTTCGCAACGGCGAACTCCCCGAGATAGAGCACATCAGGAACGCCTTCGACCTCGCTTTCTGAAAAAAAAGCGAAGCTTTACCGCAAAGACGCAAAGACGCAAAGAAAAAACGGAAAAAAAGGAAGACTGAACCTATTGAAGCTTTACCCAGGCCCAACCTTTTTTGATCGGCGTCGGGATGTTTTTCCCCGGTCGTTTCGCTTTCCTTTGCGCCTTGGCGTCTTTGCGGTGAGGATTGTTTTTTAGCCTGCAGGTTGTGCGTTAAATCTTTTGACTCTTTGCGAGGTGAAATTCGACCTGGCTTACCGCAAAGACGCAAAGACGCGAAGAAAAAACGGAAAAAAAGAAAGACTGAACCTTTGAAGATGTACCCAGGCCCAACCTTTTTTGATCGGCGTCGGGATGTTTTTTCCCGGTTGGTTCGCTTTCCTTTGCGCCTTGGCGTCTTTGCGGTGAGGATTGTTTTTTAGCCTGCAGGTTGTGCGTTAAATCTTTTGACTCTTTGCGAGGTGAACAATGCCGACTCTGACTATCGTGTACCGCCTGGCCGTCTCCCTCTGGCTGGGCGGAGCCGCCCTCTTCACCTTCGTGCTGACCCCGATGCTGTTCCGCTCGGAAAGCCGCGACGTCGCCGCCCGCATCGTCGGGCTCTTCTTCCCGGGCTACTTCCGCTGGGGGGTCGCCTGCGGCGCCGTCGCACTGGTCTGCCGGATCGCCCTCGCCGGCAAGGTGCTGGAACCCTCCGCACTGATCCTCCTCGTCATCCTGACCCTCTGCTCCTTCCAGGCCTTCTACGTGGAACCGCAGGCGGCTGAACTGAAACGCCAGATCGTCTCCTTCGAAACGACTCCCAAGGACCATCCGCTCCGGCGCCAGTTCTCCAAGCTGCACGGCGTCTCGGCCGTCTGCAACCTCTCGGTGATCGCCGGCGGCGTCGCCCTGGTGGTGCTCTTCTAGTTTGCAAACGCCTGCCCGCTGTGCTAGTAATTAAGAAAAAATCGCGGAGACTCTCATGGATTTTACCGTCGCCCTCGCCCAGATCAAGCCGAAGCTCGGCTGCCTGGACGACAACATGGCCCTGGTCGAGGCAGCCATCGAGAAGGGGATCGCCCAGGGGGCCCAGCTCATCGTCTTCCCCGAGTTGGCCCTCACCGGCTATTTCCTGAAGGACCTGGTCCCGGACGTGGCGCTGGGCCTCGACGCCCCGCAGATCGCCAGGCTGAAGCTGCTCTCCCGGCGCATCTCGGTCGCGATCGGCCTGGTCGAGGTGACTGCCGACTACCGCTTCTTCAATACGGCGCTCTACCTGGAAGGGGGGGAGATCCTCCAGGTGCACCGGAAGGTCTACCTGCCGACCTACGGCCTGTTCGACGAGCAGCGCTACCTGGCCCGCGGCGAGCGCTTCCGCGCCTTCGACACCCGCTTCGGCCGGCTCGGCATGCTGATCTGCGAGGACATGTGGCACCTCTCCGCCCCCTACATCCTCGCCATGGACGGCGCCACCACCCTGGTCTGCCTCTCCTCCAGCCCGGGGCGCGGCATCAGCGAGGCCGAGGGGCTCGGCTCGGCGGCCGCCTGGCAGAGGCTCACCTCCACGACCGCGATGTTCCTCAACTGCCGGGTGCTCTACTGCAACCGGGTCGGCTACGAGGACGGCATCAACTTCTGGGGCGGCAGCGAGGTCATCGCCCCCTCGGGCGAGGTCGTCCGGCGCGGCCTCCTGCTGGAGGAGGACTTCGTCCTCGCCGGGGTCGAGGAGGGGGCGCTCAGGCGCGAGCGGATCTTCTCGCCCATGATGCGGGACGAGAATCTGGCCATCACCGTGAAGGAGCTCAAGCGGATCGATAGGGAAAGGGGTTAGCTGATGGGCGCTTTAACTGTCAACACGGCGCTGCTGCGCAAGATTCTGGTCGGCTTCGTGCGCGACGAGGTGACCAAGGTCGGCGTGCGCAAGGGGGTGCTCGGCCTCTCCGGCGGCATCGATTCGGCCCTGGTGGCCTTCATCGCGGCGGAGGCGCTGGGACCCGAGAACGTCTACGCCTACACCATGCCGTACCGCACCAGCAACCCGGAGAGCGAGGCGCACGCGAAGCTCGTCGCGGACGCGCTCGGCATCAACTACCGGGTGCTGGAGATCACCCCGATGGTGGACGCCTATTTCGCCCTGGTGCCGGACGCGGACAACATGCGGCGCGGCAACAAGATGGCGCGCGAGCGGATGACGGTGCTGTACGACCACTCGGCGGCGGTCGGGGGGCTGGTGCTCGGGACCAGCAACAAGACCGAGCTGCTCCTTGGCTACGGCACCCTGCACGGCGACATGGCGAGCGCGCTGAACCCGATCGGCGACATCTACAAGAGCCAGGTCTGGGAGCTCTCCGAGGCGATGGGGGTGCCGCGCGAGGTGATCGACAAGAAGCCGTCGGCCGACCTCTGGGCCGACCAGACCGACGAGCAGGAGCTCGGCTTCAGCTACCGGGACGCCGACGAGCTGTTGTACCGGATGGTGGACCAGCGCATGAGCCGCGACGAGCTGATCGCGGCCGGGTTCGCGCCGGAGTTCATCGACAACGTCCAGAGGAAGGTGCAGGGATCGCACTTCAAGCGGCGCCTCCCGGTGATCGCCAAGGTCTCCAACCGCACCATCGACCGCGACTTCCGCTACGCCCGGGACTGGGGGAAATAAAGGCGGTTCTACGTTCGACGTTCCAAGTTCTACGTTTTGAACCGCCTTTGGGGTTAACGCAGCACACAGAACCTAGAACGTTGAACGGTTTCCAAAATATGACAGGTACTCTCTACATCGTAGCCACGCCGATCGGAAACCTCGAGGACATCACCCTGAGGGCCCTGCGGATACTGAAGGAGGCCGACCTGGTCGCGGCGGAAGACACCCGCCACTCCAGAAAGCTCCTGACCCATTTCGGCATCTCCCGCCCGCTCACCTCGTACTTCGACCACAACAAGGACCTCAAGGGGGACTTCATCCTGGAAAGGCTGCAGCAGGGGCTCAACGTCGCCCTGGTGACGGACGCCGGGACCCCCTGCATCTCGGACCCGGGCTACCAGCTGGTGCGCGACGCGATCGCGGCGGGCCTCAACGTGGTGCCGATCCCGGGGGCCTGCGCCGCCATCACCGCGCTCTCGGCCTCGGGGCTCGCCACGGACAACTTCACCTTCGCGGGGTTCCTCCCCAGCCGCCAGGGGAAACGGCGCGAGCGGCTGCAGTCGCTCGCCGGTGAGCGGGCGCTGCTCATCTTCTACGAATCGCCCAAGAGGGTGCTGGCGACGCTGCGGGACATGCTGGAGACGCTGGGGGACCGCGAGGTGGTGGTGGCCCGGGAACTGACCAAGCTCTACGAGGAGTTCCTGCGCGGGAAGCTCTCCGCCCTGGTCGAGCAGGCAGAGCAGAGGGAGATCAGGGGCGAGGTGGCGATACTGGTGACTCCGGCAGGCGAGCCGCCCCTCCCGGACACCCCGGCGATGGAGGAGCTTCTGGGGCGCTACCTCGGCTCCGGCGAGCTCTCCCTGAAGGACGCGGTGAAAAGGGTGACCCTGGAAACGGGGCTGCCCAAAAGCGCCGTGTACGCCGAGGCGCTCCGGCAGAAGGGGTAGCTTCGACACGGTACGCGGCACGTCCCCCTAGGGAATAGGGGGGAAGCTGAACGAAGTGAAGCAGGGGGGTGTTTCCGCAGGAGGAAGACCCCCCTGTCTCGCTTCGCGAGCCTTCCCCCCTACTGCGTAGGGGGGACAGTGCAGCATCCAAATCTCCCGCACCGGGGGGGGGTCCGCGGGGGGAAGACCCCCCTGTCTCGCTTCGCGAGCCTTCCCCCCTACTGCGTAGGGGGGACAGTGCAGCATCCAAATCTCCCGCACCGGGGGATCGTGCTGGATCGGATTCCCCCGCTGCTGGTCGTCGCGGTCAGGCGAGCCTGCTGCCGTTGGGCACCGGGCGCTCGGGGACGGCGAGGACGACCGCGCCGTTCTCGTCGGCAAACCCGGTGATGAGCACCTCCGAGAAGAAACGCCCGATCTGCTTCCTGGGGAAATTCAGCACCCCGATGACCTGCTTTCCCACCAGCTCCTCCCGCTCGTAGAGCCTGGTGATCTGCGCGCTCGATTTCTTGACGCCCGCCTCTCCGAAGTCGACCAGCAACTTGTAGGCCGGGCTGCGCGCCTCCGGGAATTGCTCCACGTCCATGACCGTGCCGACCCTGATCTCCACCCGCTCGAAATCATTCCAGGTGATCTCTTCCATCTCTAACTGCACTCCTTATCGTGTCATCTCGGCTGCCACATCCATGCGGCCATGCAGAATACGGATGATCTCTATCGTGTCAGCGCTTTTTAAATGATAGAAAATCACATGACTGCCTACATTAAATTTGCGGTATCCCTGCCTGAAGTCGCTACAGTCCTTACCCTTGAGCGGGTGGGTGGCCAACAGCTTAAAGCTGGCATCGAGCAAAGCTAGATATCTGTTCCGCTGATCGTATCCCCAATGATATTGAGTGTAGCGACCTATCTCTTTCAAGTCGCATGTTGCCTTGCTTGTCAAAGTAAAGCGGGACATCAGCCGATTTCTTCATTGTCGAGTTCAGCGAGCAAACCACTTAGTGAGTACTCTGCTGTACCACTATTTTCACCGTCTATGAGAGCACGACGTAGCAAGGAAAGCTTAGTTTCGCGCTCCTCAAGAAGTCGCAGCCCCGCTCGAATTGCTTCACTTGTGGAGCTAAACCGGCCTTGGGCGACTTCTTCAGAAATAAATTTCTCGTAGTGGGCGCCTATGGTGACGCTGGTGTTCTTTTGCATGATAATCCTGCCTTTTTTCGGAGTTGCAGCAATTTTATAATATTTGTTGGTATTGCTCAAGTTGAACGGCAAAAAACTCTAGACTCCATACCCCGAGAAGAACCGCTGGAATGCCTCCACCGTCCTCGCCACGTCCTGCGCGCTCACGTCCAGGTGGGTGACCAGCCTGAGGTTATCGCCTCCCCCCAGCAGGATCCCCTCGGCTGCCAGAGCCTCGCGCAGCGGGGCGGCGCTCCCCGCGGGCGGGGTCACGAAGAGGATGTTGGTGTGGGCCGGCGTGACCCAGAGCCCCTCCACCTCGGCGAGCCCGGCGGCGAGCGCCCGCGCGTTTCGGTGGTCCTCGGCGAGCCGCTCGACGTTGTGCTCCAGGGCGTAGATCCCGGCCGCGGCGAGGATGCCGGACTGGCGCATGCCGCCGCCGGCCACCTTGCGCCAGCGGTGCGCCTTGTCGACCAGCTCGGCGCTGCCGCACAGAACGGAGCCGACGGGCGCGCCGAGCCCCTTGGAGAGACAGACCGATACGGTGTCGAAATGGGCGGCGATCCGGGCGGCCGGCACGCCCAGCGCAACGGCGGCGTTGAAGAGGCGCGCCCCGTCCAGGTGCAGCGCCAGTCCGTGGCTCCTGGCGCAGTCAAAGGCACGGTCCAGGTAGTCGAGCGGCAGCACGCGCCCCCCCTGGGTGTTCTCCAGGCAGAGCAGCCTGGTGACCGCGTGGTGGTGGTCCGGCGACTTGACCGCCCGGGAGACCTTGGCGAGGTCGAGGGTCCCGTCCGGCTCGAAATCGAGCGGCTGGGGCTGGATTCCGCCGAAGATCGCGCCACCGCCCCCTTCCCAGCGGTAGATGTGGGCGTCCTGTCCGGCGATGTACTCGTCCCCGCGGGCGCAGTGGGCAAGCAGGGAGAGCAGGTTGCTCATGGTGCCGCTCGGGACGAAGAGCGCGGCCTCCTTGCCGAGCATCCGCGCTGCCAGCGCCTGCAGCCTGTTGATGGTCGGGTCTTCGCCGTAGACGTCGTCTCCCACCTCCGCGAGTTCCATGGCTTTGCGCATCCCGGCCGTGGGGCGGGTAACCGTATCACTTCTTAGGTCGATGGTGTTCATACGCTCCTGGTACCTCTCTTTGGTCTTTGATGTCATCGATCTGTTGCCAGCCTCGGGTGTTCCGCGCCTGGACGGGGTGCCGCCCTTCGGCCGGTTCCGTCCCCCCTGCGCAGTAGGGGGGAAGCTGAACGAAGTGAAGCAGGGGGGTGTTTTCGCCGGCAAGGAGACCACCCCGACTCGCTGCGCGCCACTCTTGAAGGGGAGTCTCCCCGAGGGGAGCCCGGGAGTGCGGTTGGGGTGGGGGAGCGGCAGATCCTTCCCGCCGGACCACGCAAAAGGGGACCGGCTCCCCAGGCGCCGGCCCCCTCATTGGTGACTGCCGGCCCGCTTCCCTATAGCCATTACAAGAGTCGCGGGCGGTTTGGCAACAAAAATCTCTACTGTCCCGGGGTTGCCATGCGGAACCTGCTTTCCCACGGGAGTTCGCCCTGGGCCACCACCACCCCGTGGTCCGGGTTGGCCCCGAGGTGCTTCAGGATGTGGAAAACGGTCTCCACCTCGTCCGGACGCGCCAGCGCCAGGGCGCACTCTTCGGCGCTGAAGGCCCGGTCGTTCTGGGATTCCAGCAGCCCGAGGATCTCACCCTGCAGCGCCAGCACGCTCCCCGCCGCCTTCTTGCCGGCCTCGACCCCCGGCTGGTGGTAGGCGTTCACGTTGATCAGCGTCGCGTAGAGGCCGACTGCCCGCTCGTACAGGGCGATCAGCACCCCGACCGCCGCCGGGGAGACCTCCGGCACCGTGATGGTGATGGACTCCCTGCCGTTGTCGTAGAGCGCGGCCCGGGTCCCCTGGAAGAATCCCGAGAGGTAGTCGCCCGAGGTGGCTCCCGGCTCGACGGCCATGGAGGCCCCGTCCCGGTCCTTCAGCACCTCGATGAAGGTGGCGAAGAAGTTGGGCACCCCCTCGCGCAGCTGCTGCACGTAGGCGTGCTGGTCCGTGGACCCCTTGTTGCCGTAGACGGCGAGCCCCTGGTGCACCAGGTTCCCCGCCAGGTCGCGCTCCTTGCCGAGCGATTCCATGATGAGCTGCTGCAGGTAGCGCGAAAAGAGCAGCAGCCGGTCCTTGTAGGGGAGCACCACCATGTCCCGGGTCCCCTTCCCCCCGGTGGCGTGGAACCAGCAGAGAGCGAGCAGCGCCGCCGGGTTTTTCGCGGTCAGCGCGGCCCGGGTGCTGCGGTCGCAAGCGCGCGCCCCTTCCAGGAGCGCGTCGATGTCGATCCCCTGCAGCGCGGCGGGGAGCAGCCCGACGGCGGAGGTGACGGAACTCCTCCCCCCGACCCAGTCCCACATCGGAAAACGTGCGAGCCACCTCTGCTGCGAGGCGGTGCGGTCCAGCTCGCTGCCGGTCCCGGTGACGGCGACCGCGTGGGCGGCGAAATTGAGGCCGGCCCGGGTGAAGGCCAGGTGCGCCTCCAGCATGCCGTTTCGGGTCTCCTTGGTGCCGCCGCTCTTGGAAATGACCAGCACCAGGGTCTGGGGGAGGGCGGGACCTATCTCGGCGATGACCCGGTCCATGCCGTCGGGGTCGGTGTTGTCGAAGAAGTGGGGGCGCATCCGGTCCCCGGCGCACCCAAGGCTGTCCGCCACGAACTGCGGCCCCAGCGCCGAGCCGCCGATCCCGATCACCAGCAGCCTGGTGAAACGGCCGCCGTCGGGGGCGGCGATGTTGCCGGCATGCACGGAGCCGGCGAACGCCTTGACGGAGGAGAGGGTGGCGCTGATCTCCTCGGTGATCCCGGGGTCGGGCGCCAGCTCCGGCGCCCGGAGCCAGTAGTGGCCCACCATGCGGTTTTCGTCCGGGTTCGCCACGGCGCCCCCCTCCAGCTGCGCCATGGCGGCGTAGGCCTGCTGCAGCCGCGGTTCCATCTCGGCGAAGAAACTGTCGGAAAAGTTCATGCGGCTGGTGTCGATCGTCAAACCGGTCGCCGCGTCGTGGTACAGCCGTTTTTTGTAACGCTCCCAAAGCTGCAGTTTTTCCATGGAACCTCCCGTGAAGCCTGTTTAGATGGTGGAGCGGCGTGTCCGCCGGCAAGCGGCTCGCTCGGAACCGCTCGGGTCCCGGCCGCGCTCATGTGCGTCGGGGCATGATACCATAGATTAATTTTTATTCAAGCCGCTCCTGCCCGCCTCCCTGCTGTTCAAAGGCTGGAGCCCTTCATTAGGCCGATGGCTCCCTTAACTCGCCGAAATCATGGCGCTACGGCGGCTGCGTGCGGCGCTCTGTGCATGCCGTGCACATTTTTCCGGTTCGCCCGCCGGAACAAAGCGGCCGCCCGATTCGGATAATGCCTGCAATATCGGAGGGTTGTCCTGGTGCCGGCCGCCGGGGCCGCGCTGGTACGGCTGTTGTAATGAAGAGATCATCTCAAGCAGGCGAGCTGTCGTTGCACAAACGACGGGGACGCGGGGGGGCGGGACCCGCCCGCGCCGTGACCCGGGGCAGGATTTTGTGGTGGGGCAAGAAGGGGCGGCACCGGCTGGGAGCTCGCCCGAACCGGCAGCAAAGGAGACGACCATGGGATGCAGATGCAGAGACGTGAAGCAAAGGGGCGGCAGCTACCTCTACCGCGCCATCGAGGTGACGCCGGCCAGGCGTGCCGGCCTGGCGGCCGGGGACGAGGCGGCAGGGGTGCTGACCGTTGACAACGACTGGGACACGCTCTGCTTTGTCAACGAGAACATGGGCGACATAACGGCCAACATGGTAAAGGTGAAAATTATGAACAGGATCAGCAGGTTGCACGTTGCAGAGAACGCGGAGATTTTCGAAAGGAGCCTGGAGCCGTTTTTTACCCTTATCTCGGCCACCTCTTCGGACCACGTGCTGGACAAGCTCTCCGCGTCGCTCAAAAAGGCGCTCCTGCTGATGGCCATGGACCGCTACCGCTGCGACAGCGAAAGCATGTGCCGCGCCCTCGGCCTGACCAGGGGGAAGCTGGAGCGGGAGCTCAAGCGCTGCGGGCTGCTGCCGCAGGAGCGCAAGGCGGCCTGAATCGCGACGGCCCGGCGCCCCTGGCGCTCCCCTGCGCTCGGCGGCGCGGGCCCGGGCGTTCGGTCCGGGCCGCCGGCGCCCCGAAACCCGAGCGAGGCTGACCGCAGCCCCGCCGGGTCCCGCAGCTTCCCTTCCCTGAGGTCACGCGGAGCTCTCGCCAAGGGCCCCGCAGCTCCCGCCGCGGGTTGCGGCGGCCCCGCCGGGAGTCCAGGCGCGGCGTGAGACGCGTTTCGCCGCCCCTGGCTGGTGCAGCCGACGCGCTCACGCCCGCCGGTCCCCGCTCCGGTCTGCGCCGCTGTCGCCCCCCCGGCCGCACGTCAAGTTCCTGACCCCTCCCGCCGCTCTTCCTGACAACGTCAAAAAATTGGAACTCCCCGACATCCGGTCCGCGCGCGCGGCCGGGCCAAAGGCGCCGGAATGGGCGCCGGCGCGGCCAGGCCGCCGGGCGAACCCGCATGGCAGGCGGCGCTCGCGATGAAATGCCTTGAATAATGAGACGGGATTTGCTACAGTGCGCCGTCGATCTCAAGTAAATTCAGGTGGCTGGCGCAGATAAATCTTGTTGTTATTCTGCACCGTTAAGGTTTTCAGCAAAACGTTGGCGCGCCAGTAGGAAGAACCGAGGCCTTTTATGGATGCAGCGCTTGCCCTGATAGGGGAAGATCTGAAAAACGTGGAACTGCAGTTCAAGAAGGACCTGCAGTCGGATGTCCCGCTGATACGCAAGGTTGGCGAGTACGTACTGTCGAGCGGCGGCAAGCGGATCCGGCCCGCCCTGGTGCTGCTGGCTGCGAAACTCTGCGGCTATGAAGGGAGCCGCAGCGTGCCGCTGGCCAGCGTCGTGGAGTTCATCCACACGGCCACCCTGCTGCATGACGACGTGGTGGACAACGCCAACCTGCGCCGGGGGATCGCTTCCGCCAACACGCTCTGGGGCAACGAAGCCTCCGTCCTGGTGGGCGACTTCCTCTTCTCCAAATCGTTCTCGCTCATGGTGGTCGACGGCGACCTGCGCATCCTGAAGGTCCTCGCCGACGCGACCACGATCATCGCCGAGGGAGAGGTGCTGCAGCTCGTCTGCACCAGCGACCTGGAGATCACCGTGGAGCGCTTCATCGAGGTGGTGCGCTGCAAGACCGCCATCCTCCTTTCCGCGGCCTGCGAGGTCGGAGCCATCCTGGGGGGGGTCGATCCCGAGCTGCGGGGCGCCATGGCGGCCTACGGCATGGAACTCGGCATCGCCTTCCAGTTGATGGACGACACCCTGGACTACACGGCGAGCGAGGAGCAGTTCGGCAAGAGCATCGGCCACGACCTGGAGGAGGGGAAGATCACGCTGCCGCTGATCCATACCCTGAAAAACTGCGACGACGCCGAGCGCGAACTGATCGCCTCCGTCGTGGAAAAGGAGCTCCTCTCCGACGAGGATTTCGCCCGGGTCTTCGAGCTGGTGCACCGCTACGGCGGCATCGAGCATACCGTCGACGCCGCCCGCCAGCACGTCGTGCTGTGCAAGCGGGAACTGGAAAAATTCCCCCCCTCCGCCGCCCGGGAGGCCCTCGCCGACCTCGCCGATTACGTCGTCACGCGCGTTAAATGACCGGTAGGCGTGTCGCCATTTAACCGACCGGCTCCTGTTTGACGGGCGTTTCGGATTAGCACCCGCTTACGATGCACCCGTTACCGCAACCTCATGTTTTTTATCCAATGGCCCCGCGCCGACTTCCCCCGTTCCCGCACGAATCGGATCACTCTCCCGCCCGGTCTGGCCTGTTTCTTGCTGTCTCAACAGCGCATTGAGATATACTGTGCTTGCGGGGGTGTTGCGTGGATGAAGAGATGCTGCTCCAATCGACCGAATTGGAGCTGAACGGCGAAGTGTTCAATATCAAGGTTTTCTGCAGTTCGGCCGGGCGCTTCTTCGCCAAGACCTGCCTGGGTGAGGGCGATTTCATCATCACCGACGGCCCTTCGCTGCCGGAGGCGCTGAAAAAGCACGAGGACCTGCTCCCGCTGGCCGTCGGGACCCGGGAGCTCACCCAGAGCTATCTGGGCTATCCACGCAGGCAGAAACTGCGGCGCCCCTGACGAGGCTGCCGCGCCGGCTGCCACCCCCCCGTGGGAGAGCTGCCCCCCTCGGCTCCCCCGACAGCTCCCGGCCCGCTTCAGGGAAGCCTGGCGCAAACGGGGGCGCTTTTCGCTTTTTCCGCTCCTTTCCCGCACGACTCCCCGCCCGGACCTCCGGTCCACCCCCCGGTTTCCGGCAACTCCCCCCGGGACCTGCGTCCCGCCCGACCCCCGCTCCCCTTCCTGCCACGCGCCGCCGGCACCCCGGGCGCGCCGGTCGCTGCCGCGCTCTCCTCATTCATTATAAATAGGTTGCCCTGCGGCCCTAAATCGGTTAAGAATTGAGTAGCCCCCATCGGGGCAACGACCGCACTCGGCCAGGACCCATGCCCGCAAAAATACTCATAATAGATGATGACAGCTCGCTGCGACGCGTGCTGGAGTACAACCTGCAGCAGGAGGGGTACGACGTCGTGACCGCGGCCGACGGCGAAAGCGGGCTCAAGCTCTTCGCCGAGAAGTCCCCCGCGCTCGTCATCACCGACCTCAAGATGCCGGGGATGGGCGGCTTCCAGCTGCTCTCCGCCGTGAAGGAGCGCTCCCCCGCCACGGTCGTCATCGTGCTCACCGCCTTCGGCGCCATCGACACCGCGGTGGAGGCGATGAAGCTGGGCGCCTTCGACTACCTGACCAAGCCCTTCAACCGCGAGGAGCTGAAGCTGACGGTGAAAAAGGGGCTCCAGCTGCAGGGGCTCTCGGAAGAGAACCGGCTCCTCAAGGAGGAGCTCTCCGGCAGGGCCGAATTCAAGAGCATCGTCGGGACTTCCCGGGCCATGGAGGGGGTCTTCGCCGTCGTGCGCAAGGTCGCCGACACGGAGGCGACTGTCCTCATCACCGGCGAGTCGGGGACCGGCAAGGAGCTGGTGGCGCGGGCCATCCACTCGGGGAGTTCGCGGCGCGCCGCCCCCTTCGTCGCGGTGAACTGCGCCGCGATTCCCCGGGACCTCCTGGAGAGCGAGCTCTTCGGCCACGTGAGGGGCGCCTTCACCGGCGCGATCCGCGACAAGGAGGGGAAGTTCGCGCTGGCCGACGGGGGGACGCTCTTCCTGGACGAGGTCGGCGACCTGCCGCTCGAGCTCCAGCCCAAGCTGCTGCGGGTCTTGCAGGAGAGGGTGCTGGAGCCCCTGGGGGGGAGCTCGCTGCACAAGATCGACGTCCGGGTCGTGGCCGCCACCAACGCCGACCTGGAGAAGGGGATCGCCGAGGGGCGCTTCCGCGACGACCTCTACTACCGCCTCTCGGTGATACCGCTGCGGCTCCCCCCCTTGCGGGACCGGGTGGAGGACCTGCGGCTTTTGGTGCGCTACTTCTGCGTCAAGTTCGGCGGCGGCGCGGTCTCCTTCAGCAAGGGGGCGCTGGAGCGGCTGGAGGGGTACGCCTGGCCGGGGAACGTGCGGGAGCTGGAGAACACCGTGGAGCGGCTGCTCATCATGAGGGAGGGCGACCAGATCGGGGTGGACGAGCTGCCGGAGAAGATCTGCGCCGCGCCGGGAAGGCCCGAGGGAGGGGTGCTGCGCCTCCCCCCGGGGGGCTACCCCCTGGAGCAGCTGGAGCGGGAGGTCGTCTTGGAGGCGCTGGCCCGGTGCGACTGGAACCAGACCGCCGCGGCCCGCTTCCTGCGCATCCCGCGCCACACGCTGATCTATCGGATGGAGAAATATCAAATTACGCAGCCGGGGAGGAAGTGATGAAGGGTTGGATCTGTGCGGTGGTTCTGCTGGCGCTGTGCGTCGGTTCGGGTTGCAACAAGCGCGAGGAGGCCGCGGTCGAGGGGAGTCCCGCCCCGGACTTCACCCTGAAGGACCTGGCCGGCCGTCCGGTCCAGCTCTCCACGCTGAAGGGGAAGGTCGTGCTGGTGAACTTCTGGGCCACCTGGTGCCCCCCCTGCCGCGAGGAGATCCCCTCCATGGTCAAGATGAACCAGGCGATGCAGGGGAAGCCGTTCCAGCTGCTCGCGCTCTCCGTCGACGAGGGGGGCAGGGATGCGGTCGTCAAATTCTTTCAGAAGGGGGGCGTCACCCTGCCGGCGCTGCTGGACACGGACGGGGCGGTTTCCCGGCGTTACGGCACCACCGGGGTGCCGGAGACCTTTGTCATCAACACCAAGGGTGTTATAATGAAAAAGGTCGTCGGGGCGATGGATTGGAGTGCTCCGGAGGTGCTTGCGGCTCTGGAGGACCTTGGCAGGAAATAGCAACCGGTGGCGGGCGCGCCTTAGGGCCGGCACCCCGGCGGGAGGAATGGTATGGAAGCGAACAACGTCAGTATGGTCGGCGCATTTGTCGCGGGGTTGTTGTCGTTTCTCTCCCCCTGCGTACTGCCGCTGATCCCCTCCTACATCACCTACATCACGGGGCTCTCGTTCGCGGACCTGCAGGCGGAGCACCCCACCCACAAGGTGCGGCAGCAGACCATCATCCACTCGCTGCTCTTCATCGCGGGGTTCACCTGCGTGTTCGTGCTGCTGGGGGCCTCGGCCAGCTTCATGGGGGATTTCCTTCATGAGCACAAGACCGCCATCAGGCGGATCGGCGGGATACTGATCGTGGTGTTCGGCATCCACGTCTCGGGGATCTTCGACATCGGGGTGCTGCTCGGGGAGAAGAAGCTGACGCTGCACAGAAAACCGGCGGGGTATCTCGGGAGTTTCGTGGTCGGGATCGTCTTCGCCGCCGGCTGGACCCCCTGCATCGGTCCGATCCTGGCGACCATCCTGGCGGTGGCGGCGACCGAGGGGAGGGGGGTCTGGCTGCTCTTGACCTACTCCATGGGGCTCGCCATCCCGTTCTTCCTGGCGGCGCTCGCCATGCACCAGTTCCTGGTTTTCTTCCGGCGCTTCAAGCGGCATATCCGCCTGTTCGAGATCATCACCGGGATCCTGATGGTGCTGGTGGGGGTGCTGATCTTCACCAACTATCTGACCGTGCTCAGCCGGTACACCAGCGCCTGGTTCGGGGAGTGACACCGCGTGGGCGGATCTCTGCTGTCCATCCAGCTTTCGGTCGCCGATCTCGGGACCACGGAGGCATTCTACGGCGGCATACTGGAGCTGCCGGTGCAGAGGGCGCTGACCTCCGCCGGCGCTCCCGAGCATCTGGTGCTCGGCCTGGGGGGGTGCGAGGTGCTCTTCGTCGAGGAGTACGAGGTGGCCCGGCGCCACCCCGTGCTGGAGGCGCGTCTGGAGAGCTTTCCCCGGGGGGTCGGGATGACCCTGCACCTCAGGGTCACCGGGATAGAGGATATTTACCAGGAGTTGTTGGAGGAGGAACTGGAGGTGCTCTACCCCCTGGAACTCAAGCCCTACGGCACCTGGGAGCTCTGGTGCTTCGATCCCGACGGCTACCTGGTCGTTTTGGAGGAGCCTGCGGAGCGTTGAGAGGTCGGGTCGTTGAGTCGTTGAGTCGTTGAGTCGTTGAGTCGTTGAGTCGTTAAGTCGTTAAGTCGTTAAGTCATTGAGTCGTGCCCACTCGACCACTCGACCACTCGACGGTTTTCCCGCCTTTGCCTTTCACGGGGCACTGATCGAGTACAGGTTGCTCTCCTCGCCGTTCTGGTTCACCACCTGCAGTGTGATCGCCTTGGGCGCCGGGTCGTACGGGTGGCGCTGGTACAGGATCTGGTTGCACCCCTGATAGTTCAGTTGATCCCTGTCCCCGACCGCCGGGCTCCTGGTGCCGATCCGGACGCCGTCCACCACCAGCGTCGAGGTCTGCTGGAAATTCCTCCCCGCGATGACCAATTCATAGTAGCTGACATAATCGTTGCCGACCACGACACCGAGGATTTCGGGCCTCGAATCGAGGAACAGCGCGACCGTGCCGGAAAGGGCCTCCGGCGGGTTCAGCACCTGCACCTGGTGCAGCCCGGGGGAAAGCTGCGGGGCAAGGAAGGAAAGCGCCGACCCCGAGATGACGCGGGTGGTGATGGCGGCGCCGTCCAGCAGCACCCGGGTCCCGTACTGGAAGTTCGCGCCGCTCAAAACGACCTCGCGGTCCTTGCCGGACGCGCAGGCGGAGACGGTGTCCGGGGCCAGCGAGGAGGCCACCGGCTTTAACGGCTGCAGCATGAAGTTGTAGGCCCTGCTGGTGGCGCCGTCCTCCCGCTTCAGGTAGAGCGCGTAGACGCCGGCCTGCAGGTCCGGCAGCACGATGGTGAGCAGCTTGCCGCCGGTGACGACGGTCGGCAGCTCGTGGCTCCCGAGCAGGGCCACGGTCGTCGCGGTGAATCCGGTGCCGTTCAGGGTGACGGTCGTGCCCGGCTCGCCCTGCGCCGGGATGATGCTCAGGACGCTCAAGGGGGGGAGCTTCGCCTGCGCCGCTTCCCCGCGGGTGGGGGATGCCAGGGTGAGCAGCAGGGAAACCATCAGGACGGTCATCAGGGTACGGTACACGGCGCTTCCTCCCTTACGCTACGGTTTAATTAGACCATCTGCACAGCAGTTGTCAATTGTCCAGAGTCAGGGATAGCCAGATCCCGACCAGCAGGAAGATGAAGTTGGTGGCCCAGGCGGCGACCACCGGCGGCAGCAGGCCGACCTGCCCGAAGGAGATGATGACGGAGTTCACGATGACGTAGAGAAAGCCGATCCCGAGCGAGAGCCCGATCCCGAAGGCGATGCCGCTGGAGCGGCCGCTCCTCAGGGCGAAGGGGATGCCGAGGAAGGACATGATCGCGCAGCCGAAGGGGAGCGAGAACCTGCTGTGCATCTGGGCCAGGTAGCGGGTGGGGTCGTACCCCCCGGCCTTGAGCTTCTCGCAGTAGCGCTGCAGCTCGACGATGGTCATGGAGTCCGAGTACTTGCCGAGCACCTTCAGGTCGGCGGGCTTCAGCTTGAGCGGCACCTCCAGGCGCTCGTACTTCCTGGTGCTCGCCACCTCGCCGGCGCGAAACTCGCGCACCACGGCGTCCTGGAAGGCCCAGCCGCGCTCGTCGAGGGTTCCGGACGAGGCGTCGGTGCGCCGGACCGGCTCCGTGCCGTCCTTGACCTCCCAGAGCGTGATCCCCTTGAGGGACTGGTTGCCGGGATCGAACAGGCTCGCCCTGAGGATGACCCCCTCCTCCCGGTGCCAGATGTTGTGCTGCCGGAAGTACATGCTCGGGCTCTTCTTCTCGATCAGCACCTCCTGGATGTAGGTGCGCTGGGCGTAGCTCCTGGGGAGCACCAGCTCGCCGACGAAGAGGTCGAGGACGCTGACCAGCAGGGCGATGCCGAGGATGGGCGCGCTGATGCGCGCCAGCCCGATCCCGCAGCTGCGCATGGCGGTGAGCTCGGAGTTCATGGAGAGCGTGCCGAGCGTCAGCAGGGTGGCCATCAGGACGGCGAGCGGAGCCGCCTGGCTCACGATCTCCGGCGTCTTGGCGACGAAGAAGAGGGCGATGTGGTACCACTGCGCCCCGGAGCGGGTGAAGCGGGCGATCTTCTCCATGAAGTCGACCACCAGGTAGATGGCGATGAAGGCCCCCAGGCAGAGGGCGAGCATCCTCAGGTAGGCCTTGGCGACGTAGCGCGTCAGTATCCTCATCGCCTGACTCTCCTGCCCAGGCGCTCCCGGAGTGCGGCGCTCAGGCGCCCGTAGAGCGTCATGAGCGGCAGCGGCTGTTCGGCCGCGGTCTTGTAGAACAGGTAGACCCCGAGCGCCAGGAAGGCCAGGTTGGGCGCCCAGCAGGAAAGCCAGGGGGTGAGGACGCCCTTCTCGCCGAGCGTCTTGAAGGCGGAGAGGGCGACGTAGTACAGGAGCAGGATCCCGATGCTGACGGAGAAGCCGGCCGCCTTTCCGGAGCGGCGGTTCTGGATGCCGAGCGGCATGGCGAGCAGCGTGAACACGAAGCAGGAGAAGGGGAGCGCCAGGCGGCTGTGGTACTCAAGCTGCATGGAGAGGCGCGCCTTGGCGTCGTAGCGCCCGGGGGGCGGGGCGCCCAGCTCGCCCAGGGTCATCTCGGCCTCACCCTTCTCCGGGGCGGTCTCCGGCTTGGCGAGCGCCACGCGCAGGTTGTACTCCTGGAAGTCGACCAGGCGGTAGCCGCCGGACTCCGTCGAGCGGTGGATGCTGCCGTCCTTCAGGTGGAACTCGATGGCGTGGGACTGCGGGTCGGAGAGCAGCGCCCCCCCTTTGGCGAAGATGGTGGCGGGCTCGCGCGGGTCCCGCTCGTCGTGGATGATGACCCCGGCCATGGTCTGCCCCTTCTGGTTGAAGCTTTCCGCGTAGATCACCATGCCGGGGAAGGCGTCGTTGAACACCTTCTCCTTGACCACCAGCCCGGCGCTCGTCTGGGCGACGTCGACCAGGAGCTTCTTGAAGGAGCTGTTGCCCCAGGGGACCGCGTAGACCGTGACCCCCAGGCAGGCGGCGCAGGCCAGCAGGGAGAAGGCGAGCGGCGGCGGCAGCAGTCCGTACAGGCTGATGCCGCAGCTCTTCATGGCGGTCACCTCGCTGTCCCCGGAGAGCCTGCCGAAGGCGAGCAGGATCGCCAGCAGGAGCGCCATCGGGATGGTGTACAGCCAGAAGGAGGGGAGCAGGTAGGCGATCATCCAGAGCACGTCGGAGAGGGGGACCCCCTTCTCCACCACCATCTCGGCGAGCTTCAGGAACCTCCCCATCAGCAAAACGAAGGTGAAGGTCGCCATCCCGACCAGGAAGGGGGGCGGTATCTCCTTGAAAATATAGGCGTAAAGGGTCTTCTTCATGAGCATTGCATGATACATGAGATGGGGAGGGTTGTAAAGCAAAGGCAGGGGCTGGCAAAGGCAAAGCCAGGGGGCAGGGAGTAGTAGAGTCAAAGGCGGGGCTAGGGGCTGGGGGCTGGGGGCTGGGAGAGTCAAAGGCTTTAGTTCCGGTTCCCGTGATTCGAGCATCCGTCTTTGCCAGCCCCTAGTCCCTAGCCCCTGCCTTTGCCAGCCCCCAGCCCCGCCTTTCAAGCCTGTTACGCCGCCGCCTCCTGCATCTCGATGTCGGAGCTCTCGAAGATCTTGTCGATGTCGAGGATCATCATGAAGGCGCCGTTGTGTTTCCCCATGCCGAGGATGAACTCCATGTTCAGCTTGGTCCCGATGCGCGGCGCGGGCTCGATCTGCTCCGGCTCCAGGTCGATCACCTCCTGCACCGCGTCCGCCAGGACCCCGATGACGACGGTGTCCCCCTCCATGCTCATCTCGACCACGATGATGCAGCTGTTCACCGTCTGCTCCGTGGCGCTCATGCCGAACTTGAGGCGCAGGTCCATGACCGGAACCACGCTGCCGCGCAGGTTGATCACCCCGCGCATGAATAAAGGGGTCCTCGGGACCTTGGTGACCGAGGTGAAATCGAGGATCTCCCTCACCTCGGCCACGTCCAGCGCGAAGGTCTCCTCGCCGAGTTTGAAGGTGAGATACTGGGTGCTGCCTGCCGCTTCCGCTGCGCTCATGTCCGCTCCTTTCGGTGTACTGCCCCTGCCATGGTCGGGTTTGGGCGGAGGTCGGGGGTAAGGCCGGTCCTGCCCCTTACCCCCGACCCGGCCTGTCTAAAACTTCTCGAACGCGTCGTCCTTCAGGTCGGACACGTCATCCAGGGAAAAACTGTGGCCGGCCTGCTTCTTGATGCTCTCGCCGGAGTGGGTCAGGTGCTGCACGGCCAGCGCGGGCTTGGCGATGCGCTTGGAGTCGGACTTCTGGCGGGTGGCGACCTTCACCGACGCCCCGCTATCCTTCACCTTGAAGAAGGAGATGGTCGACTGCAGCTGCTCGGCCTGGCTGGAGAGCTCCTCCGCCGTGGAGGACATCTCCTCGGCGGCGCCGGCGTTTTGCTGGATCACCTGGTCCAGCTGCTGGATCGCCTTGTTGATCTGGCTCGCGCCGGTATCCTGCTCCTTGGAGGATGCGGAGATCTCCTGCACCAGTTCGGCCGTCTTCTGGATGTCGGGGACCAGCTGGGCCAGCATCTCGCCCGCCCGCTCGGCCACGTCCACGCTGGAGACGGAGAGCTTGCTGATCTCGCCGGCCGCGGCCTGGCTCCGCTCGGCGAGCTTTCTCACCTCGCTCGCCACCACCGCGAACCCCTTGCCGTGCTCCCCGGCACGCGCCGCCTCGATCGCCGCGTTCAGGGCGAGCATGTTGGTCTGGCGCGCGATCTCCTCGATGATGTTGATCTTGCCGGCGATCTCCTTCATCGCCAGCACCGTCTGGGCCACCGCCTTGCCACCCTCGATGGCGTCGGCAGCGGACTTGACGGCGATCTTCTCGGTCTGCAGGGCGTTGTCGGCGTTTTGCCGGATGTTCGCCGACATCTGCTCCATGGAGGAGGAGGCCTCTTCGGCCGCGGCCGCCTGTTCGCTCGCCCCCTGGGACATGTTCTCCGAGCCGGAGCTCATCTCCATGCTCCCCTGCGCCACGTTGTCCGAGGCGCCCTTCACCTCGCCCACCACGTCGGAGAGCTGTTGCACCATCGCCGCCAGTGCCCGCATCAGCTCGTCCTTGCCGCTTCTCTCCTTGATGTCGACCAGCAGGTTCCCGCCGGCGATCTCCTGGGCCGCCTGGGTGATGGAGCCCATCGCGGCGATCAGGACGTTCAGGTTGGTCTTGATGATGTTGTACTGCCCCTTGTACTCCGCGGTGATGGTCGGGGGGATGTCCCCCTTGCTGATGCGGTCCACGTAATCCGCGGTCACCATGAGCGGGCTCACGATGTTGGAGACCGTGTCGTTCACCCCGGAGACCAGCTTGTTCCACCCCCCGACGAAGAGTTCCGCGTTGGCGCGCTCGTCGAGCTTGCCGTCGGCCGCCGCCCTGATCAGGACATCGGTCTGGGAGAGCAGGTCGTTCATCATCTGCACCATGTTGTTCAGGTTGATCTTGATGACGTTGTACTGCCCCTTGTAGTCGGTGACGATGACCGGGGGGATGATCCCCTTGGCGACCTTGTCCACGTAGTCCGCGGTCACCATGAGCGGGTTGACGATGTTGGTGACGGTGTCGTTCACCCCTGCCACCAGCTTGTTCCACCCCCCGACGAAGAGCGCCGCGTTGGCGCGCTCGTCGAGCTTGCCGTCGGCCGCGGCGACGATGATCTTGTCGGTCTCGGCGAGCAGGTCGTTCATCATCTTGACGACCGCGTTCAGGTTGTTCTTGATGACGTTGTACTGCCCCTTGTACTCCGTGGCGATGGTCGGCGGGATGATCCCCTTGGCGATCTGGTCCACGTAGTCGGCGGTCACCATGAGCGGGTTGACGATGTTGGAGACCGTGTCGTTCACCCCAGCCACCAGCTTGTTCCACCCCCCCACGAAGAGCGCCGCGTTGGCGCGCTCGTCGAGCTTGCCGTCGGCCGCGGCGACGATGATCTTGTCGGTCTCGGCGAGCAGCTCGTTCATCATCTTGACGACCGCGTTCAGGTTGTTCTTGATGACGTTGTACTGCCCCTTGTACTCCGTGCTGATGGCCGGCGGGATGATCCCCTTGGCGACCTTATCCACGTAGTCGGCGGTCACCATCAGCGGTTCGACGATGTTGGTCACGATGTTGTTGATGCCGACCACCAGGTCTTTCCAGCCGCCCACGAAGAGGGAGGCGTCGGCCCGCTGGTCCAGCTCGCCGCTTGCCGCGGCCGCGGTCACCAGCGCCGCCTGCTTCAGGAGATTGCTCATGGTGTCGATGCAGTTGTTCAGGTTCAGCTTGATCTCGTTGAAGTCGCCGTTGTAGCTGTCGGTGATCTTGGGCGGGATGTCCCCCTTGCTGATCCGGTCCACGTACTCGGCCGTGACGTTGATCGGTCCCACGAAGGCGTCGCAGAGCTTGTTGACGCCGCCGACCAGGACCCCCCATCCCCCCGCGAACTTGGCGGCGTCGCCGCGGGTCGCGAGCTGGCCTGCTACCGTGGCGTTTACCAGCCGGTCGGTTTCCACCAAGAGGCCGTTCATGGTATCGACGCAGGCGTTCAGGTTGTTCTTGATCTCGTTGAAATCGCCGTTGTAGATATCGGTGATCTTGGGCGGGATGTCCCCCTTGCTGATCCGGTCCACGTACTCGGCCGTGACGTTGATCGGTCCGACGAAGGCGTCGCACAGGTCGTTGACCCCTTTGACCAGGGCCCCCCAGCCGCCGGCGAACTTGGCCGCGTCGCCGCGGGTCGCCAGCTGGCCGGCGACCGTTGCCTGGACCAGCCTGTCGGTTTCCACCAAGAGGCCGCTCATGGTGTCGATGCAGTTGTTCAGGTTGTTCTTGATCTCGTTGAAGTCGCCGTTGTAGCTGTCGGAGATCTTGGGCGGGATGTCACCCTTGCTGATCCGGTCCACGTACTCGGCCGTGACGTTGATCGGTCCCACGAAGGCGTCGCACAGGTTGTTGACACCGCTCACCAGGGCCCCCCAGCCGCCGGCGAATTTGGCCGCGTCGCCGCGGGTCGCCAGCTGCCCGGCCACGGTGGCCTGCACCAGCTTGTCCGTTTCCGCGAGCAGGCCGTTCATCGTGTCGACGCAGGCGTTCAGGTTGAGCTTGATCTCGTTGAAGTCGCCGTTGTAGTTGTCGGTGATTTTCGGCGGGATGTCCCCCTTGCTGATCCGGTCCACGTACTCGGCAGCCACGTTCAGCGGTCCGATGACCGCGTCGAGGGTCTCGTTGACGCCGGCGACGATCTTCTGGAAATCCCCCTGGTGCCTGCTGGCGTCGGCGCGGGTGGCGAGCTTCCCTTCGATGGCGGCCTTGGAGAGCTGCCCGGCATCGGCCACCAGCCCCTTGATCGCTTCGACCATCTTGGCCATGGACTGCTGCAGCTTGCCGGTTTCGTCGGAGGAGGTGCTGTCCAAAACGACGCTGGTATCGCCGGCCGCGATCTTGTCGGCGGCGGCGATGCAGATCTCCACCGGCTTGACGATGGAGCGGGTGATCAGGTAGGCGATGGCTATCCCCAGGAGCAAGGCCCCGACCGCGAGCCCGATGATGATGTTTTTGGTCGACGACGCCATGGCGTCGGCATTGTTGGCGGCCTGTTCCACGAGCTTGTCCTGGAACTGGCTCAGCTTGTCCAGGGCCACCAGGTAGGCGTTCTGCTTGGTCCGGTTGTCACCCATGAGAAATGGGCGCGCTTCGGCGAATTTGCCGCTCTTGACCAGGGCCAGGAACTCGTCGGTGGAGGCCCGGTAGGCGGTGCGCGAGCCTTTGGACTCCTCGAGGAGCTTCTTCCCCTCTTCGGAGGTGATCATCTTGCTGAGTTTTTCGACCCGGTCGTCGACGATCTTGCGCTGCTCGGCGATGCGTTCCAGCTCCTTTTGTACGCTGGCGGCACCGGTGTCAAGGAGCATGTTCCTGGTGGCCCGGGCCTGCACGTTTACCGCGTCGGAGGCCTCATTCACCATCATCGTCTTGGGGAACTTGTCGGTGGCCATCAGCGTTATTTCATGGTCGAGATTGTTGACCTTGATGATGCTGAATACCGAGACTCCGCCAAGCAGAAGCAGCAGCAAACCAAACCCGATTCCTAACCGTACGCCAATCTTCAGATTCTTCATACTTCCCCCTGATTGTCTGTAGTTATCTGTGGTTCAAAGATGGTGTCAATGGGGCGTTCCCTGCTTCGTTTCACCAGGTCGATGGTCTCGCGCAGTATCTGCGCGACGTTCTCGGTCAGCGGTTCGTCGTGGCCCGAATAGACGCAGCGGACCTGCTTGCCGGCCAGCCGCTCCAGCCCCTCCAGGTAGGCTTCGCCGTACTCGCCTCCGGGGCCCCGGATTCTCAGTTGGGTGTCGCCGGAGAACAGGGCCTGGGGCAGCGGCGCATACAGGCAGATGGAGTCGCAGGAGTGGCCCGGCGTATGGATCACCTCCAAAAAATCGTCGCCGGCCCTGAGGAACTGGCCGTCATGCAGCAGTTCGTCGACTCCCGGTCCGCCGGCGAAGGCGAACACGCGCGCGCCGTAGCGCTCCTTCAGGGCGGCGATCCCGCCGATGTGGTCGAAATGGTTGTGGGTGAGGATGATCTGCTCCACCGCCACCTTGCCAAGGCCGGTGGAAAGCGCCTCGATCTGGTCCAGTATGAAGCCGTCGGCCCCCGGGTCGACGACCGTGTTGCGGTCCTCGATCCGGTTCCAGTCGCCCAGGATCAGGTACGAGTTGCAACTGTAGATCCGACCGTTTTTATCCAACGGGACGATATGCACGGCTAATCTCCCACCTTCTTGTAGAGCTGGGCGTCCGGCACGACCTGGGTGAAGAGGTGGGCGACCTCCTGCGGGAGCTTCTGGGTGTTCTCGGTGGCCAGGTAGCCGCCCGGCGCCAGGGCCTGGTGGAACATCTTGAAGACCTCGACCCGCTCGGGGTACTGGAAATGCAGCATGACGTTCTTGCACACCACCAGGCAGTAGTCGCCGCCGACCGGTTTCAAGGAGAGCAGGTCGTGGTACTGGAAGAAAACCCGGTTGCGCAGCAGCTCGACCGCGCGCAGCTGGCCCGGCTTGTCGGCCGGCTCGAAGTACTTTTCCAGCAGCTCCGCCGGGGTGCGCTGCAACTCGTCACACGGGTAGGTCGCGGCGCTTACCACGGCGCCGAAGTTGTTGGCGCTGTCGTAGTCGGTGGCGTCGATATGCAGGTTCCTGAACCCGTACTGGTTCATCTTTTGGGCGAAAATCATGGCGATGGTGTAGGTTTCCTGGCCCAGGGCGCAGCCGGCATCCCAGATCTTGATCCTGCTGCGCCCCGAGGCGTAGCTGATCATATGGTCGGCCGCGTGCTCCAGGGTCGGTTGGTCGCGCATGAAAAAGGTGAAAGCCATCGGCTGCTCCTCAAGGGGAAGTGTCGCGGCCGGAAAAGTCAGACTTTTACGGCTGTGCGCTTCATTAACTGTTCGGCGTAAGGGGGCGATCGCTACAGCCGTATTATGGCCGATAATCGTGTCATGGTTTGTCCTACGGCTGTCGGCCCCCCCCTCAGGTCGCCAGGTTGTGCTTCAGGGCGTAACTCACAAGTTCGGAGTTACTTTTGAGTGCCATTTTCAGCAGGATCCTGGAGCGGTAGGTGCTGACCGTCTTGACGCTCAGGAAGAGTTCGCCGGCGATCTGTGTCGGTGTCTTCCCTCCCCCGATCAGGCGCAAGACCTCGAACTCGCGGTCCGAGAGCCCCTCGTGCGGCGGAGCGCCCTGCTTCGGGCCGGAGCCGAGGTGGGCCGCCAGCCGCTCCGCAAGCGGGGCGCTGACATAGTGCCCGCCGGCCAGCACCTTGCGCGCCGCCAGCACCAGATCTTCGGGGGCGCTCTCCTTGGAGAGATAGCCGGCGGCGCCCAGGGTGAGCGCCCGGATGGCGTACTGGTCCTCCGGATACATGCTGAGGATCAGGATCGGCACCCTGGGGTGGTCGCGGCGCAGGTTTTTCAGCAGCTCCAGGCCGCTCACCCCCGGAAGCGAGATGTCCAGCAGCATCATGGCGTACCCCCCGGTGGCGGCCAGCCGGGTCGCCTCCGGGGCGTTGGCCGCCTCGTCGCAGGCCGCCCCGAGATCGGGGCATTGCTCCAGGATGCGGACCACACCCTTCCTGACGATGGCGTGATCGTCAACGACCAGAATCTTCACCATGAGGCGGACCCTCCTTCATCGATTGCATCCAGCCCCGCTCCCTTCCGCCCTCGGCCCACCTGGCGCCGGAAGCTTGTTCCGGGAGGCGCGGGTCGCCGGGCAGCGCGGGGGGGAGGTCGCCGGACTCCCCGGGGGAGGGGGGCGCCCCCTGCGGCGCGCACACCCCGGGCTCACCTGCATCGTATCGACCGTTGGAGACGAAACTTTAGCCATCTCATGAAATGGGCCGAGGGGCTCCTGACAGTGTGTCCATTAAAATCCTTTTCCCGACGCGGGACGGCGCCCGGCGCTCGCGCGCCAGCCATTTTTTGCTTGGCGTCTCAAGGTGCTTTGGGGTACAACGGGAGCATGGAAAACAAAGAGATCATCAAAAAGGCCCTGCTCTTTTCCGGGCTCGACGAAGAGCATCTGGTCGAAGTTGCCAACATCGTGGTCCGGCGCCCCTTCGCCAAGGGGGAGACCCTCTTCACCGAGGGGGAGAAGGCGCAGGGGTTCTATCTGCTGGCCGAGGGTTCGCTGAAGCTGTGCAAGATTTCCCCGGACGGCCGGGAGAAGGTGCTGCACATGGTGCATCCGGTGGAAACCTTCGCCGAGGCGGCTTTCTTCGGCGACGGCAGTTATCCCGCGGAGGCGCGCGGGGTGGAGAAAGGGGAAGTGCTGTTCTTCCCGCGGGACGCCTTCATGGGGCTCCTGGAGCGCAACCCGAGGTTCTCCCTGAACCTGATCGCCTCGCTGTCGCTTTTGCTGCGGCGTTTCGCCCGGCAGATCGAGGAACTCTCCTTCGCCGACGCGCCGGCGCGCCTCGCCTCCTACCTGATAGACCTGGCCACCCGCAAGAGCACCAACTTCCAGGGCAAGACCTACCTGGAACTCGACATGCGCAAGGGTGAGCTCGCCTCCCGTCTGGGCACCGTCAGCGAGACCCTGTCCCGCACCTTCAGGAAGCTGAAGGACGAGGGTGTCATAGAGGTGGACGGCAACAAGGTCATCGTGCTCAACATGGAAAAACTGAAGCTGGTCGCGGGGAGGTAGGTCGCGGCCCGTCCGGGCGAACGTGCCGCTCCCGCCGGTCCCACCCCGTCTCCCGCGTCCCGCCTCCGCGGGTACCACCCTGCCGCCTTGCGGTCCGAGGCTTTCGGCGGCTTTCGGCGCCGGCCGGTCGGGCGCCTTTGGCCGGTCCCTGTCGCCCGGCGCGCCGGCCACCCCCTGCAGCGCCCCTTCCCCCCGAATTCCGCTTCCTCCCTGAATCAGCCAAAAGTATTAATTAATAAATTTATTTAAAATCGCAGATCCCCTTGCTATAGCCGAAGGGGCTGCTATACTTTTGCCGTTTCGGCCTGTCGAGATCGTTACGCGGGAAGTGGAGGTAGCTTGGATTGGGAATGCTGCTGGAACAGGGAAGAAATCGGCCCCGAGGGTTGCCCCTACGTCGGAGAGGGTGAGGAAGACCTCTACACCTCGCACCGGCGCAGGGTGGTGGAGAAGTGTGTCGAGTGCCCGCGCTTCAAAAATGACCTGGCCCGGATGAAGGGGGGGGGCTATCCGCTCTCCGACGTGCTCCCCTACATCCTGACCGAGTTCCAGGAGCAGAAGTCCCAGATGGGGGCGATGCTGAGCTTCCTGAACAGCAAGACCCGCGAGATCAAGTTCCTGCGCGAGGTCGGGCTCGTGCTGCAGACCTCGCTGGACCTGGACGAGGTGCTCTCGGTCGCCATGACGGCGATCACGGCGGGCAAGGGGTTCGGGATGAACCGCGCCTTCCTGCTGATGACGGACAAGGAACGGCGCCACATCCGGGGGTACCTGGGAGTCGGCCCCAAGGATTACGAGGAGGCCTGGCGTACCTGGGAGGACCTGAGCCGGAGCAACTTCACCCTGAAGGAGCTCGCCAAGAACTTTCAAAAGACCAAGCTCACCTCGGAGAAGGTCAAGTTCCACGACATCCTGGGGCTGCTGACCGTGCCGCTTTCGGACCAGGGGCACATCTTCAACCGGGCGCTGCGCGGCAAGAAGCCGATCCTGGTGGAGAACGCCCTGAACAATCCGGACCTGGACCGGGGGCTGGCGCGCATCCTCGGCGTCGACTGCTTCCTGGTCATGCCGCTCATCTCCAGGAACCGGCGCATCGGGATCATCATCGCGGACAACTGCATCACCCACAAGCCGATCACCCTGCAGGACATGCAGTCGCTGGAGACCTTCGCCTTCCCGGTCGCCTTCGCCCTGGAGCGCGCCTCGCTCTACGAGCGGCTCCAGGAGGAGGTCGCCAAGCAGAAGAGCGCCAATCTCAAGCTGCGCGAGCAGCAGGAGCTGATCGTCAAGATGGAGAAGATGGCCCTGGTGGGGAAGATCACCTCCAGCATCGCCCACTCCATCAGAAACCCCCTGATGGTGATCGGGGGGTTCGCCCGCACCCTCCTGAAGGGAAGCCCGGAGGACGACGAGAGGCGCAGCTACCTGGAGTCGATCGTGCGCGAGACCCGGCAGCTCGAGGAGGTGCTCTCCGAGGTGCTCGACTATTCGGAGTCGCTCTTCCCGGTCATGGACCTCTGGGACCTCAACAAGCTCTTGTCCAACGCCCTGGACGAGCTGGGCGGGGCACTGGAAGAGACCGGGGTGGTCTGCCGCCAGGAACTCTCGGGCGAACTGCCGATGGTGCAGATCGACTACAAGCAGATCAGTTACTGCGTGAAGACCATCATCTCGACGGCCCTGGCGGCCATGGAAAAAGGAGGGGAGCTGCGGGTCGAGACGGAGCTCGACGGCGACGGAGTCCTGGTGCGCATCTCCGACTCCGGGGCCGCCCTCAGCAAGAAGGCGCAGGAGGCGCTCACCGCGCCGTTTTTCCTGACCCAGGAGATGGGCGCCGGCGTGGGGCTCTCGCTGTGCAAGACGATTTTGGAACGGCAGGGGAGCTCCCTGTCCATTTCCAACCGCCCCGGCGGCGGCAACACCTATAGTATCAGGCTAACGACGCGAAAGGAGAGTATCTGAACATGACAAAACTACTTGTTGTCGACGACGAGGCTAACATCAGGCTGCTGTACGCTCAGGAACTGAGCGATGAAGGGTATCAGGTGGTGACCGCGGCCACGGCCTTGGAGGCTGCCGAGAAGCTCCAGGGGGCGGAGTTCGACCTGGTCGTTTTGGATATCAAGCTGAAAAACGAAAGCGGCATAGAGCTTTTGCAGCGCATCGTGAAGGAGCGCCACACCCTGCCGGTCATCCTGTGCACCGCCTTTTCCTGTTACAAGGACGACTTCTCCGCCTGGCTTGCGGACGGCTACGTGGTGAAGTCGAGCGACATGACGGAGCTCAAGGACGAGATCAAGCGGGTGCTGGCGAAGCGGCAGAAGGCGGGGGCGGCAACGGCGTAAAGCAAAGGCGTCGAGTCGTTGGGGCGTCGGGGCCTTGAGTCGTCGAGTTGTCGAGTTGTTGAGTCGTTGAGTCGTCGAGTTGTTGAGTTGTCGAGTTGTCGAATTGTTAAGTTGTTAAGTCGTAGAATCTTCACGCTGTTGGCGCAGGGTTGAAACAATCGACTATTAGACTACTCAACCACTTAACTACTCAACGATTTTGACCTGATTATATCAAAGGAGGACTGACCTATGAAGGCTGTCATTATGGCGGGTGGTTTTGGTACCCGCATGCAACCGCTTACCTGCAATCTCCCCAAACCGATGGTTCCCCTGATGAACCGCCCCATCATGCTCCACATCGTGGAACTGTTGAAAAAATACCAGATCACCGACCTGGTGATGCTCTTGTACCATCAGCCCATCATGATCAAGAACTTCTTCCGGGACGGCGCCGACCTCGGGGTGAAGATCACCTACGTGACCCCCCTGGAGGACATGGGGACCGCGGGTGCAGTCAAGTGCGCGGAGAAGTACCTGGACGAGCGCTTCCTCATCATAAGCGGCGACCTCCTGACCGACTTCAACCTGCAGAAGGTCATCGACTTCCACGACCACAACAAGGCGCTCGCCACCATCACGCTCACCTCCGTGAAGGACCCGCTGCAGTTCGGCGTGGTGATCACGGACAAGGAAAAGCGCATCAGCCAGTTCCTGGAGAAGCCCGGCTGGGGCGAGGTGATCTCCGACACCATCAACACCGGCATCTACGTGCTGGAGCCGGAGATCTTCAAGTACATCCCCGAGGGGGAGAACTTCGACTTCTCCCAGGACCTCTTCCCGCTTCTCTTGAAGAAGAAGCTCCCGCTCTTCGGCTTCCCGGTCAAGGGGTACTGGCGCGACATCGGCAACACCGACTCCTACCGGGAAGCGCACCACGACATCCTGAAGGGGAAGGTGAACGTGAAGATCGACGAGCCGAAGAAGGACCTGGTCGGCAAGGACCTGCGCATCGGCCTCGACGTCCGCCTGGGCGAGGGGACCCTCATGGAGGGGACCGTCGTGGTCGGGGACAACTCCCAGATCAAGGTGGGGGCCCAGATCAAGGACTCGGTGATCGGCCGCAACTGCTCCATCGAGGCGGGGGTGAAGCTTTCCCGCTGCGTCATCTGGGACAACGTCTACATCAAGAAGGGCGCGAAGATCAACGACTGCGTCATCTGCAACAACGTAAGCGTGGGACAGGGGACGGTCATGGAGGAGGGTGGGGTGGTCGCGGACGACTCCTCCATCGGCGAGGAGACCTACATCAAGCGCGACGTCAAGATCTGGCCCCGCAAGGTGATCGAGGGGGGCTCGACGGTCACCGGCAACCTGATCTGGGGCGAGCGCTGGAAGAAGTCGCTCTTCGAGGGGGAGATGATCAAGGGGCTGACCAACATCGAGCTCACCCCGGAGTTCGTGGCCAAGCTCGGCTGCGCCTACGGCACCTCGCTCCCCAAGGGGAGCCACGTGCTGGTCGGACGCGACTCCACCCTCTCCTCGCGCATGCTGAAGCGCTCCTTCCTGGGGGGCATCCTGTCGGCCGGCGTCAACGTGCGCGACATCAGGATGGTGTCGCTGCCGGTGCTGCGCTACAAGCTGCGCACCTTCGGGGAGGTGGGCGGCGTCCATTTCCGCCAGTCCATGGAGGATCCCGCCTCCACGGAGATCGTCTTCCTGGACGCCGACGGCCTCGACTTTTCCTCCTCAATGGGGAAGAACATTGAGCGGATCTTCTACAAGGAGAACTTCCGGCGCGCCCACCACATGGAGCCGGGCGGCATCACGGAACTGCCGCAGGTGCTCGACTTCTACCGGGAGGGGTTCTTCCGGGGACTGGACCAGGGGGTGATCCGCACCCTGGGCGCCACGGTGGTGATCGACTTCAACCACTCGGCGGCGGGGCAGATCCTGCCCCAAATCCTGAACGACCTGGGGTGCGAGGTGATCGGGCTCAACACCTACCTGGACGAGCAGCGCGGCACCAAGAGCCTCGACGAGAAGCCCAACTCCCTGCTGCAGCTCGCGAAGATCGTGGTCACCCTGGAGGCCCGGGCCGGCTTCTGGCTCGACCCGACGGCGGAGGAGGTCGTGCTGGTCGACGAGACCGGCAAGGTCTACCCCCCGGAGGAGCTCCTGCCGCTGATGGTCGCGCTCATGCTGAAGAGCGGCGCCCGCGGTGCCTTCGCAATTCCCGTCTCGGCCCCCTCCGTGATCGAGCAGCTCGCCGCCGAGAACGGCTGCTCGGTGCGCCGCACCAAGAGCGCCGAGCGCTCCATGATCGAGACCGCCATCTCTCCCGAGGTGGTGATGGCGGGGACCATGGGGGGGCGCTTCGCCTTCCCGAAGTTCCAGGCCGCCTTCGACGGGATGTTCACCATCGCCAAGACCATCGAGCTCTCGGCGACCGCCGGCGTGCCGCTCTCCAGGGTGCTCTCCGAGGTGCCGCGCCGCACCTTCCTGCAGGGGAGGGTCCCCTGCGTCTGGGAGAAGAAGGGGGGCATCATGCGCAAGATGAGCGAGGACAGCCTGGAGCGGGAGGCGAGCTTCGTCGACGGGATCAAGGTGAACTTCGGCCAGGACTGGGTGCTGGTGCTGCCGGACCAGTACCTGCCGGTGATCCACGTGGTCGCCGAGGCCAAGGAGCCCAAGGCCGCCCAGAAGCTCCTGGACGAGTACATGCAGAAGGTGGACAAGTGGAAGAAGGAGCTGCCGCTTTAGAACCAGGTTGAGGTTTAGGTTCAGGTTTAGCTCAACCTTAACCCCAATCTTAACCTCGACAAGTTGAGGTTAGCCATGGCCGAACCGCTCTACGTATCGCTTCTGTGGCACATGCACCAGCCCTTCTACAAGGACCCGGTCCAGGGGGAGTACATCCTCCCCTGGACCTACCTCCATGCCGTGAAGGACTACTACGACATGCCCGCCATCGTGCAGGCGACGCCCGGCGCCAAGGTCGTGTTCAACCTGGTCCCCTCCCTTTTGGAGCAGATAGAGGATTACGCCCGGGGCAGCGCCGTCGACCCGTTCCTGGTCCGGGCGCGCATGGCGCCCGCGGACATGAACGAGGAGGAGCGGGTCTTCGTCCTGGAGAACTTCTTCTCCGCCAACCGGCAGCGCATGATCGACCCGCACAAGCGCTACCTGGAGCTCTACTGTCTGGCCGGCGACGGGGCCGGGGGCGCCACCAAGGAGCGCCTGCGCGCCGTGGGCGACCAGGAGATGCTGGACCTGCAGGTCTGGTTCTACCTCTCCTGGACCGGCGAGGCGGCCAGGCAGCGCTTCCCGGAATTCAGGGAGCTGATCCGCAAGGGGAAGAACTTCAGCGCCGCCGACAAGCAGCTCCTCTTCGAGACCCAGCGCGCCCTGATCGCCGAGATCATACCGCTGTACCGCACCCTGCACGAGGAGGGGAAGGCCGAGCTCTCCGTCACCCCCTATTTCCATCCCATCCTGCCGCTTTTGTGCGACAGCCGGGCCGCCCGGGTCGCCATGCCCAAGGTCACCCTGCCGAGCCAGCAGTTCCGCCACCCGGAGGACGCCCGCAGCCAGGTCGCCCGGGGGATCGCGTGCTTCGAAAAACTCTTCGGCTTCACGCCGAAAGGGATCTGGCCCTCCGAAGGGGCGGTGAGCGACGAGGCCCTCGCGATCCTGGCGGGCCAGGGGCTTTCCTGGGCCGCCTCCGACGAGTGGGTGCTCGCCAAGAGCCTCCCCAGGGGGCTGGGGCGGGACCGGGAGGCGCTGTACCGCCCCTACTCCTACCACCAGCAGGGGAGGGAGATCGCGCTCTTCTTCCGCGACCACGGGCTTTCCGACCTGATCGGCTTCACCTATTCCCAGTGGGACGCCGAGCGCGCCGTCGCGGATTTCATCGGGAGGCTCAAGGAGATCCGGCAGCGCTGCCACACGAGCCGGGTGGTCCCGGTCATCCTCGACGGAGAGAACGCCTGGGAATACTACCAGGACAACGGCCTGCCGTTTCTCACCCGGCTCTACCGGGCGCTGGCCGAGACCCCCGGGCTGGAGCCCGCCACCTTTTCCGAGGCGCTGGAGCTGGTTCCCGAGCGCCGCGCCCTGGCCCACGTCCACCCCGGCTCCTGGATCAACGCGAACTACGGCATCTGGATCGGGCACCCGGAGGAGAACCTCGGCTGGGACTACCTCGCCAAGGCGCGTGCCGCGGCGGCGCAGCAGAGTCCCGCCGTGGCGTCGCTTTTGGCCGGAGAGAGCGGCGGCGAGGATTGCGGCGCCGGGGGGGCGCCCGAGGCGGAGCAGATCTGCCAATCGCTCTACGCCGCCGAGGGGAGCGACTGGTTCTGGTGGTACGGGGACGACCACTTCTCGCCCCACAGTTCGAGCTTCGACCTCTTGTTTCGCCGGCACCTGATGAACGTGTACCGGCTGCTCGGCCTGGCGGTGCCGCGCGAGCTCTACGAGCCGATCAAGAAGCAGTCCCCGGCCGGCTTCGTCCGGGACCCGGCGGCGCTCATCACCCCGGCCATAACCGGGGTGGTCACCGACTACTTCGAGTGGCTGGCGGCAGGGCTCTACGACCTGACCAAGCAGTACTCGGCGATGCACGCCGGCGAGGGGCTGCTGCAGTCGTTTTTCTACGGCTACGACCGGAACTACTTCTACATCCGGATCGACGGCGTGCAGTCGCTGGAGAAGATTTTCCAGCAGGGGGACCTGCTCTCGCTGCACCTGATCCATGCCAGCGAGTACCGGCTCGACATGCAGCTTGGCGTCTGCGAGGGGGAGCTCCTGGTGAAGGGTGCCACGGGGTGGCAGGCGAGCGGGACCATCACCCAGTACGGGGTGGTGCGCATCGCCGAGGCCCGGATCCCCCTGGCGACCCTGAACCTGGCTGCGGGCGACAAGCTTTTCGCCTACTTCACGCTGACCAGAAGCCGCGAGGAGCTGGGGCGCTGGCCGGTGGACACCCCGCTATTGCTGAACTACGCCGGTCCCGACCTGGACCTCGAGACCTGGCTCATCTGAACACCATTGCGCTTTTCATCGGCCTGATCCGACAGATCCGTCCGATCGGCCTTTCGTCCGATTAACGGCACCCGACGCCGAAACCGCAGCACTTTTTCCGCGAGGCTCAATGTCAGAACTGAGATGGGACCCCCTGAAGCAGCACTGGGTTATCATTGCCACCGACCGCGGGCGCCGGCCGCGGGATTTCCAGGTGGAGCCGGACACCGACGTCATGACCAACTGTCCTTTTTGCTACGGCAACGAGGACAAGACGCCGCCCGAGATCTTCGCCGTCCGCCCGGCAGGCGAGGCGAACTCCCCCAACTGGCGGGTCCGGGTCATCCCGAACAAGTACCCGGCCCTGAGGATCGAGGGGGAACTCAAAAGCCGCGGCTACGGTCCCTACGACGTCATGGAGGGGATCGGCGCCCACGAGGTGATCATCGAGACGCCGGACCACGACAAGGGGCTCGCCGACCTTTCCGTTGCCGCGATAAGCGACGTGCTGCTCGCCTACCGCACCCGCTTCCTCGACCTGCGCCAGGATGTGCGCTTTCGCTACCTGGTGCTCTTCAAAAATCACGGCCGGCGCGCCGGCGCGCCGAGCTCCCATTCCCACAGCCAGCTGATCGCGGTGCCGCTCACCCCGCCGGTGGCCGCCACGGAGCTCCGGGTCTGCCAGGAGTTCTACGCCAGCAAGGAGCGCTGCATCTTCTGCGACCTGATCGAATTCGAGATCTCGGTCGGGACCCGGGTGGTGAGGGAGTTCGCCAATTTCGTCATCGTCACCCCGTACGCGGCCTGCTTCCCGTTCGAGATGAGGCTCTACCCGAAGCGCCACAGCTACGACTTCGCCCAGATGAGCGACCCGGAGCTGGGCGAGCTCGCCGAGGCGCTGAAGGACATGCTGGGGCGCGTGAAGGCGGTGCTGCGGGATCCCCCCTACAACTTCATCCTGCACACGGCCCCCCCGAGGCAGCAGCGGCAAGGCAAGCCCGACTACTGGGGATCGGTCGAGTTCGATTACCACTGGCACATCGAACTGGTGCCGCGCCTGACCCAGATCGCCGGTTTCGAGTGGGGCACCGGGTTCTACATCAATCCGACCTCTCCGGAGGACGCGGCGACCTTCCTGCGGGAAGCGGAGCCCGGATGAAACAGGTGCAACGAGGAGGCAAACGGTATACAGTAATAGGCAGGGCCGGTTGCCGGGTGGTTAAGTGGTCGGGAGAGCAAGGGAAGTTGCCTTTTGAGAAATTCCTTTACTTAGCCGCGCTTCTAATCTAAAATTGCCCCATAATTTTAAGCTTTTAGAGGTTTTTTACATGAAGATTTTGTTCGTTGCCTCCGAGGTAACCCCCTTTGCCAAGACAGGCGGTCTGGCGGACGTCGCCGGCGCCCTCCCCAAGACCCTGAAGACTCTCGGCCATGACGTCCGCATCATGATGCCTTTCTACACGATCGTCGAGAAGGGGGGGATGGCGGTCAGGAAAGGGCGCAAGAGCGCCTCGGTCCTGGTGGACGGCGTGGAGAAGAAAGGGTTCCTGCGCCAGGCCTCGCTGGGAGAGATACCGGTCTACCTGATCGAGAACAAGGAGTATTTCGCCCGGGATGAGCTGTACGGCACCCCGAGCGGCGACTATCCCGACAACGCCCAGCGCTTCTCCTTTTTCTGCCGCTGCGTGCTGGAACTCCTGAAGAAGATGGACTTCCGCCCGGACATCATCCACTGCCACGACTGGCAGACGGCCCTGATTCCGCACTACCTGAAGCACGAGAGGAAGCACGACCCTTTCTTCGCCAAGACCGGCGTCATCTTCACCATTCACAACCTCGCCTACCAGGGGCTCTTCCCAAGCGAGGGGCTGGAGACGATGGGGCTCTCGCGGGAGTGCTTCACCATCGACGGCCTGGAGTTTTACGGCAAGGTGAACCTCCTGAAGGGGGGCATCCTCTCGGCGGACCTGATAACCACGGTTTCCGAGGCGTACTGCCGCGAGATCCAGACTCCGGAGATGGGGTGCGGCCTGCACGGCGTGCTGCAGACCAGAAAGGACGATTTCTTCGGCATACTGAACGGCCTGGATTACGACGAGTGGAATCCGGCCATGGACAAGGACATCATGAAGAATTACAGCCACGCCTCCCTCTCCGGGAAGCTGGTTGACAAGATCGGGCTGCAGCGGGAGATGGGGCTTGCCAGCGCGCCGGAGATTCCACTGTTCGGCATGGTCTCCCGGATGGTGGCGCAGAAGGGGTTCGACCTGATCTGCGACCTGCTCCCCCAGATCGCCAAGGCCCCCATGCAGCTG
>Ga0316232_1000801_pt1 | contig 43385 bp, 11 predicted proteins | sample TBHtaG_FD_206006 | JGI IMG/M metagenome (GOLD analysis project Ga0316232, IMG submission 206006) | Freshwater microbial communities from Trout Bog Lake, Wisconsin, USA - TBH18025_13 | ecosystem: Environmental > Aquatic > Freshwater > Lake > Hypolimnion/Profundal zone | place: USA: Wisconsin...
AGGCAGCCTGACAAAAGCCACCAAGCGGTATCAGTACCGTGACGGAGCCGTTGTTCCTGTTGAGACGCTCAACGATGATCGATCCGGCCCGCACGATCTCTTCTTTGTGCAACTTGATGTGTGCGATGTCGGCGTTATGGAAAACATATTTCCGCCGGTCCATATCTGGAGGCAGTTCGTCGATTCCATAGTCGATAAAGTCGCAACCTCCCGGTGCAATCACCTGGGGAATTCCGGCCTTGCAGGCTGCATCCAGCCGGTTAGTGGCTCCTGCCGAGAAACCTCCTGCAAACATTTCCGCAATAATCTCGTGAAGGGTGAGGTCCATTACCGCCTTGATGGTTCCCCCGGCGATCAACTCTTCCATGGCTCGGCCGCCTGCTCCGGTCGAATGGAAACTGATCACCTGGCATCCATCTTTCTCAAGAAGCCTTGCAGCCTGAACCAAACCGTTCGTTACGCCCATCAGCGTTGCACCGATAATCAACTCATCTCCGGCACACAGTGGCTTTGCCCCGTTGTTGGCCATCCCAATGATTGCAGCGACTGCATTCTGCAGAATGGTGCGCGTCAATACATTGATTCCCGCAATGTCTGCCACCGAGGGCAATAGGATGATGTCTTTGCTTCCCACCAATGGTTCAAAGGTCCGCTGTCCACTTGCAACCGTTGAAACCATCAGCTTCGGAACCCCGATAGGAAGGGCCTTCATTGCTGCTACGCCGATCGTAGTATTCTGCACGCCACCAATCGACATAATGGCGTCGAAGAGACCACGCCTGTAGAGTTCAGGGGCCAGAATCGACGCCCCCTCTGACATAGCCGCGATCTTCTCGTGCTTTTTCTTGGCTTGAAAACTCTTCCAGTCGCCGCCTCCCGCTTGTATCACTTCCTCGCGTGAAACATCCGGGAGAATAGCCGACCCACCCAGAGCACTGACGTCGATGATCAGCGCCCGGCAACCCAGACGCTCAATCATCTCCTTCATGAAAGAGATTTCACCCTCTTTCGTGTCCAAGCTGGCCATCACTGCAATCGTCTTCTTCATGATTGAATAGCGCGTACGCCTCCGGGCTTAGAATGGTTCCGGAGTTATCTCCGGAACCATCGATGCTTATTCTTTAGCCGCCCGCTAAAACACTGTGTTAGAGGCCCAGTACGGGCGTCTTCTTGATACGTTCCTCAATCTCAGGCTCGTGGCAAGGGAGGATAAGTCCCAGGTTGGCGGCCCGCTTCTTTTGAAGCTCGATACTGTTCCAACATTCCACGATATTCGCGAAGCGTGCAGGAGGCGTTATCGTGTAATGGATCTCCGGGATAGGGTTGAAGTTGGCCATAATAAAGACAGAGTCACCGGCGCAGATGTAGCTGCCGTCTTTGGTGTCAACCTCAACCGACTGGTGTCCCGGAGAATGTCCCGGGGTCGGAAACACCCTTACCCCTTCAACAATCTCTTCCTCACCGTCCACCACCTCAAACTTGAGTCCTTCAAAAGGACGGCGGTTTCCCAGTGCTGGATGTTCGTAAGACTTGTAGTAGAGCGGAATTGGATCCAGAGCAAACTCATATTCAGTACGGTGTGCAATGAATTGAGCTTTAGTAAATTTCTCCATGTAGAAGATATGGTCCCAGTGCAGGTGGGTGAAGATGACCTTGTCGACATCTGCGCATGAGTAACCTATCTTTGCTAACTGTTCGTGGATCGCCATTCCTTCGGGTTGGTACGAACCGCCGTGATGATACTTACTAGCCCTCTCGGTCCAAGCCATACCAGTATCGACCAGAATAAGTTCTTTTCCGCCCTCGATAAGAAAGGTGAAGACCGGAAGTGCAACTTTCTCATCGCCTATATTCTTGACATACTCATGAGTTGAATGATGGTAATGGTACTGCTTGGGAAAGGTCGGAATGTATCCCGTATTAATTGGTCGGACCGTCAAATTTGCCATTGAATCAAAAACCTCCACTTACAATATGTGTTGATAACAGTTTCAACTGCACAGGTAACTTAAGTTAGTCTGACCATTTTCGTGTGACCACATCAAAGAAGACAGCCAGCAGAATCACACCCCCGGTAACTAATGGATGGACCATGGAAGAGACTCCCATAAGGTTTAGGCCGTTCACCACGAGTGTCAGAATCAAGGCTCCGATAATCGTTCCCGGAATTCCCCCCTCGCCGCCCATCATTGAGCTTCCGCCCATGACTACAGCCGCAATCGCCTGCAGACCGAATGGTTCCCCCATCCCCTCCTCCGCGGCATCGAGTCTGGCGGTCATCATGATTCCCGCGATGGCTGCCGTCAGTCCGCTCAGGCCGTAAACCAGTAACAGTGTCTTCGTTGTCTTGATCCCTGAGTAACGCGCCGCGTCACGGTTCGCGCCCAACGCATAGATCTCCTGACCGGGGACGGTCTTTCTTAAGTAGAAATGGAAGACAACTGCCACGACCACCGTGATGATTACAGGGATTGGAATAATGGACACGTACCCTGAACCGAGCCATAGGAAGTTATCGGGAAGCCCGAAGATGATCTTTCCCTGCATCAGGATCATTGCCACGCCGTTGGCGATCCACATCATGCCGTAGGTTGCTACAAAAGGTGGCAAGCCAAAGACACTTATCAGCACTCCATTCAACAGGCCGACCAATAGTCCCGCGGCGAGTCCGCACGCAATTGCCGGGACGAGGGGCATACCGTTGACACTCAGTTGGGCGGTGAGGCAACCAACCAGCGCCATCACACCACCCACGGAAAGATCGATGCCAGCGGTAAGAATCACGACCGTCATTCCGACTGCCACTACAACTAAGATCGTTGACTGTCTTAAGACGCTGATGATGTTCTTCAGGGTAAAAAAGTTCTCGCTCAGGAATGACAAAAGAATACAAAGGAGCAGAAGACCGAGAGGTCGCAGCAAAGGCCCGATAAAGCGTTTAAAGTCGATACTCTTCTTGTCCGCAATGCTTGCACTTTCAGCTATCTCGCTCATCTTACCTGCCCTCCTCTGCACCGGACAGGCGCCGGACCATGATCTCGAAGATGATCGCGCCGAGCACCACCGTCCCCATCAACGCGAACTGGTACATATTCGGCACGCCCGCAACATTCAATCCATTGCGCAGGACGGCGATGAGAATAACGCCAAGAATCGTAAAGCCAACGCCACCCTTGCCTTCTTCGAATGACGTTCCGCCAATGATGGTCGCGGCAATCGCATCGAAATCCCAACCGAAACCCGAAGCGATGTGGCCGGAAGCGGTACGGGAGGCAACAAGGATTCCCGCAATCCCGGCGAGCAATCCTGCGACTGAATAGGTCACAATCAGCGAAGCTGAAACACTAGCGCCACTCAACCGGAGCGCTTCGGGATTTCCGCCAAGGGAATAAACATTGCGGCCGAACGCGGTGAATCTCATCAGGAACATAACTGCGCCAAGGATTACCAAGGCAATCAGGATCGGCATCTTGATGCCCAGCAGCGCACCGTTGGTGAGAAAATCCAAAACACTATCTTTTACTGGAATCGACGTCCCAGCGGTAGAAACCAACCCGGCACCGGTGAGAACACTTGCCATACCTAACGTGGCGATGAAGGGCGGTAGGTGGAGCGTGGCGACCATGACGCCATTGATCAGACCGCAGATCCCGCCCAGCACTATTCCACCCAACATGGCGAGCCACACCGGGACACCATGCTGCGCCAGCAACGCAAATCCAACGCCGGCAAAACCGAGAACAATGCCGCACGACAGGTCAATACCTTCGGTCAGAATAACAATCGTGGAGCCGATCGCCAGAACCAGCAACGGCGCAGCCTGTACCCCTATGTTCCACAGATTGCTCGCTGAGAAAAAACCAGGAGCAAAAAATCCGTACACAATGAACAACGCCAGCACAATCCAACTCACTGGTGGGATGTCCACGAAACGAAGATGAAAGTTATGCTTCATTGCGTCCCACACCCAGCATTAAGGAAGCTACCTTGTCCTGGGTCGCTTCCTCATGGCTGAACCTTTCACTCAGCTTCCCCTGGTACATCACGTAAACCGCGTCGCTCATCCCCAGAACCTCCGGCAAATCCGAAGAGATCATCAGAATCGCAATGTCGTTTTGCACAAGATGATCCATCAAGGTGTGAATTTCCACTTTGGCTCCGACATCAATTCCGCGTGTCGGTTCGTCGAAGATCAACAATTTCGAATCTGTATTCAGCCATTTCGCCAGCACGACTTTTTGCTGGCTTCCCCCACTCAGGAATTTCACCTGTCGGCTCACGGAAGGAGTCGCAATTCTTAGCTCCTTTACAAACTTCTCGGCCAACCGGGCTACCTTGGAATAACTGACCACGAAATGTGGGAAGTGGAGTTTGAGGCTCGCAACTACAACGTTCCACGCAACGGAAAACTTCATGGTCAGGCCCAGGCGCTTACGATCCTCGGGTATCAACCCAACCCCTTTTCGCACCATCTGGGCGGGTGAGCGCGGCGTCACTTTATCGCCAAACAGGGTGATCTCTCCCTGCTCGATATGCCCGATGCCAAAAATCGCTGTGACCAGTTCCGTACGACCAGACCCTACCAAACCGGAGATTCCGACAATCTCTCCTTTTCGCACAATCAGATCGACGTTCTTGGGGCCGCCTCTTACCGAAAGACCTTTAACGCGAAGTGCCTCTTCCCCGGGTGGTCGCCGGTTGCGCGGGTACATCTGCGAGATACTCCGGCCCACCATGATCCGAACCAGTTCATCGTTGCTGATATCGTTCATCAATCCAGTAGCAGCATTTTTTCCATCACGCAGAACTGTAACCCTGTCGCCGATTTCCCTGATTTCCTGCAGACGATGGGAGATAAATATGATTGCAATGCCTTGCTCCCGCAGCTCCCTGATGCGCTTGAACAGGCACTCGACTTCGCGTTCGGTCAAAACTGCCGTGGGCTCGTCGAGTATTAATACCCGCGGGTTTGACGCCATAACCTTGGATAATTCCACCATCTGCTGGATGGCGGTGCCGTAATGTTTCAGGGGTTGCGTCGTGTCGATATGCACGTCTAGGGAGCCCAGTAATCTCTGGCTCTCCTCATGCATCTTCTGGTGGTCAATTACTACACCCCAGCGTCGCGGTTCCCGGTTCAGAAAAATGTTCTGCGCAACATTCAGCCATGGGACCAGCATGAACTCTTGATGTACTCCCCCGATACCGTACCGCAAGGCCTCCACTGGACGGCCAATCTTAATCGGCTTTCCCTCCAGTAGGATTTCCCCGCTATCGTGTTTGTAGGCACCCATCAAGATCTTGCCCAAGGTACTTTTCCCAGCGCCGTTCTCGCCGATCAGGATGTGTACCTCGCCGGGGTAAACGTCAAAGTCGACGTTCTCAAGGGCGCGAACCCCGGGAAACTCCTTGCAGATTCCCCGTGCCTGAAGAAGTGCTGCCTGACTCACCATGCTTGCCCCTTTAGGGGAGGCTGAACGCATCAACCTCCCCTAGATTCCTCTACTTCTTCCACCAAGCGGAGTTCTTCATGTAGTCGTCGATGTTGGCCTGGGAAATTAACGGCTTATCCAAGGCAGATGGGAAAGGCATAAAGGCTTTTGCCGGCTTTGCGCCATCGTCGAGGAACCGCAACATAAAGGCAGCTGCACAATAGCCGCTTCCATAGGGATCGGTATTGTAGGTGACGGCCATCTGACCTTTCTTGATCGCCCAGCTTGCATCTTCACTTCCGTCGAAGCCCGCCACAATGATGCCTTCACCCTGCCGTCCCGCGGCTCTGATGGCCATGATTGCGCCTAGTGCTTCCTCATCATTCGCCGCGATGACTGCCTTCACTTTCGTAAACTTCTGCAGCAGGTTCTCCATTACCTGCATGCCGGCAACTCTCTGAAAGTTTGCGGGCTGTGAGGCTACAACCTTGATCTTCGGATAGTTCTTCAGCGCCGTATTAATGCCGCGCAGACGCTCCTGGGCATTGGCTGCTGCCGGGGGGCCTTCCAGGATAATCAGGTTTCCCTCGCCCTTCATCTTCTCCGCCACCCATTTCGCAATGACCTCTCCGCTTTCCGCATAATCCACACCGGTACGGAAGAGGACCTTATTACTGTTGGCAGGAGTTCCGATGGTCGCAACGGGAACTCCCATTGCAACAGCTTTTTCTACGGAGGGAACAATGCCGTTCGAGTCGGCCGGATGAATCATCAAAGCAGAGATTTTCTTCTGCAGGAGGTCTTCTACGATTCTCCCCTGTTCTTCAACGCTGTCCTGCTTAGCCGGAGCAAGGGTAATCGCCTCAAAACCCATGTCCTGCGCCGCTTTTCTAACACCCGCCAACTGAGACACCATGTACGGATTTGTTGAGTTCTTTACGATACAGGCGATCACGTACTTTTTCTTCGCTTTCACGTTCGTCTTTACCTGCATTCCCAAGCCGCTCACTGGGTAAAGACTCTTAATTTGCGCCGAGACAAAAAAAGCCGCTACAACGATAACAATCAAAATAGTCCAGATTCTCTTCATTGCCTTACCCTCCTTCGTAGTTTCATTTCATTGAAGCGCTTGATGTCTACATACCTACCCAAGACACCAAGTGTTGTGTCCGCTTCTGATGAGACCTTTGATGGAAGACCATGCAAGGCATGGGTTCTTACCCGAAGGCCGCGACGGAGCGGGGCGGAACTGTCCTTACGCCAGGCCTATCGATCTTGATTTCGTTCCTTCTGCACTTTCTGTTATTCCCTTGATGCGTGCGGTAAGAAGTTCTTCCAAAGTCTCCAGCGCCTTGGTAAAGCCAGCAATCCCTTCTGAAAGCTTGTCAGAAGCCATACGATCTGCAGAATGCATGCGGTCGAAGGTTAACTTGTCGACGCTAATCTTCTCGATCTGTTCAGTTGCAGCGACACTCGCATCCAATTTACGCGGAAGTAGTCTTTCGGTTGATTTCAGTTCGGCCAACAGAGAGGGCGCTATCGTCAGGAGATCACAACCCGCCAGTTCTGTGATTTCGCCTAAATTGCGGAAACTGGCACCCATCACTTCAGTCTTATAGCCAAAGTTTTTGTAGTAGTTGTAGATGTAGGTGACGGAAAGCACGCCGGGATCTTCGTGAGGCTCGTAGGAATCGCGACCGGTATCTTTTTTGTACCAGTCGAGAATACGGCCAACGAATGGCGAGATCAGCGTGACCCCAGCTTCTGCACAGGCAATCGCCTGATGCAAGCCGAAGAGGAGTGTCAGGTTACAGTGAATGCCATCCTTCTCCAGAACGGTAGCAGCCTGAATGCCTTCCCATGTTGCGGCAATCTTGATCAGAATGCGCTCGCGTGACACGCCCTTCGTTTCATACTGCGCGATCAACTCCCGGGCTTTCGCGATTGTCGCCTGGCTGTCATAGGACAGGCGCGCATCTACCTCGGTCGAAACCCGTCCGGGGATGATCTGAAGGATCTTGAGACCGAAGGAAACCGCTAGCCGGTCAAACGCCAGTGTTACAACCTGGGCGGTTGTCGCCGTTGCACCGAGGTCCTGCCGCGCCTGCTGCAGAGTCTCGTCGACGATGCTCTGGTATTGAGGCATCTGGGCGGCAGCGGTGATCAACGACGGATTCGTCGTCGCATCACGCGGCATAAAGGTCTCGATGGCCTGGATATCTCCTGTATCGGCTACAACAATCGTCATTTCCCGCAATTGTTCAAGCAAGCTCTTTGACACAATGGACTCCAACGTTAAATTCTCGAGAAGCTACGAGAGATTCGACTGCCTCAACCACTTTTGCCGCCGTTATATCCAGGAATTCAAACACCTGATTCGCGGGACCGCATTCGCCGAAACGATCGACGCCGATCACTGCGCCTTCGAGTCCAACGTATTGCCGCCAGTAGCTTGTGACCCCGGCCTCAACAGCGACGCGGGGCACACCGCGCGGCAGCACCTCATCGCGGTAAGCTTCGTCCTGCTGGTCAAAGACGAAGTTAGACGGCAGCGAGACGACGCGGGCGGAGATTCCCTTTTTTGCAAGGATTTGCTGTGCGCTTGCGGCTAGACAGACTTCAGAACCGGTGGCGATAATCACGGCCTGGGGAGCGCCGACGCAGTCCTTGAGTATGTAGCCGCCGTGCCGTATTGCTTTCACTTGTTCGGCATCGCGCGTCTGGTGCGGCAGGTTTTGGCGCGTGAGGATCAACGCCGTCGGACAGTCGCGGTGTTCGATTGCGACTTGCCAGGCGACGAAAGCTTCGACACTGTCGCAGGGTCTCCAGACGTCGAGGTTGGGTACCATGCGCAAGGTCGCCGTTTGTTCGATCGGTTGGTGCGTCGGACCGTCTTCGCCAACGCCAATCGAATCGTGCGTGAACACATAGATCGGGTTGATCTTCATCAGCGCGGCCATGCGGATGGCGTTGCGCGCGTATTCCGAGAACATCAGGAAGGTGCCGCCGAAAGGACGGAAACCGCCGTGAAGGACAAGTCCGTTCATGATCGCGGCCATGGCGAACTCGCGTACTCCGTAGTGGATGTAGTTGGCGCCCTCGGACATGGTTCCCGGGCGAAGCTCGCGACACCCCTTCCATTGGGTCAAATTGGACGGGGCCAAGTCAGCTGAACCGCCGATGAATTCCGGCATCACCGGGGCCAGTGCTTGAATCGCATTTTGCGATGCTTTGCGCGTAGCGATGGTCTCCGCTTTGTCGACAATCGCTTGCAGCGCTTCAGCCGATCTTGCCGCGAAATCGGGATGCAGTGTACCCGTTATGCGGCGTTCAAATTCAGTTGCCGCCTGCGGGTGTGCAACGCGGTAAGCGGCGTAGAGCGTTTGCCACTCGGCATGGAGTCTGGCACCCTTGGCGCGGCCATCCCATGCGCTGCGGACGTCTTGTGGAACCTCAAAAGGTCCCCAAGTGATACCCAGGGCCGCGCGTGTCGCCGCGACTTCGTCCTTTCCCAGCGGAGAGCCGTGCACGTCTTGCGTTCCGCCTTTGTTGGGCGAACCTTTGCCGATCACTGTCTTACAGCAGATCAGCGTTGGCTTTTCATTCTGAGCCTTGGCAGCTTTGATTGCGTTTTCGACGGCGTCAACGTCGTGGCCATCAATGCCACGGATCACGTTCCAGCCATAGGCTTCAAAGCGCTTTGGTGTGTCGTCGGAAAACCAGTCGGCAACGTGTCCGTCGATGGAAATTCCATTGTCGTCGTAAATTGCAATCAGCTTGGAGAGTTTCCAGGTACCGGCGAGCGAAGAGGCTTCATGCGAGATGCCTTCCATCATGCAGCCGTCGCCGAGAAAGGTGTAGGTATAGTGGTCCACAATAGGAAAGCCGTCGCGGTTGAATTCGGCTGCCAGCAGTTTCTCGGCGAGGGCGAATCCGACAGCGTTGCTGAGGCCTTGGCCGAGCGGTCCCGTTGTCGTTTCGACGCCGTCGGTTCGGCCATATTCCGGATGGCCCGGGGTCTTGCTGTGCAATTGGCGGAAGCGTTTGAGTTCGTCGAGCGGCAAGTCGTAGCCGGTCAGGTGCAGCAAGGCGTAAAGCAGCATTGAGCCGTGACCGTTGGAAAGCACGAAGCGGTCTCGGTTCGGCCATTTTGGATCGGAAGGGTCGTGCTTGAGTTTACGGTTCCACAAGGCTACCGCGATTTCAGCCATCCCCATCGGGGCACCCGGATGGCCCGAGTTGGCTGCTTGTACACCATCCATGGCCAGCACGCGAATTGCGTTTGCCAGCGAAGACTCAGAAGACATGGCTTACTCCAACGTATTAAGACGAACGGCCTCACCGAATCAGCTTTGAAACTTTTGTATCTTATTTGTAACAATTGTACACAGGAATCACATGATTGATCAAACACTTTTGTATATTATGTGTGACAATTGTGCAGAACGTGAATCTGGAAGGTGCGACCATGAGCGGCGACGAATCATTTCCCATAAGCGGAGATCAGTTGCGAGCACGGATCGCTTGGTATTACTACGTCGCCGGGTTGACCCAGCAGGAAATTTCCGATCGGCTCGGCATCCCACGAGCGCGCGTCAACAGGATCGCTGGGCAGTTGCGGGCGGATGGCTCGGTCGTCGTCGATATCCGGCTCCCACTAGCCAGTTGTGTAGCACTCGAAGAGCGGCTCAAACAACGCTTTGGGCTCAAGTCAGTCGTTGTCGTTCCGGCTGCAGATAACGACGAGCAACAACGGCGCATGCTCGGTGATGCCGCTGGGGCGCTGCTCGATGGGTTGCTGCTCGATGGACAGTGCATTTCGGTGGGATGGGGCCGCACCCTGATTGCCAGCATCAAGCAAATGCGTACGCGGCAATTGCCCAACAGTTCGGTCGTTTCCCTGATGGGCGGCCTGACCAAAGGATCGGAAACCAATACTTTTGAGGTTTCCACCGAACTCGCCAAGACGCTCGGTGCCGACTGTTATTACATAACGGCGCCGATCTACTGCCCGAGCGTTGAGAGTCGCGGAATTCTGCTCACGCACAGCGGCGTAAACGAGGTCATGGAACTAGCGCGGAATTCCGATGTGGCGATAGTCTCCTGTGGCGATTTGACTCCTAGAACAAAGCTCACCACCATTGACAGCGTGCGCGAACGACTCGCTGAACTGAAGAAAATCGGCGCAATTGGTGAAATTCTGGGGACTTTCATTGACGCGCAAGGTATCCCCGTCGACCACGATCTCAATCGCACCGTGATTGCCATGCCCCCGGCGGACCTGAAAGCGGTCGCGGACAGCATTCTCATCTCGGGAGGAATGTACAAAGCGAACATCGTTCAGGCCATCCTCTCGGCCGGATATGTGAATTCCCTGGTGACGGACGAGGCCGTGGCAGAATTTCTCTTGAAGGCGCGTCCATGATTGGCCACTGAAGTAAACGCGATCCCACCCCAGGTTAGTAATGGATGTCGGCTTTGGCACCCTTGGATTGCGACGTCACTCCTGAACCACACAGCGACGGGTTCCGCTTCTTCGATACACTCAAAGTGGGAGATCCCTGCACGTGTTCCCTTTCCTGATTCTGATATGCCTTCTATGGGGTGGCCTGCACTTTTACGTGATCTCGCGGCTGCTCTCAATCCCATTCATTGCTCACCACGTTCCAGCGCAGCTGTTGATTCCCGTGTTGATCCTGCTTGGGGCAAGCTACATTGTCTCGCGGGTGCTCGAGCACTATGGAATCGACGGGCTTTCGCACGTGCTTGAAATCGTCGGGGCCTACTGGGTGGGCGCATTCTTCCTGCTCTTTTCGACCTTCCTCGCCTTCGATCTCGGCACCGGTTTTGGCTTATGGCTGCGCCCACAGTTACCTGCGCTACGCACGGTTGCGCTTGTCATCGCGTTGGTAATGACGATCGTAGCTCTGGTCCAGGCGCGGCGTTCCCCGGTGGTGACGGAGTACGACGTAGTCCTCGAGGGACTGCCCCGTGAGGCGGATGGAACGGTGCTCGTGGTAGCCAGCGACATGCATATGGGAGCCTTGCTCGACCAGAACTGGGCGAGGGAACGGGCGGCTCAGTTTGAGTCGCTCCGTCCCGACCTCTTGTTGCTGGTGGGCGACATATTCGAAGGAGATGAAACGACCTACCCCGACTGGCTGCCAGTACTGCAGCGGTTCCGCGCTCGGTACGGCGTCTACGTTGTGACAGGGAATCACGAGTTCTACGCCGGAAGCGCGAAGATCATTGACCTCTTTCGCCGCTCAGGTTTCCGCCTACTGCGCGATGAAAGTATTGAGCCCATCCCCGGTTTGGTCCTGACCGGAGTCGATGATGTAGCTTTCCGGGGACGCCCCGCGCATGCTGCAGCCCTGGAGAAGGTGCTGCGTCAGCGTGGCGAGGGCGCCAGCGTCCTGCTCTCACACACTCCGATGGAAACGCAGCGAGCAGCCAGCGCCGGGGTCGGACTCATGCTTTCCGGCCATACCCACGAGGGGCAGATCTGGCCGTTCACCTACCTTGTGAAGCTTGCTTTCCCTATTATGTCGGGGCGTTACCGTGTGCAGGACATGACCGCCATCGTCTGCCGGGGCACCGGAACCTGGGGACCGCGCATGCGTCTCTTCAAACGGAGTGAACTGTTGCGCATTACCGTGCGCGCAACGAGCTAAGGCGGTTCAATGGGAGATGTACCCAGCTCATTTTGAGAGTGTCATCCTGACCCTTGAGCGTAGCGAGGGGGAAGGACCCCAGCACCGTTCAAGTCTCCCATGTGGCCTCAAGCCTTTTGGCCAGTGGTCGATTCTCTTCTGGCTTCGATCTCGGGGATACACTTAGCCTGAAACTGGTCTAAGACGCCTCCTGAGCCCAAGGAGTTTCGCGGTGATACTTTTCGACTAAAGATTTCGAGCGCAAGGCAAGGCCTTGCGCTCGGATGAATTCAAAAGTATTGCCCTAGTCTCGGAAGCTCACGTTCGGCCTGCTCGCAACTTCCTACTTGTCCAAGGCGCCGTACTTCGTTTCGTAGTCGGCCACCACGTTGTTGAGAAGCAGCGCGAGCCGCTTGGCGACAAAGGGGCTGATAACGATTCGATTCGAAAGCTGGATGGTCATTTCGTTTTCAGTCGCGTTGAACGCCTGGTTCATGCCGAAGAGAAGAACGATCTCCTCGCGAGTTCCCGCGACGTTGCAAACGTTTGAGTAGACGCTCTGTATGCTGGTGTTTTCCCAACGAACCTTAACCTGTTGCGCTGCGTTCTCGGCCACGATGTCTCCTAAGTTAGATAGTGATGCAACTGACTCCAAACAGATGACGCGGCCAGGATTTCACTCAACCGCACTTTTTTTACCTTAGCAAGGGGCCATATCTATGTCGAGTTCTAAATCACCGATTTTAGAAGCGGTGTCCGAGAAATCGACGCAAACCGATCTTTTATGCACGATATTGCACGTTGGAATCCTAAATTGGGAAGAGCTTTTCTCCATCTTTCGTTTTAGGACGCAGTTCTGCTTGCAAACTCACTCACGAGTAGTGGAATATTTTCACACCCAGAAATAGTTATCAGGCAATCGCTTTTCGACAACGCGGCAATTGAAGAGCGGAAGCAGGGATTGTAGACAAACGGCTGTTGAAACTCATCCAGGCATTTCTGAATGCCAGGGTGACGGTGAACGGACTGGTCTCAGTCCCAGCTTGAAAGGTACTCCGCGAGTAGGCCCACTCTCGCCTTACTGTCGAACCTCGCTTTCGTCGACCGCGAGTTAGAGTGGCGGACATCACTACCTTCTTTACTCCGTAGAAGTTGCAGTTTGCAGTCGTTGTCGGGCGGTTCGTTCCGCCTAGACCTAAACCCTGGAAGGTAGGATGCGAACGTTCCGCAACCACTCTATCGTTCTGTTACTTGTACCCTCATTCGCATTTCTGAGTTCATACGCACAGCGGCGGACGATCTTACTCCCGGGCGCCATGGGGAGTGAGTCCTCGTCGAAAGGAGTCTTTTAATGAAGAAGACCTTTGGAGCTATTTGGATCTTCTGTTTGACGTTCGCAATTGTCTTCCATCCTGCCGTCGCTTGGGGCGAGGATCTGATCCAGTTGTACCAGGTTGCGATCGACAAGGACCCGCAGTATAAGGGTGCCGGGTTCGAGCGACTGGCGCAAAAGGAGAGCCTCAAACAGGCGCATGCGGCATTCTGGCCCATCGTGGACTTCCAATCGAACATCACGGAGACACGCCAGGATGTCGTCCATAGCGAAAACAAGGTCTTCGTCAATGGCGCGTCCAATTACATGTCGACCACATTCGGTCCGACGCTCAATGTGCCGCTTTTCCGGTTCCCTTTGCTCGTGCAGTTGCGCCAGGCAAAAGAGATTTCTAAGCGCGCGGACGTGGATTTCGAAATCGCGAAGCAGGACCTCATCATTCGCCTCTCCAAGGCCTACGTGGCAGCCCAGACGGCCGCCGACAACATCGCGTACGTGAAGGAAGAGAAAAAGGACGTCGAGGCCTTCGCTTCCCGCGCTGAAATGCGTTTCCAAGGCGGCCTCGCGCCCAACACCGACCTCTATGACGCCAAAGCGCGGCTCGCTTCCGTCGAAGCGAACCTCGTGAAATCTGAAAACGAGTACCAGAACGCGCTCCAGGCCCTTGCCACCATGACCGGGCGCCCAGTTTTGAGTGCTAATCGGTTCAGGGACGAGCTTCCTCTCATCATGCCCGATCCATCCTCGGTGGAGGATTGGACGAAAGCGGGGCTTGAGAAAAGCCTTCAGTTGAAGAGCCGCCAGTTCGAAACGGAAAGAGCTCGCCAGGAGGTAAACCTCCAGAAGGCTGCCCACCTGCCGACCCTCAACGTGGTGGGGCAATACAACCGGAACAACATGGGCGGGTCTCTTTACGGCGGCGGAGCCACGGTCGATACAGGGGATGTGGCGATCAACATCGACGTGCCGATCTTCAACGGTTTTGCGATCAAGTCGAAGACCCGCGAGGCGAAGAACCGCTATCTGGAGAGCCTCCAGATATTGGAACAGCAGAAACGTGACGTGGTTTTGAAGGTGAGTACCGCTTTTTCCGGGGTGAAGACGGCCATAAGCAGGGCCGAGGCCTTGAAGAAGTCGATCAATGCGCAGACGGAACTTTACAGCGCGAAGGAGCGGGGCTACAAATCGGGCGTCTACACCAGTCTCGCGGTTCTGGACGCTGCCAGGGACCTCTATCTTTACCGGCGCGATTTCTCCCTGAGCCGGTACGACTACGTCATGAGTACCCTGGAACTGAAAAAAGCAGTAGGCACCTTGTCCGAGGACGATCTCTTGGTGATCAACGGTTGGCTTGCTCAATAGTGCAAGACCCGTACCGCCAAATGTGAGGATGCAGCTATGTTTAAGAGTCTGAAGGAAATTTTCGGCGCAAAGAAGTCTGCCAAGCGGCAGGAAAAGCGCGCACGGCGCGCGATGCGTTTCGAACTGCTGGAAAAACGCATCCTGCCGGCGGCGACCGTGGGTGTTCCTCCCCTGCACGCGGTTGTCGCTCCGCTCGACTACAAGCAGCTCTTGCCGATCCATGTCCGGTCAGACGTGCAGGCTCAGCAGCAGTCTCAAATAGCAGCCATTCTCTCTTTCAAGGGAGCGGACGCGCATGGAGGAATGACCCCTCATCTGCGCGTAAATCCCGCTCTCCCCTCGGCCACCACGCCTTGGCTCGTTCCGGCTGGGAAGTCACTGGATAAAGGCGATTTCGCCCCGGCCTTCTACTCGACGGTGAACCACACCTCATCTTCGAATTCAAACGGCGCGCTGAACGGCGCCGCCCGTCAAGACAATGCGGTTCGGCCCAAATCGGCCGTGCCGGTCTTCAGCGCTCCTGTTGCGTCTTCGACCCAGTCCCAGTCCTCCGGGACCAAGATCGTTTTCGTGGACCCGAGCGTGACCGACTACTCCCAACTGGTCCAGAATCTGGTCCAGTCTTCGGGGCTAGCCGGACAGGGCGTGACGGTTATCGATTTGAGCCAGCAGAGCACCGGACAAGCCGTTGGAAATTCCGGCGCGGCGGATCATGGGATCGTGGTCGTCATCCTCAATCCTCTGCAGGACGGCGTGGATCAGATCACCCAGACCCTCTCGCGTTTCCAGAATGTCAGTGCGATCGATATCGTCTCGCATGGCGCAGCGGGCCTGATTACCGTGGGCACAACCCAACTGAGCGATGAAGATCTAGCGCAAAGAGCTGCAGAGATTTCCCAGTGGAAGGCTTCGTTATCTTCCAACGCGGGCATCGTTCTCTACGGTTGCGACGTTGCGGGGAGCGCCCAGGGGACCGAATTCGTCCAGCAACTGGCCGCCCTTACGGGGGCGAATGTGGCTGCGGCCACTCAGGACGTAGGCTCGTCCGACGCAGGTGGAACCTGGACGCTGGGCTACTCGACAGGAACGATCTCAAACTCGGCGCTTCTCGGCTCTAATGTGACCGCCGGCTACTCTTACCTGCTCGCCGACTACGTTGCCTCCTCGCCGAATATGAACCTGATCGGCACGAGCGGCAACGACCGGTTCATTTTCAACAATCATTGGGGCAGTGACACCGTTACGGACTCCGGGACCGCCGGCACGAACGTTCTCGATTTTTCAGCGGTTTCGGCGAACCTGACCTTCACCATCAATACCAACGGCACGGTCTCCGTTACCGACGGCGTGGATACGCTCACGGCGACAGCCAACATTCAGGAGTTGATCGGCGGTTCGGGCAACAACACTTTTGTCTTTCAGTCGGGCGCGACCTTCAGCGGAACCATCGTCGGCGGAACCGGCGGTACGAATACTCTCGATTATTCGGCCTACGGCTCGGCAGCAAAAGTGAATCTTGCCTTGGGAACGGCGACCGGGACAAAGGGCGTCAGCGAGATCAGCAACGTTGTTTTCATGGAGGGCGGGAACAAGGACACGGTCTCCGACTCGAAGGGCGTACTCGATTTCTCATCTCTTAACGAGGCCCTCGCTGTAACTATCAATACCGATGGCTCGGTTTCGACGACGGATGGCACCAACACCATCATTGCTGGGGCCAGCACGACCGAGATCATTGGCGGATCGGGCGACAATACGTATGCTTTCGCGGCGGGCGCGAGTTTTAACGGAACGATCGTCGGCGGCAGCGGAGGGACCAATACCCTCGATTACGCAGCCTACACGACTGGCGTAAATGTAGACCTTACGGCCGGTACGGCGGCCGGAACCAAGGGCGTCAGCGAGATCAGCGGCGTCACGTTTGGCTCGGGCAACTCGAGCGTTGTTTTCACGGAGAACGGAACCAAGGAGACGGTTGCCGATACGGCGGGCGTGCTCGATCTCTCTAATCTTGGAGCCGCTCTCACCATCACCGTCCATGCCGACGGCACGGTTACGACCACGGATGGCAGCACCATCATCACCAGCGGCACTGGCGCGACAAAGATCATCGGTGGCTCGGGCGACAACACGGTCAAATTTGATAAAGGTGCGTCCTTCAATGGGTCAATTGACGGTGGAAGCGGGGGGAGGAACATCCTCGACTATTCCGCCTACACGACCGGCGTAAGTGTGGACCTTAAAGCTGGGATGGCGACCGGGACACAGGGCGTCAGCGACTTCACCGGCGTTGCGCTCGGCTCGGGTGGCTCTAGCGTTTCTTTCACGGAGAACGGAACCACGGAGAAGGTTAGCGATACGGCGGGCGTGCTCGACTTTTCCAAGCTTGGAGCCGCTCTCACCATGACCGTCAATTTGGACGGCACGGTTACAGCGACGGACGGAACCACCACCATCACCAGTGGCTCCGACACGACGAAAATCGTCGGCAGCTCTGGCAACAATACGGTCGTATTCAGTGACAACGCCTCGTTCGCCGGGACGATCGTCGGCGGATCGGGTGGAACGAACACTCTCGACTATTCCGCATACGCGACTGGCGCCACGGTAGATCTTGCGGCAGGCACGGCGACCGGCACACAGGGCGTCAGCGGTTTCGCCAATCTTATTATCGGCTCGGGCAACGATAGCGTTGTTTTCACTGAGAACGGGAGCAAGGAAACCGCTACCGATTCAGGGGGAAAGTTCGATCTCTCGGCCGTCACCGCCGATCTCACCATGACCGTCAATGCCGATGGTTCCATTTCGGTGACGGACAAGACCATCACTGTCACTGTCGCGGACTCCAGCATGACGAGCGTCGTCGGCGGTTCGGGCAAAAATACGGTCAACTTTGCGGACGGCGCTTCCTACAATGGGACTATTGACGGCGGCCTCGGCAGCAGCAACACGCTTAACTACTCGCTCTACAAGACCGGTGTGACGGTCAATCTGGCGACCGGCACTGCAACGGGGACGAACGGCGTCAGTGACTTTAATAATGTTATCGGCGGCGCGGGCGACGACGCGCTCACCGCGAACAACAACACCGACACGCTGGACGGCGGCGCGGGAAGCAACGTTCTGTTCCAGGGTCTGGGCGCCGACACGCTCAAGGGCAGCGGTACGGATAGCTATGTCTTGAATCCGTCAGCGACTACACCGGCCACAATCATCGAGAGCAGTCCCGGGGTTGGCACGCTCGACTACGCGCTTTTCGGCGCCTCCACGACCGTAACCGCAGATCTCGGCAGCTCCAACCCGAGCGCGACGGACGTTACCTCCACCTTTGCCAACATCACGGGTGTCATCGGGGGCGCGGGAACCAACGTGATAACCGGTGGAAAGAACCAGACTTTCGGCCTTCCAGACAACTGGGGAAGCGGTACAACGATTTCCGAAGACCCGCAAAGCACCAATGACACGCTCGATTTCTCGGCGGCCACCGGACCGTTGAGCGTTGTTCTGGGAAGCGTGACAGGCTCGAATACGACTGGATCGATCTCCGTTACTGAGCAACAGAGCGGGGCGACGACGGGAACGCTCACCCTTGCCAGCGGCAACGGGGTCGGCGCGATCACCGGCGGCCAGAGTGATGACACCTATACGTTCAGCAACAATTGGGGAAATTACAAGATCAGCGAGTCCAGTAGTCTGCCCAAGAACGACACGCTCGACTTCTCCAATGTCACTGACAATCTGACCTTCAACTTTGGTGCCGATGGCTCTGTGACGGTTTCCGAAATCGATTCGAAAGGTGTCGCCGTCGGCTCCGTCAAAGCGGCCGGGGGCATTGAGGACATCATCGGCGGTCAGGGCACGAACCAGTTCATCTTCGCGGATCAGGGCTACCTGGCTGGATACATCACGGGCGGGACGGGGGCGAAGGCGCAGAACATCCTGAATTACTCCGCCTACAAGACCACCGTGTCCGTCAGCCTGGGCGATATGGACGTCACGTCTACACAGATCGTGAACGGCGCCACGACCACCAACATTGGAGTGGGTAGCGCCACGGGCGTGCTGGGCGTCAATAACATCACCGACGTCATCGGCGGAACGTCGAGCGCCAACAACATCACGGGCTACGACGTCGAAGACGGCGCTTCCGCCCCCACCGTGTACACCACGAATACGTGGGACATTACCGGCAAGAATTCGGGAACACTCTCGGTCGTCTATAAAAACACCGACAACACTAGCAGCGACAGCGCTTCTGCTTATTACACGGGCAGCGAACCGAACGGCCAGTTCACCCATTCCGTCACCTTCGAGAACTTCCAATACTTGAGCGGGACGGCGGACAGCAACAGCAATTTCACCGTCGAAAGCGGCGGTTCGGTGAGCGGTTCGATCAGCGGGCGCCCCTACGGTCCCTGGAACGGCAAGAGCACCCTGACCATCAACACCGGCAGCGAGGCTAGCGCGAACTACGTCGTCTCGGGGTCGGACACGGGCACGATCACGCTCGCATCGAGCGCGAAAACCAGTGTGATCAACTACTCGGGCATTGACTCGATCCTTGACAACTCCTCCGCAGCTACGAGAACGCTCTCCTACGACACGAATGAGACCGCAACCCTGACCTTTGCCGGGACCGCTCAGACAGGCGATACGTGGACGGTCAGCGTTGACGGGAAAACCTATACCGCTACGGCGGGCGCCAATCAGGCGCAGATCGACATGCTGGATCAACTGGCCGGGAAGATGCAGGTCGCTGGCCTCGATGCGAACGTTCGCGGCAACATGATCCTCGTCACAAATCCCAATGGGTTGAGCTCCGTTCAGTGGACGGCACCCAGCGACAACTCTGTCGGCTGCGAAGTAGACATGCCGGCCCGCGCAAACGCGAGCCTGCAACCGGAGATGCTCAGGCTCTCCCAGGACACCACCGCCACCAGCAACCTCGTGCTCACCAGCCTCAATGGCAGCTTCAGCACGATCAGCTTCGTGGCTCCGACGACGAGCTTGGCGATCAACGGAGGAACGGGCGACGACCTTTTCGAAGTGGACCAGACGGCGGTCTCCCTGTTGCCAGTTCTCTCTATCAACGGCGTGGGCGGCAACGATCAGCTTATCTGCTCTGTGGACACGGTGACGGGGCCCTACAGTCAGACCATTTCCAACGTTCCGGGCGCAGTCGAGGCCGGTTCGCTTGCGTTTACCGCGGGCACTTCCACATCGGCGATCAGCTACTCAAACATTAAGAGCTCGGACAACGTTGTTGTGAATGGCGGGGCCAGCGACACGATCGCGCTTACCGAAGTTACAGTGGGCGGCGTTAGCAATTATGACGTGACTGATGGTAGCGATACGATCACCCTGGACAGCGGTCTTCAGTCGTTGGTGATCCTTGGAAAAGGCAACGAGACCATCAACGTCAACCCCGATTCCAGCATTAAGACCGAGTTTGCTCCCACGCTGAGCATTGACGGCGGCAACGGCAGCACGGTGAATCTGGGCGGCAGCGCAGACCTCAATACGTTTGCATGCTCGGCTGACGAGACGGTGAACTTCGTCGGCAATTTCTATATCTACAACTATGTTTTCAACGGCGCAGCAGGGGAATCGAATGCGATTACCGTAACCACCTCCGGCTCGACGCTGAACATTCAAGACAAAAAGACCGATTCGTTCGGCACTGATACCACCACCAATACTCCCATCGACGACTCGAAGCTGCTCACGATTACGATCAACGCGGACAACAGCGCCGCCGGTTTGACTTCGTCCATCACATTGAGCGGTTGTACTCTGAACTCCGACCTCGAGCTGAACGCCGGAAGCCTCAACTCGAACGAGAGCGGTGCGAGCTCCGTTACGATTGGCAGCAACGGCCTTACCTTGACGAACGGTCACTCGCTGGCGGTGCAGGGCGATACCATTGACGTTAAAGGCGCGGTGAACACAAGCTCCACCACGGGCCAAGCTGGATTCATCACCCTCGCGGGACACAACATTACGATCGAGTCCACCGCCTCGCTGATTGCGACTGGGACGGCGACCGCCGGGAGCACCGATGGGGACGGCGACATCACCATCACCGCCGTGGACGAAACAGCTAAGTTCATCCCGTTCGCCAATGTGCAGATAACCAATGTCAGCGTCAACATTGATGGCAACGGCGTCGGCAAAGGCGGGGCCACGATCACGGGCGGCAATGTCACCATCACAGCAACTGCCGACGCCAACAAAATTCTGGATGACAGCAGCGACACCGGAACGTTCTATAACACCTCCTCGTCGGAGTGGAGCAAGCTGGAGGGCGATCTTTCGTCCGTTACCAGCGAGGCTCTCTCGGTTCTGCAAGGACTTCTCTCCTTCGAGGCCTCCGTCTCTTATGCGCAGGCGACGGCCGATATCAATATCGGCGCCGGCGCGTCGATCGAATCCTCCGGTTATGTCGGCATTGCCTCCACGACTACCACCAGTGTTTCCGCCTCGCCCACGGTCACGATCGGCGGAGGCGTCTCGGTAGGCATCATTGACTCAAACGCGACGGTCGAAATGGGCGGCGAGGTGAAAGCAGTAACCGGCGTGGCGATCGAGGCAACATCGACCAACACAATGAACGTAGTGGCCGACGTAGGTGCGGTCAAGGGCGTCTCCGGCGCCATCGCGGTGGGCGTGCTTGTCTCCAACGCGACCGCAGATGTGGAAGACACGGCCACAATCGTTGTTACGGGCGGTGGCATCAACGTCCTCTCGAACACGACCGACAACACCCGCGTCATGGCGCGGTCCACGGCTGGCAACGACGGCACGGTAGGCGTTGCGCTGGGCGTAGATTTCGAGAACTCCCAGACAAACTCCTTCCTCGATGGTACGGCGACGGCGAGTTACAGCAATCCCGTGGGTACGGCAAGCGGCACTACGCCAAGCGACATCAACGTCGAATCCACCATGACGCAGGGCTCGGTTCCGTTCAAGGAACTCTTCTTGCTGCCTGACTCCACGAACGGTGTCTTTGCTCAGGGCGGTGTCGGGAGCAACTCAAAGGGCGACATGCTTGCCGACGCCAAGTCAAAAATCACCTCGCAGGCCACGCCTTACGTATCCAAAGCCATTTCCAGCATCAAGTCCTGGGTTACGGGGAAAGAGCCTGCGGCCGGACCGGATGCACCCGCCGATTTCAATTCCAGCTATGACGCAGCGGCTGCCTTCGCGGTCGCCGTTGATCTGGACTCGGCCACGGCCCGCATTGGGGACGGGACTGGCACCAGCAAGGGCGTAGTGGCGACCAACGGCAACGTGAATGTTACGAGCAACGTCACCTACTCCCCGTCGCTATCCTCGAGTTCCTCGGCCGCGAACAATCCGGATACAGCGGAAAGCCACAGCACAAGCAAGTTCTCCGGGTCGTTGGCGATCTCGGTAGGCTACATCGCCAACACTGCGCAGGCTTATATCAATACGGACGCGCAGGTGGACTCTCCCGGGACCATCACGGTCGAGTCTCAGGCCTTGAACGATTACAACCCCTACGGTTCGAACCTCTCGCAGGCGTTCGCCGACCAAGCGGACTTCAAGACTTCGACCGGGACCGATTTGCAGACAGTGATGCCTGGGCAAATCGTCGAGGTCGAAAAAGGATACACCGGGGGTGGGCAAGCGGGGTATTGGTACACCTATCAGGGAACCTTCCCGGAGACCGTGGACCTGGACAGCATCAATTACGCCAACAGTACTGACTGGGTCGCGGAGAACCCGGCCGTGGTGAAGGCCAAGGCTTTCGCCACGGCTCTTACAAGCTACCTCACCGGAGACTTTGGCGTAGGCGAAAACATTTTCGGCACCTCGAGCCAGGCGACCGCCAGCGGCGACAAGCTCGCAATTGCCGGCGCAGTCACCTTCCTCGACGTGCAGAACACGTCGAAGGCGACCATTTACAGCGGCGCGGAGATCAATCAGAACGCCAGCAGCGGTAATCCGGGGAGTGTGGTTGTACTGGCGCAGAGCGACAATCAGAGCGTAAACCTGATCGGCAATCTCACCCTGCCCAGCATGGATATTACGAACGACAATCTAAAGGATTTTGCAAAGGGAGCGCTGCTGCCCAGCGCCGGCGTGTCGGGCAATAATGCGGTGGGTGCCTCCCTGCTGCTGTCGTTCTACGGAGACGATACCGAGGCGGTGATTCAGTCCGGTGCGGCGGTTCAAGCGTCCAGCCTGTACGTGGACGCGGTGACCAACGTTCTTGCGGTGGACATTGGCGCCTCCGGCGGCACAGCTGAAAACGTGGGAGTCCTGGGCACTGTGTCGGTCAACTACATCAACGACACAACGCTCGCCCAGATTCAGAATGGCGCCTATATTAACGTTGGCTCCGGCGCTGTCTCCGCTACCGCTCCGACGGGAGATGCTCCATCGGAAGACGGTGCGGTCGTGGTCAACGCGCAAGACAACGCCTATGTATTCTCGATTGATGGCGGCGTGGAAGTCTCCAAGGCAACCGGGGTCGGCGCGTCTGCCAGCCTCAACATCATCACACGGAACACCCAGGCGGTGATCGGCGACCTGACGGGCACGGCCACTCCGGCCGGTTCCTTCCAGTCGGGCGGTGATGTGTGGGTGATCGGCGGCAACAGTGGCTATGCCGTTACGCTCGCGGTGACAGGAAGCGTGGCGAGTCCGGCGACATCCGAAGGCGGCTCGGGATCGGGTTCGGGTTCGCCGGGGACCGGCGGCACGCAGGGTTCCAGTGGCACGACCCAAGGCAATGCCGACCTGCAGAGCTGGCAGTCGAAGTGGAAGGCCGTACTTCAGGAGGCGAAAGATAAGGGCTCGCTGACGGGCAACATCGCGGGCGACGCTGACTCTGAGGGCGAAGGGGAGACCTCGAATAAAGCGGGCATCGCCATTTCCGGCTCGGCAGGGTTCAACTACCTAAACGATGTCGCGGACGCCTGGATCACCAACGCTCCCACGATCCACGTCACAAACGGCAGCTCGCTTTCGCTGCAGGCTGAAAACAATACGAACGTCATTAATGTGGCTGGCTCGGGAGCTTTCGCCGATTCCAAGGGGAGCGGGAGTGCCGTGGCGGCCTCCGGGGCCTTTGCTCTGAATTACCTGGCTGGATCCACCGACGCCTCGATCAATGGGGCCGAGGGGCTCGATGTTGATGGGGAACTGAGCATCCAGGCTTTGCGCAGCGGGTGGACGGTTTCCCTGGCGGCGGGCATCGCGGCTGCGGAGAGCTCGTCTGGCGACAAGGGCAATGCGGTAGCCGGCTCGGTGGGTGTCAACATCCTCGAATACAAGACTACGACCGAATTGGAAAACACCGGTGGAACGGTGGATGGCTCGCAAGCAGCCACGGCGGTTTCAATGGACGCCGAAGACAGTTCGACGCTGGTCGCAATCGCCGGGTCCGCCGCTCTGGGCGGAAAGGTCGGCGTTGGCGTGGCGATCGGGTTCACCTATGAGGACACCACAACAAGCTCCACCGTTTCCAGTGTAGGAACGTTGGCGAATCCGTTCTCCTATTCGACGGGTGCGATGGACGTTCACGCTGCCAACAACGAACTGCTGATTGGCGTAACCGGTTCGGCGGGCATGGCGAGCGGAGGTTCGGGCTACGCTGGGGCCGGAACCGTCAGCATCAATTACACCGCGAACACCGTCTCCGCCTCCTTGAGCAGCCTGTACACGGCGAAGGGGTCGGGCAATCTGGATCTGGCGGCAACCAATAACGACTCGGTCTACTCCTTCTCTGGCGCACTCAGCTTCGGAAAAAATCTGGGCCTCGGTGCCGCGATCGGCGTCAACCTCCTCTTCAACGATGTCAGTTCGACCGTCACTGGATCGAACATTCAGGCCTCTTCCTTCAGCTCGCAAGCCACGGAAGAAGGCACCATGGTCACGGCATCGGTTGGCGGCGCGGGTTCGGCCAAAGTCGCCATCGCCGGCTCGGTTGCATTCAATTTACTCGACAGCAAGGTCGAGGCGACGGTCGCGAGCAGCACGATCCGCTCGGCGGGCGCGTTTACGCTGAAGGCCAATGAGGATGAGGTGAACGTGGCCGGAAGCGGTGGCGTGGCCATCTCGACCGGCACGGCAGGAATCGGCGCAGCGGTTGCGGTCAACCTGGACCTCAATACGGTGACGGCGGAGATCGAGAATACGGTTGACGCTTCGGGCGCGCAGGTCGCGCCGGGCTCGACAGTGTATGGAAGCGATGTTGAGGTAGAGGCCACCTCCGGAGAAGTCATGGTGACTGTCGCCCTGGGCGGCGGCGGCGGAGACAAGTTCGCGCTGGGCGGTTCGGTGGCAATGAGCCTGGCGGACGGGACCATGACCGCGGCGGTTGTGGGCGGATCATCGGTCGAGGCGACCGGAAGCGCCGCTAGCAATGAGGATGTCACGATCGCGGCTGCCGACAACACCACGGTTATTACTGTTTCAGGAGGCTTCGCGGGCTCCGGAACGGCGGCGGTTGGCATCTCGCTGGCGAGCACCAACATATTGAACACCACCGAGGCCGTGGTCAACGACTCCACGATCACGAGCGACCATGGCGGCATCAGCGTGACTGCGGGATTTGTACCTTCCGCGAGCGGCCAACTGTCTAACCTTAGTTTGAAGAATGCGCCGTTCACGCTGCCCAGCGTGGACTCCTCGCAGATCTACAACCTGTCCGTGGCTGGAGCAGGCGGCGGCAAGGTTGCCGTCGGTTTGGCCCTCACGGAGAACGCTGTCTCTAACAAGGTGGAAGCTCTCATCCAGAACGGCGCCGTGCTGGACGCCGCCGCTGCGGTGCTCGTCGGAGCTTACGATCATTCGACCATCAATACGCTTGCCATCGGTGCCGCCGGGGCGGGCAATGTGGCCGTGGGCGGGGCGATTGCGGCCAATGTAATCGCCAACACCATCGAGAGCGACATCGACGATTCAACGGTGATCGCCGGGACGACCTTTGAACTGGACGCGGAGACGGACGCTATCATTCGCGCGCTCGGCATCGGGGTCTCGGGATCCGGGAGCGTGGCGGTCAGCGTCTCCGCCCTCGGCAACGCGGTATCGAATACGGTTAGCGCCCTCATCGGCGATGGATCAAAGGTCACGGCGGGCGGCGATATAACCATTACCGCGAGCGAGAAAGCTCCTACGGTTCTTCCCGCCTGGATGCTCCCCGCGAGCGTACAGAGCTCGCTGAACAGCAGCCTCTCGAATTCTCCGATTGACCCAACCGCCGATATCCTGGCCATCAACGTGAGCGTGGCCGGTTCGGGATCGGTTGCAGTTGCTGCGGCTGTCACGGGCAACGTGATCGCCAATACGATCACGGCAGACATCTCAGGTTCCACGGTCCTCGCAAATGTGACGGACGGGGCGAACGGCACCTATTTGACCACAAATCCGAATACGAGCGCCGGGATCTCGATGGACGCCGAGTCGGAAGACAAGATCATCTCCGTTACGGTCGGCGTTGGCGCTTCGGGGTCGGTCGGCGTGAGCGCGCTCCTATTCGGAAACGTAATTACCTCCACCATCAAATCCGAAATTGACGACTCGACGGTTCGTTCGAGTGACGAACTGCAAATGGAAGCCTCGGACGATTCGTCGATCCGCTCGGTTGGATTGGGCATCGCGGCCTCCGGATCGGCTGCCGTTGGGGCCATTGTGTCGGCCAATGTCGTCACCAACACCGTAGAGTCCGAAATCGCAGGATCCACCGTAAGCACGGGTGGGGCCCTGGATATGACGGCTCTCAACGATTCGACCATCTACGGCTTTACGGGTGGAGTCGCGGCCAGTGGGTCGGTCGGAGTCGAGGTTTTCTTTGCGGCGAATGTGATCACGAACACCACCGCAGCAGAGATTCTGAACGACGGCTCGGCGATGTCGAATGTGACCACGACGGGCGCGCTCGACCTATCCGCCACCGATCAGTCCAGCATCGATGCCTTTGCCATCGGCATTGCCGCCAGCGGCTCGGCCGCAGTGGGCGTAGGCGTGTCGGCAAACGTGATCGCCAATACCATCCACGCTGGAATCGAGGGCGGCTCTACCGTCAACTCCGGTTCCACGATCGGGATCTCCGCGCTTTCGGAATCCTCTATTTGTGGCATCGCTATCGGTGTTTCAGGATCGGGTGCCGTGGCGGTCAACGTCTCGGCCATGGGCAACGCGATCGCCAACAAAGTCACGGCGGACATATCCGGTTCCACCGTGAACGCGGCGGGCAACATCTCCCTCGACGCGGACGAAAAGGCGCCGTCGCTGATTCCCGCCTGGCTCATTTCCTCGAACGCGCAATCCACGATGAGCAGCAGCCTGAACAATTCGCCGATAGACCTTGACGCCGACATCCTGGCCGTCAACGTGAGCGTATCCGGTTCGGGTGCGGTCGCTGTCGCGGCGGCTGTTACAGGCAACGTGATCGCCAACACGATCAGTGCGGACATAACGAACTCCACCGTCCTCGCTGGCGTGAAAGAAAACAAGGACGGCACGTACTCAATTACGAATGCCAACGCCGGAATCTTGCTCAACGCCCAATCGGAAGACAAGATCATCTCCGCCACGGCCGGTGTCGGAGGCTCGGGTGCGGTCTCAGTGACCGGGCTAGTTTTCGGAAACGTGATCACCTCCACGATCAAATCTGAGATTGATGACTCGACGGTTTACTCGGGTGGAGAGATGCAACAGTACGCATCTGACGATTCGTCAATCCGCTCGGTTGGATTGAGCGTTGCCGCTTCCGGAACGGTCTCAGTCGGCGCCATCATCGCGGCTAACGTCGTTACCAACACTGTTGAGTCCGTCATCGCAGGATCCACCGTAAATACAGGCGGGGATCTGGATGTGACGGCTCTCAACGACTCAACTATTTACGCCTTTACGGGTGGAGTCGCGGCCAGCGGCGTCGTCGGGGTTCAGGTATCGTTTACGGCGAATGTGATCACCAACACCACACGCGCCGTCATCGAAAACGACGGCACGGCTGATTCCTTTGTGACCACGGCAGGAGCGCTCAACCTGTCCGCCACCGATCAGTCCACCATTGACGCCCTGGCATTCGGCGTTGCCGGGAGCGGCATCGTCTCGGTGGGCGTGGGCGTGTCGGCGAACGTGATCGCCAATACGGTAGATGCGGGTATCGAGGGCGGTTCGACCGTTAACTCCGGTTCGACGGTCGGGGTTTCCGCTATCTCTGAAGCCGTCATTCGCGGCATCTCCATTGGCGTCTCAGGGTCAGGCATCGTGGCGGTCCAAGTCTCGGTGATGGGCAACGCGATCGCCAACACCATCACGGCCGAGATAGCCGATTCGACCGTGAACGCGGCGGGCAGCATTTCCGTTGAAGCGGATGAAAAGGCGCCAGGCGCTTCGCTGACCCCGGTGAACGCCGGCTACCAGCAAAGCCAGGTCAGCGGTCTGTCCAGCAACTCGGGTGTGCCCATCAATCTGAATTCCAACATCCTGGCCGTGATGGTGAGTGTGGCGGGAACGGGAATCGCCGCGGTCAACGCAGCGGCTTCTGGGAACGTGATCAAGGATACGGTGAAGGCCACCATCACCAGCTCCACGGTACTGGCGGGCGTGACGCTCGGGGCGAAAGGCGTTTATAGCGTCACGAACCCGAAGGCCGCGGGAGACGATGTAGACGTAACCACTCATACGAACTGCTCCATCTCGGCGCTAACAGTCGGCGTGGCCGGTTCGGGAATCGCCGCCGTTAACGCGACTTTGTTCGGCAACGTGATCACCAATTCCGTCGAGGCAACGATTGATCAATCGACCGTGGTGGCGAGCGGAGCGTTTGACGCCTCGTCCGTAGACCAGTCAGAGATCAGTTCGTTCGGCGTCACCGTCGCCGGAACGGGCGGGGTCGCTGTCGGAGTGCTTGTCGGGGCCAACGTCATTACGAATACGATCGCAGCCGAGGTCGAGGGCTCCGACGTTCAGAGCTTCTCGACGTTTACTCTCGACGCCGAGTCTGACTCCAGCATTCTGAGCATTGCGACCGGCGTGGCCGGCGCGGGCGGAGGGGCGGGCCTGTTGTCGCTCTCCGCGAATACGGTCGCTAACACCATCGAAGCCCTGGTGACCTCGGACAATGGAATTGCCTCCAAAGTGGACTCCATAGGGGCCGCGACCGTCCATGCGACCGATTCCTCGACCATTGACGCAATCGCGTTCGGGGTTGCGGGCGCTGGCGGCTCGGCTGTGGGCGCTGCGATGGCCGCCAACATCATCACCAATACAACCAAGGCTGAGATCATCGGCTCTACCTTCGACGGCTCCTCGAGCCTCACGGTAAGCGCCTTAGAGCAGGCGGTGATCCGTTCGATCAACGTTGGCCTCTCCGTCGCGGGCGGTCTTGCGGTGCAGGTCACAGCCGTCGGAAACGTGACTGCGGACAAGGTTTATGCGGATATTACCGATTCGAACGTCGATCTCACGGGCAACATCTCGGTCACGGCCACGGACGGCGCGCCGGGTGCCATCAAGTCGCTGACCTCTGGCGAACTCGGCAATCTGGGGAACTACACCGGCAGCTCTCCAACCAGCCTGGGCGACCTGTTGAACTCGACCAATATTCTTTCCATCGTGGTCAGTTTGGGAGTAGGCTCTGCGGCCGTCAACGCTGAAGTGGTGGGCAACGTCATTGCCGACCAGGTGAAGGCCGACATCATAGGATCAACCGTGATTTCCGAGACGGGGAAGATTGATCTGGAAGCTCTTTGCAGCTCTTCGATCGCCACTCTCACGGCAGGCCTGGCGGGCTCCGGCGGGCTTTCGATCAATGCGATAGGCCTGGGCAACATCATCACAGACAGTCTGGATGCCTCCATCACGACCGGCTCGGTTGTAACGGCAGGCGCGGGGATAGATCAGACCGCGAAGGACATGTCCAGCATTTCCTCCTTCGGACTCAGTATCGCCGCCAGCGGCCTTGTGGCCGCGTCAGCCATCGTGGCAGTCAATGACATCGACAATACGCTCTCGGCCGACATCAACGACTCGACCGCTTCCACCACTGCCGGTTCGATCAGTTTGAACGCCCTCTCCCAGGGAAGCATTAATAGCTTCGTGGGCGGCGTGGCGGCTTCCGGGCTCGCGGCGGGCGATCTTTCTCTCGCTAAGAGCGCCATCCACGACTCGCTGGACGCTTCGATCATCAACTGCACATCCGGCAATTTCGTCCATGCGGCGGGCGATCTCGATCTCACCGCCACCGATAGTTCCACGGTGAATTCCATCGCGGTCGGTCTCACGGCCAGCATCGGAGGGGCGATGGGCGCCGCCGCTTCGGTAAACGACATCGCCAACGGCGTTCATACAGCGATCACCGGTTCGAAGGTCACCTCCGACGGAAACATTGCACTCTCTTCGACTTCGACGCCCGTCATCGGCGCGTATGCGGCTGGAGTGGCGATTGGAGGAGGCATTGCCGGACAGGCCTCCATCACGATCAACACCATCGGCGACATCATTGACGCGATCATCGGCGGGTCTGCCGTCACCTCCACAGGCAGCGGCAGCGTAAGTCTGAATGCCTCCGACATGCCTCCAGCGTCGGTAGGCGCCCCGCTAAACGCCGTTGTAACGGCAGCCGTCAGCTCACTTGACGGGAACTCGGTGGACCAACACGCCAACATCGTGGGCTTTGCAGGCAACATCGCCGGATCTCTCGGTTATGCCGCAGGCGCCGCGGTGGTGACCAACACCATCCAGAACCAGGTGAAGGCCGAAATCTCGGGCTCCACGGTCAAGGCTGGCGGCAATATAGATGTCTTCGCCATATCCGAGGCGGAGACTTCGGCCCTGGCCGCCGGCTTCAGCGTCGCTGGAATCGCGGCATTGAACGCGTCGGTCGCAACCACCACGACGACGACGACAACAACCGCCGATATCAGCGGGGCGTCCACTATCTCCGCAGGTAAAGATGTTGACGTAAAAGCCTCCGATGCGGTCTCGGTAGATGCTCTGACGTTCAGCCTCGCCGCTTCCCTTGGGGCGGGCATAGGCGGAAGTGCAGTTTCCACTACCTACGGCGACACGACGTCGGCCTATGTTGCGGGAACCAACAGCAGCATACTGGCAAACATAGAGAAGGCCGACAATGTGACGGTCGAGGCCTACGACATGGTGGACACTCACGGTCGCGCCCTGGGCGTGAACCTTGGGGCCATCGCCGCCGGAGCGTCAATCACCACGACGAACCTCGATGGAACGCTGAGTTCCTACATCGGCGATTACGCGGAGATAGGGCAAACCGCAGGCATGGAGGTCGGCGATCTCACCGTCGAGGCGTCGTTCACCGGCACGGCCGCATCATCCGTTTACGGGTTGGCGGGCGGCATCGGGGCGGCATCGGCGAACATTGCTACCACCCTCATTGACACGGATGTCCAGGCTTACATTGGCAATTCGAACGTGACCGTAACCGGCGACGTGGACGTACAGGCATTGGCCACGCCTGACGCGGTAGCTTACGCCTATGGCGTGGCGGCGGGTGGACTGGCGGTTGGCGCCTCCACTGCCAAAGCCACGGCTTCGCCGGATATCACCGCCTTTGCGGGCGGCGATACCAGCAAGATTGTGGCGGGAAGCCTTACGATCACCGCCGCGCGGGGCACTCCGGGCGCCGGGTATTCGGCGTACTCAAACGCTACTGGTTCGGTGGGCGGGTTGATTGGGGCGAACGCTACGGTGAGCACTGCCACCAGCGATGGAACGGTGCAAGCCTATGTGGCGCCGGACGCTACGCTCTCCGTGGTCAGCACGATTGACGTGAACGCTGTCGGCAACGGATCCCAGTACTCGGTGGCAAACAGCAATACTGTCGGCCTTGTGGCGGCGGGCGCAAACCTCTCGACCGTCAACAATAACGTCACCACCCTCTCCTTCCTCGGAGCGGGAGTGGATGTGACTGAGGGGACGGTGATCGGAGGCCTTATCTCCGGGACTGTCTACTATGTCGTACTGGACGACCTTGCGACCTTCAATACGAAGAATGACGTGAGCGGCGACGAGATCACTCTGGATGCGAACCACGGCATCGAGAATGGAGACCTTGTCACTTATATCCAGGGGAGCGGACCCAGCATTGACCTCGTCAACAACACGGTTTACAAGGTGGAGCTGGATCCCACGAACTCCAGCCGGGTTACGTTGTACGCATGGAATAGCACCGATAAAGCCTACGACACGCAGGTCACCCTGGCGGCATCGGCTGATAGCGGTACGGGCAGCTTCGTAATCAACGATCCGCGGCAGGTGTATCTGGCTACGAGCTATGAGGCCGCTACCGCAGCGACGCCAAACACTCTGAGTCTTACCCAGCCGACCATCGCCAGCGACAACAGCATCACTCCTTATGAGGTTCCGGGCTCGACGACGATTGTCTTCGATCCCACAACCGCTCTGAATGGCAGCGCGATCTATGTGGGCGACAATAGCGGGCTGCGTACCGGCGAGGCAGTGATCTATGAGAAAGCCGCCGCGCCTTCCGTCTCCATCGCGGCCAACAGCACCGACACCAGCTTTGCGCAGTCTACGGCCGGAAGCGGCGGACTCATCGCCGGCGAAGGCGCCGAGGCCTCAGTCAATGTGAATGCGGTCACCCTGGCTTACCTGGCAGACGGTGCAAGTGGCAACCGGCAGACCACTCTGAATGTGTCATCGTTGGCCATCAACGCCCAGCACACGGAGAACTTCGACAGCCAGACCAACACGATTTCAGCCTCCGCAGTTGGTTTCAGCGGTTCGTGGGACATGAATACGGTCAATTCCACTACGGAAGCGATCATCGGATCCTACTCCACGATTAACACGCAGAACCTGGACGTGAAGGCGGAGAACGATATCAACAAGAATCTTCTTCCCTCCGGCCAGTACAACGTGGATGCAGGATCGGGCGGCGTGCTCGAGGGGTCGGCGGCCGAGAGCGAGACGTTCATCTCCAACTACACGCACGCGCTCATTCACGATAATGTGACGATCAACGAAACCGGCAGCCTCGCCACGCCGGGCGACTTCGTGCTGAGCGCCATCAACAATATCTGGGCCACCGACTCGGTGCTCCTCGAATCCGGTGGATTGATTGTCGGATCGGGAACCGTTGACTGGATCAAGGCTGACACCAACCAGGCCTACGCGGAGATCGGCAACAACGACAAGATCTACACCGTCGGCGACCTTGATCTTGAAACGTGCGACTCGGGTGTCATCAGCGTGGCTCCGGAATCCCACACCTATGGCCTCGCCTCGGCGGCTTCTGTTGACGGTGATGCCGTCATGCAAACCGACGATCGTGTGACGGTCGGCAATAACACCAGCATCATGGCCCTGGGTAATCTGAACTTCTACGCCGGCCAGCTCGGCCCCAACGGCCTGATGAACAATTTCATGATCACCTCCTTTGGCGATGAACTGAACGCCTCGGCTATTCCGATCTCGGAGCTCAATTCGCACGGCGAGACGGATCAGTCGGAGAAGATCAACATTGGCACGGGAAGCACGCTCAATACGGCCAAGGACGCGAACCTTGTCACACAGTTGAACGGAACCTCCGACATTACCGCCTACGCCACAGGAAAGGACTGGTTGTCGGATCTGGCCAATGCCATCGGCAGCATCACCGGTGCCAGCAATGTTCCTGAAACGATGAAGGGCGGCACTTCGACCCAGACCGTGACCGGCACAGTCACCGTTGGCGCCCATAGCCAGGTCAATGTTGGCGTGAACAACAGTCTGTACCTCACGATCTCCTACGACGCGAATGGCAATGTCGTGGTGCAGGGCAACATTGGCTATCAGACCACAACCGAAAATCTTGGCGCCAAACTTGAGGAGCAGTACACCTATCTGTTGAAGTTGATCCAGGAGTACGAAGCCGATCCGTCCATATGCGACGGTTACAAGACCCAACTCGACTATGTTGAAGCGCAGATGAGCTCGATGGGTCTGTCCACGATAGACCAGAACAATAATGTCATCTATGCGGCTGCGTATGCCGCTCCGTACATCACGGTGAACGACATCTCCGCGCAAGAGGGAACGATCAACATCGTGGGCACCACCCTGGTAAATGACGGAAGCCTCAACGCGGCGGGCAACGTCTTGGTGCAAATCAACAACAGCACCGCCGACGACCTGCGCATCAACAACATCAACATATCGGACGAGGCGGGCGGCGATGTCACCTTCAACCATGCCGAGATCACCAGTCTTGCGAATGTGACGGGCGTATCGGGCACGGGCTCTGTCATAGTGCCCACGTCCGTGAACGGGCCAGCCATCACCATCACCAGCAGCTTCGAATCGGGATTTGATACGGAGTTCCCAAGCATAGTGAACTCCCCGAATCCAGAGGTTGACCTGGCTGGGAGCATCAACAATGAACTGGGGACGGTTACCGTAACCAACGTCCATGGCGGCATCAACGAGTCAGGGACAATCAACGCCAATACTCTCAAAATCAGCGCGGGCGGCAATTTTGTCCAGGCCTACACCGACACTCTGGATAATGTGGGAGGAGATCCGGCGGCCCTTTCAGCGCTTTGGGCGTTCAACCCCAGCTTGGCTCTGAACTCGGCGCCAAAATCGAGCATCATCAGCGGTGAGAACGTTTTCATCTCGGCCGCGTACTTGAATATCTCCGGCACCATCCAGAGCGGCGTGCCGGATCAGCAACTGACCATTACCACTGCGGATGCGTCCGATATCCAGCAATTGAACGCTGCTCTTAGGTCTGGAACGGCGAGTTCTATACTCAGCGGCATAGGCATGACGTATGACTCCAATACTGGGTTATACAAGCTCACGACAGCGTCGGGCGACACCATTGCGGCGTACTACAATTCGGCGACGCAACAGATCCAGTTGGACCCCGTGAATGTTCAGGGCGGCCACATGGAGCTCTACGGTCAGGTCGCAAGCACCGGAAGCGGAAACATCAACGTCTTCGACGGCTACGGTCAGGTCTCGATCACCAACAATACGAACTACACCCTGGTGACCAAGGTGATCAATACGGGCGAGGCGGCTGGATATCTGAAGATCACCGATACCTCCTACCTGCAGTCCGGTACCAAGCAACCGCTCGTCACCGAGTACTTCCGCGAAAATGGGGCCACTTACACGGATTCCTACTACCAACCGGCGTCCGGCGGAACTATCGTTTACTTAATTCCAAAGGAAGAACTCGGAAGCTCGAGGACAGCGAACTATCAACCTGAGGCGGGATTGCGCTACGACTGGACCACGGCCATGGCGACCGAATCCCAGACCACGACGCTTTACTCCACTTCCGACTGGATTGGCATACTCAACCTTGGCTCTTCAAACATCACGTCCGGTCCCGTCACGACCGACCTGAACAAGCAGCCGCTGCTTAGTGGAGAGTATCTCCAGGAACCCACAACCACCACCGGGACCATAAATCCATCGGTCGTGAACGGAAGTCTAGCCACCAGCGAGCAAGAATATACGTCCACAACGACTACGGCGAGCAGTAGTAACTGGATGAGTCTTACTGACTCAAGCGGCAAACTTGTCAGCTTGGGCGCACTGGCAGCAGACTCGGGCTGCTATGTAGAAGACTTGACCAACAACGTGAAATACGACGTAAGCGCCACTAGCGGCACCATGATCGAGTTGACGCCGGAGAGTGGCACACTCAACCCCGGTATCGGCGATACTCTGCAATATTTCTCGGGAACCGGCGGAGCAGGCGTAAGTAAACTTTCGAACGGTGCCAAATACAAAGTGGCGCCGAATGAGCAGACAAGCGACTGGACCACTTCGACCTGGTACGGCAAGAAGACCTATTACGAGCAGACGATCACGGAAAGCTTCGAGACGGTTTACACCCAGAGCAGCATCCGGGCCGACCAACCGATCAACATTAACTTCATCGGTGATGACTCTGGCAGCGGCAATATCAACATTAAGTCAGCCGGCAGCGTCATCATCAACGGCAACATCCAGAACGCCGGCGGTACCACGACAATCGTGGCCGGTTACAACGGAACAGCTACGCTGAACGCCGGGGCAAGCATTTCGGCCAACACGGATGTAACAGTCCAGGGCCAGAGCATTGACCTGCAAGCCTCCAACGGAATTGGCGCTTCGAGCGCCATCAAGACTTCGCTGGTCGCCAAGTCGAGCGGTGCCTACGGTTCCATCACAGCTGAATCAACCACCGGCGACATTCAGATCAATGAGACGACCGGCGATCTGATCGTGGGTACAATCTCGACGGCCGATAGCTCCTCCGCCTCGGGAAACATCACGCTAACGGCCTACGAGTCGATCACGGCGGCGAGTTCCACCACGAATTTCAAATCGCTTGTCTCGGGCGGCGCTGTTACCCTCACCGCCAAGGACGGCAGCATCGGGAACCTTGGAACGAACGGTACAGCGGATACTCCCGGTTCGGGCGCGCAGGCACTCAATATCGAGACCGGTTCCTCCATGCTGGGCGACTTCAACGCTACCGCGACGGGCAATATCTACGTCAATCAGGCGAACGGAAACCTCTACATTGACAGCGTCACCTCTGCCGGTGGAGACGTGCGAGTGGAGTTGGGCACGGGCACCATGGTTGATGCCAATACCACTGAGGCGCAGGATCCTCGCACGTGGAACGAACTGCTCAATGTCTACACCCAGATGCAGGCGACAACGAACACGGCCCAGAACAGCATTGATGCGACCATTTCCGCCTACGAGCAAGCGGAGACCAGCGACTACCGGACCTATTGGACCTACCGCAATGGAGAGTACAGCGGTGACTTTGTCGGTGGGTTGACCCAGGGTGCGACCTACAACGTGCACATGAACGCGCTCGACCCCTCGCAAATCTACCTGACCGACGCCAGCGGAAACGTTGTTTCCGTGCAGGCTGCGTCTTCGAGTTCGACCGCAGTGACCAACGTTCTCTACGCCGTGGGGAACACGTCGAGCTCTCTCAGTTTCGATTCGACATCGAACAGCGTGGACGGGAAGACCAATCTGATCACCGTCGGCAACACCAGCGCATTTACGGACGGCGAAGCGGTAATTTATGACCGCATCGTGCCCGTCTCCGCCACAAACTGCACGGTAACGCTCTCTGGCCTGCAGCTCGATTCTTACACCCAGTACTACACAAACGAGGGCCAAAGCCTTAAGCTCACCGGGCAGGACCTGACCAACTACGTCAACGGTGCGATCAAGACGATCGAGAACCAGCAAACCCAGGAGTACCGGACCCTTAACGCCGTCTGGGGTCAAGTCGGGAATATTGACCAGAGCTCCGTCCCGTACAATTCGGGCATCTACGATCCGAACTTCTCCTACAGTGTGACTGATCCGCACCTGCACCAGACGTTTGGAGCCTCGGCGGTCTCCGGCAACGCGATTTCCATCGGTACGAATGTTTTTAGCACCGGGCAGGCTGTTGTCTATAACGCTGGCACGGGTGGCGGCATCGCCGGTCTCGTGGATGGCACGGAATACTACGTGATCAACCAAGGCAACGGTGTCATCAGCCTGGCTGACTCGGCCGCTGACGCAGACAGTGGAACGGCCATCACTCTGGGCGCGGTCACCGGAACGGGCAACTCCTTCTCGGACGGCGACGTGCTGGCGTATCACGCTGCCTGGAGCAACGACCAACTGCAGTTCAGTGTCAACTACAACATTCTCAATCCCAAGGACGTCGGATCCACTCAGGCGACCATCCAGGCGCCCAATATCTCGGGGCACAACGTCACTGTCGTCGCCTCCGGAGGCAATATCGGATCCGTCGGTAACGGCGTCACGATTGGCCTTCCGCTCTCCGGCGACACTCTGAGCCAAGAGGAGATGATCGATCTGGCCTCGGCCCTGCCGCAGGATCTAACCTTCTACGACGCCAAAGGCAACGCGATCAATCTCGCGGCAGGTGGTGATCTTGCCACAGCCACATCGGTAGTAGTGAGCTTGAACCGCGACATCGTTGTGTCGGCGACAGGAAAGGTAGACTTCACCGCAGCAAACGGCGTAGTTGATGTTGGATCGAATATACCGATCAACCTCGATCAGGTCATTGCCCAAAAACAGATCCGGATCCTCGGGACAGAAGGAATCATCAACGCCCGCACCAACAGTGCCGATCCGACGAATATTGAGAACACCTCAGGCGATCTGATTATCGAGGCAGGTCAGGGCGGAATCGGAAGCTCCACCGACCCGATCTACATTAGCGTGGAGGGTGGGTCGCTCACCGCGCTGGCGAGCGATGATATCTACATCACCGAGACGACGGGTTCCAACATGCTGGTTGCGGATGTCGCCACTCATGGCAATGTATACCTGGTCGCGTCGGGGTCCATTCTCGACGCCTACGCCGGCGAAGCAAAACTGGACACCAACTGGGACATCTCCGCGGCGAATATCTACCTTACGTCTACCTCCGGCGCCATCGGCGCGCCCGACTCCACCAACGCTCCCCACAGCTCTCTCGAAGTAAAGACCGGCGGATACGTCTACGCTGTCGCCAACCAGGGGATCTACATCAACGAGTCCGAGGGCGCTTTAAACGCCGCATCGATCGAGTCCACCTCCGGCGACATTTCGCTCAGCACCACCTTGGGCAATCTCAACATCGGCTCAATCCAGGCGACACACGGCAATGTCACGCTCACCGCGCATGGGGGGTCCGTCCTGCGTACATCCGGTTCACTGACGACGGCAGACGTCACCGGCAACAGCATCACGCTGATATCGGATTACGGGAACGTCGGCGCCGGCGGTAGCGGCGCGATCGTCATCCAGACCAACGCGGCCGCAGGCGGAACGTTCTCAGGCTCCAGCTACGGCAGTCTCTATGTGATGGAACTGAGCGGCAACCTGCTTCTGGGTACGGTTTCCACCGTGGACGGAACGGCCTTCATCGGTAACCCGGCCGGAGCCATTTACAATGGAAATCCCACCGGAACGAACATCACCTCGGGTAGCACTTATCTGTTCGCACTCAACGATATCGGTACGGAGAGCGACGAGATTACCTCGGCGACGCCGACCGGAACCACCTCTGCCCGGGTGGAGGGAGTGTCAACCCGCGGGAGCATCTGGTTGCATAACAAGGGCTCGCTAACAGTTGCCGCGAACCACGGCACCGACTCGGCCGGCATGATCGCCGGCGGTGTGATCAACGTATCTGCTGACAGCCCCATTACCATTTCGAGCGACGTCACCGCGTCGGAGATCACTTACACCGCCCTGTATTCCGCGACAGAGGACAACACCATTACGATCACCACCGCAAGGGTGGAGGCGACCAGCGGCGATGTCATTCTCCAGGCTGCGGACAACGTGGTTATCGGCACTCCCGCCAACGGCGACACGCTGCTGAAGAGCGACACCGGTTCGATTACGATCAACGCGGGCGGCAACTTCACGCTCAACACGGGTTCCACGCTTTCGGCGGCCACGACGATCGGCATTAACGCCTCCGTCGTCGGCCTGGATTACCGTCCGCACACGGGCAATGTCGGCAGCACCATTGATATCTTCGGGACGCTCATTTCCCCGCTGAACACCATCAGCGGCGGGGTGTATGACGACACGATCCTGCTTGAGAACATGATTCTCTCGGGTACGACGAACGTGACCGGCGGACTGGGAGACAACAACATCACCGTCAACCAGCCGACCTCCATCACGAATGGAGATCTCAATCTCAACGGCCAAGGCGGAGTGGATAAGTTCACGGTTGATTACACGGGATCGAACAATTACGTCATCAACGTGAACGGTTCCGCGTCTGGGATGACACCGGTGGATCTGACCCAGGCCGGCTCCGGACCGAACCAGTCGCTCAGCCCGGCCGTGCCTGACCAGTCGTTCAACGCCAGCACGGATGTGAATGTGGCCAACTCCACCATCACTGTCGGGGCGGCCCAATATCAGACCGGCGACGTCATACGTTATGACTACGGAACGACCGCGACGGGCTCGCCCCAGTCCATCGGCGGCCTCAATAACGGCGAACTCTATTACGTGGTCGCGGTCACGGGCACCAACACCATCAAACTGGCCGCCACGCTGGCTGACGCCCTGCAGAAGGATCCGACCACCATCACGTTCACCGGTGTCGGCTCCAACAACACTCAGATACTGCAAGCAGTGGTGCAAACGAAGACCTTCGACGGCGTCAAAGCAGTGAACACCACGACGAACACGCTCGCCATCGCCTCCAACGGCTACCTGAACGGCGAAAGGGTCGTCTATAACGACGGCGGCGGAACCGCGATCGGCGGACTGACGAACGGGGCGACCTACTACGTCATCGTGGTTGACGCGAACACCATCGAGCTTTCAGCTAACGCGCCCATGGCGGCCAGCAGCCTCACTATCAATGCCACCAACGGTGCCGACAACATCTTGATGAGAGCGAGCACGACGGGTAAGGCCTTTGTCACTGACATCGATGCGAACTCGCAGTTGGAGAGGGTCAACTACACCGCCACCCTCAACGACCTCACCGTCAACACGCTCGGCGGCACCGACACTCTGACTCTGGACGACAACCTGACGCACACAACGATTCAGGGCGGCGGCGGCAATGACACCTTCCAGGTCGGACAGGTCTTCCAGTCGCTGCGTGACGCTGCGGCCGGAGTGGCGGCGGGCGACCAATTCACCACCACGTCCACCACCCAGGGCTACCTCAGCAACGGCATCAGCTACGAGACGACCATCTTGGGCGGTATAGGGAACGACACGTTCACCGTTTATCACAACGTCGGACGGCTCAACCTGACCGGGCAAGGCGGCAATAACACCTTCGTGGTACGAGCCTTCGCCACGGCGACCTTCGGCTCGGCGCAAACTGCGATCCACACCGGCGATGGCGACAATACCGTCGAATACGTCGCCAACGCCGATGTCAGTATTGACGGCGGCAGCGGCAACAATACCCTCGAGTTGATCGGCACGGAGTTCAACGACGTCTTCGTCGTCACCTCCACCGGCGTCTACGGGGCCGGTCGGACTATCGAGTTCAACAACATCGAGAACTTCATCATTGATGGCGACGCAGGCAACGATCAGTTCTACATTCTGAGCACGAACTCCGCAGTCACCACCACGATTTATGGAGGCTTGGGAAGCTGCCAGTTCGTCATCGGAGGCAACGCGCCGTTGAATACTGTGGATGACGGCGAGCGCAACGCCGACGGCTCCATCAAGTACTACACACCTCCTGCCGCCACCTACGATCTCAACCAGATGCAGGGCCTGATCATCATCAACGGCGGGCCTTCGTACTCCAACCCGACCACTCTCGACCATCCGGTCATGCTGCCGACCGAATCGAACTTCGCGGACACGAACGGAAACATCCTTTCCTACACGGCAGGCGTGGGCGGCGCGGAAGACACCATGACGGTCAAGACGGCGGAACTCGCCGCAGCGGCCAGGAATCTCGGCTTCAATGGCACGGACGAGCAGTTGCTCACCGACCTGGAGGGCTACACGCTCAGCATCAGTTCGGGCTCCGGAGCGGGTTGGTTCTTCCAGATCAGCAGCTTTACCATCTCTTCGACGGTCCCGGGCGTGACTAATCTTGTTCTGCAACGGCCGACGACGCTGGACCCGAGCTGGACGAGCACCCCGTCGGCGGGGAATGGCTATGGAATCACCCATCTGGCCGATAGCTTCTTCGTAAACGAGAACGCTCAGGTGAACTACCTGACGATCTACGACAACAAGAACCCCGATGCAGAGACTGCGACCCTCACGGCTAACAGCCTCACTGTCACCGACAACGTGACCCTGAACACCGCGACAATCGACTACAACAACCTCGGCGTGCTTGATATCTACCTTGGGAATCACGGCGACACCGTCGACATCACCAGCACGATGTCACGTGCGAACTTCGATTGCATCACCATGGTGAACACGGGCACGGGCAACGATAATGTGACGGTTACCCTGGACAACAGCGACGGCTTCCTGGCGCTCAATACGGGAGTCGGCGTCAACACGGTCAATGCCTCCAATTCCACCTTGGGAATCGTTATCTTCGGCGACGGTGGAGACAACAACATCTCCGGAGGATCGGGCAATGACATCATCTTCGGAGGCGAAGGAAGAGTCGATTACTACGATGCCTCGGGAAATCTAATCACGCGCCTGGGCGTCGATTTGAACGACGAGATCGTGCTCAGCCCCACCGCAACCCCGAGCGACGTAACCTCGATCAACGACGTTCCCTACTGGCAGACCGAGAGCAGCTTCAACGGAACCGTCGTTGCCTACAGCGTAGACGCGGGCACCATCGGGAACAACATCATCCAGGCTGGCTCGGGCAACGACATCGTCATGGGCGGCTCCGGAGCCAACAACATCACGCTGGGAGACGGAAACAACGTCGTCTTTGGCGCAAACGGACGGATCGACATCGCGGCCAACGGCACGTTTACATCGGTGGCCACCTTTGATTCCTCAGTTGGCTCGGCCGACACGATCAAGGTTGGCAACGGGACCAACTACGTCATGGGCGGCTTCGGATCCGACAACATCACGGTCGGCAACGGCACTAACTACGTCTTCGGTGACAACGGATCGTTAACTTTCAGCAACGGAGCGGTGGCCCTTGCGGCCACGGTCGATTCCTCGATTGGTTCCGTCGACACGATCACGGCTGGCAACGGGACCAACTATGTCTTCGGCGGCTTCGGGGTCGACACAATCACGGCCGGCAACGGGACCAACTACGTCTTCGGTGACAACGGATCGTTAACTTTCAGCAACGGAGCGGTGGCCCTTGCAGCCACGGTCGATTCCTCGACTGGTTCGGGCGATATGATCACAGCCGGCAACGGGATCAACTATGTCTTCGGTGGTTTCGGGGCCGACACAATCACGGCTGGCAACGGGACTAACTACGTCTTCGGTGACAACGGAACGATCAGCATCAGCGGCGGCGCGGTCGCATCGGCGGCCACGGTTGATTCCCTGATCGGTTCCGACGACACGATTTTTGCCGGAACGGGCACGAACTATATCTTCGGCGGCTCCGGAGCCGATCACATCACTGCCGGATACACTTCCGACCGCGTTACCCCCGGCAATGGGACTAACTACGTCTTCGGCGACAACGGAACGGTGACCTTCAGCAACGGCGCTGTGGTCCTTGCGGCCACGGTCGATTTCACGATTGGTTCGGGCGACACGATCACCGCCGGCAACGGAACCAACTATCTCTTCGGAGGCATCGGGGCCGACACAATCACGGCCGGCGACGGAACCAACTACGTCTTCGGGGACAATGGAACGGTGAACTTCAGCAACGGCGCGGTGGTCCTTGCGGCCACGGTCGATTCCTCAATTGGTTCAAACGACACGATCAAAGCCGGCAACGGAATCAGCTACGTCTTCGGAGGCTTCGGGGCCGACGCAATCACGGCTGGCAACGGGACCAACTACGTCTTCGGCGACAACGGATCGGTAACTTTCAGCAACGGATCGGTGAGCCTCGCGGTCACGGTCGATTCCTCGATCGGCTCCGACGACACGATGAAGGTCGGCAACGGGACCAACTACGTTTTCGGCGGCTTCGGAGCCGACACTATC
>Ga0316232_1000812_pt1 | contig 43082 bp, 67 predicted proteins | sample TBHtaG_FD_206006 | JGI IMG/M metagenome (GOLD analysis project Ga0316232, IMG submission 206006) | Freshwater microbial communities from Trout Bog Lake, Wisconsin, USA - TBH18025_13 | ecosystem: Environmental > Aquatic > Freshwater > Lake > Hypolimnion/Profundal zone | place: USA: Wisconsin...
AACACCTGAGGTACCGACATTAACAGTAATACTTGAAGTTGTTGCATATCCACTTGTGCTAACAGAACCACTACCTACTTGTACTTGTGGCAAAGATGTCCCATTGGTACTAACCCCATTAAACATTACAGTTATCTGTTTTGCCCAAGATGGAATGCCTGTAAATGTTACAGAAGTACCACTTGTAGATGCTACAGCAGTACCTTGACCAATCATGCCAACTGTACCTGTTTGGGCTGGTAAAGTAGCTGTATTTGAACCTGCTACTGATGGTGCGGATAGGGTAATTGTTCCGCTAGAATCCCCAGAAATTACGACTGAACTCATATTATCTCCTATGCCCATGTGCCGACAGATACGTTTGCACCTGCTGCGCCAATTGGTTTGATTTTTATGTATGAACCTGCTTGTGTTGTATATGCACCACCAGGAGCTGCACTTAATGTGTATTGTGGAATGAATGTACCACCAGCGTTGATAGATACTGTACCTTTAATTATAAAGTTTACACCTTCACCGGCGCCAGTAAATGCTGCGGTAACTACTGTGCTAGATGCTGTTAAAATAGTCATGGCATTTGCACCATTTGAAGTAGTGCTGATACCAGAAGAACTCCAAGCATTTACTAAAGTATATGCACAATTATTTACAGTAGCAGTTCCACCAAATCCTAAAGCAATTGTATGTGATGTAGTTCCTGCAGCTTTTAATAATGGACAAACCATCTCAAATTCATACTGTGTAGATGCAGATAATGTGACACCTACACCAAAGATAGATTGTGCTGTATTAACGTTACCACCAACTAACCCAGAGTTAAGTGCAAAGAACTGTTCATTAGGAACAATACCACGTTGAGTGCCTAGTGGAGTTGCAGCAAAGATAGTGCCGTTATACTCAATCTGACCAGCAGCAGCCGTTCCTGATAGCGTATTACTTGTTAAAGCTAAAATTGACATAATATATCCTTAAGAAATAACCCAGCGACTACCACTAGGAACAGTTACTGTAATACCTGATGCAATAGTAATCGGGCCTACACTTGAAGCACTACGATTAGTTGTAATTGTATAGTTAGCTGTGATTGTTTGATTGTTTTCATACATACAGTTATTAGCTACGCAATAAGCAGCAGATGTTTGTGTTGTGCCATCGCCAAAAGTTAATCCGCTAGGTGCTGAAAATGTACCTGTAATTGCAAGATTAGCAACAGTAACCAATTGTGAACTGTTAATGGTAATTGCATTTAAACCGCTTGTTTGTAATGCTAATGTGCCACCTGAGCCATTAATTACACCATTTAAACAAGTGCCGTTATAAGTCCAACCATTTACATCGTTTAGCCACGATGCGTAAATAATGGTCTGGTTATCAATAAAAGTAGTGCTAGCCAAAATGATTCTCCTTTAAATAAGAAATGGCAGCGATTAAACTTTCTATATTATCTTCAAACATACCAATTCCACTATTACATTTAGAACATAATAAACCACGAACTTTTCCAGTTTCGTGACAATGATCAACAAACAAAGGTAGCAACTGCTCTCTTTTCTTTTTATGATTTCTTCTTAATTCAGGTTTTTTACATATTTTGCATGATTTATTCTGTGCTTCATACATTAAAAAATAATCATCAAAATTAATTCCATATTTTCTTTTTAAATGACTGTTTACATAAGTTAAAACATATTTTTCTGATTCTCTATATTTTTGTTGGATAGCCTTTGCTTTATCCGGATTATTTTTACGCCATTCAATTGCTATTTTTGATTTATCTTTAGATAGCATTTTTAATCCTTATCTAAAGAAGCCGCCTGATAATATCCAGCCAGCATCTTTTGCTCTACCAACCAACATAGAGTCAGGATAACTAGCAGCTGCAATTGGTTGCATATTATTACGTTTGATTGTGGCTTTAGCTTCGTTAGCAAATTTATTAATCATCTCTATTTGCACTTGTGATGCCTTGCCATACATAGGCATTAAGCGTTCAGCCAAATTCCATCTGAGAGCCATTGAATAGCCTTGTGGCAATACAATCTCGTCATACAACGTTTCATAGTTACTAAAAATAGTAGATGAAAACATGTGCATCTCGCCTTGCGCTGGATTAGGCCATACAAATACGTTACCTGACACAGCGTTAGGATTGTAATAAAGTGCTTTAGGCCAAGGGCCATTTAATGTTTTTAAGCCAATTTGGTTATAATTTTCTAACGCTAAAATAGCTACTTGATAATCTAAACCGCCATTAGCAACAGGCTCGCCATTAGAGTTTGTATTAACTCTCACATAGGCTTGATCAATAAACAAAGGCTTTTGATAGTAAGCTGTAATGCTTTCTGACGTTACCGCAGTCGGATAAGAAATGTTTAACTCGTATGTACCTGTTTCGTTTACTTGACCGCCAGAGCCCGTTAAAAACTGCACAATTTTAGTGCCAGCAATAATTCCTGTGCCTGTAAGCGTTTGACCTTGAGCAATTGCGCCAGAATTTAGTGCAGTAACAGTTAAAATGTTGCCTGTAATTGATCCGGTAAATGTTGCACCAATAAAGTTTTGTGTGGATGGTGTTGGCCCGATAGTGTATTGAACTTGACCTGATATAAGAGGGAATATAATTTCAGTGGTGTTATACACCATCATATCCTCGTTAGACCATTGGTCTATCAAGTCATTAAGCATATCAAAAGCATCTTGGGCGGCATCTGGTGTCGGTGTTTCACCTGACTCTAATGCGCCAATGTCTTTTAATGCTCTTGAGATGATTTCAATTGGTTTCATTTTTAGTCCTAAACATTAGGTGTGAACACTTGGGGCTGCCAAGGCGCAGGAGTTTTAACAGATGTTTTTGCTAAATAATCCAATTGTTCATTTAGTCTTGATTCTATAATATTTATTCCATCTACAACAGATTCTTTTTTAATTAAATCTATTACATCTTGCTCAGTAATATCGGCATAAGGCTTATCAAATTTGCCGTTAAAATACCAATTACCCTCAGTTTCAACGCTTAAATCGCCTTCTGATTCGCTTGCAGTAACGTGATATTTAGCAGACGTAATAACTTCATTATCTGCATCAACTTCTAATATTAACCAATTAAAATTATTCATAATTTACCTTATACGATTACCCAACGACTGCCTGATGGAACTGTAACTGTTATTCCGGATGCCACAGTAATTGGCCCAGCACTCATAGCACTAGAACCACTAGGAATTGAATACGATGTAGCTACTGATTGGCTATTAACATGAAAGCCATTAGATGCAACAACTTGAGCCCCTGTTACGTTTCCAGAAGCTAAAATGTTATTAGCACCAGCATCTGTCGTAGTACCTACAGAAAAACCGCCTGATACTGATAATCTAGCTTTTTCCGCACCATTATTCCAAAACCCCATTGGCAGGTATGTGCCTGTGCCATTGATGCCTGATACTAATTGAACGTCTGTAGAGCCGTTAGTAGCAATTAAAATCTTGCTTGCATTGGTTGGGTCTGCTGCATTAGATGCTTGCCATGAAGCTGCTGTGCTTGTGCCGTTAGGAACTGCATAGATGCCTGTAGACGAATTTGTAGTTGATGTTTTAAATAATGTTCTGCTATTAACTGTTGCGTTACTAAAATCGCCTTGATATAAAGAACTTGCATTAATTATTGTTGACGATAATAACCCTGTAGATGGCGTGTAATTTAGTTTAGTTGAGCTAGTATATTCAGTTGTTGCTGTTCCTGTAGTTACACGAGCAAACAATGGATAGTAAGCAGTTGCAGAACTTGTATCGTCTGTAATTGTTACCCCTGTTGCTGGTGCAGCAGCCCAAGTAGGAACACCACCAGCCAATGTCATAATGTAACCATTGGTGGTTGCAGCAAGAAATGTAGTAGCCCCTGAGCCTGTTTGATATGGAACTGACCCATTAGCCCCACCAGCAATATTTGTCGCTGTGGTTGCGCTTGTAGCACTTGTAGCAGTAGCAGCATTGCCACCAATAGATAAGCTAGATGCAGTACCTGTTAAACCTGTACCTGCCCCTGTAAAACTAGTAGAAGTAAATACACCTGTTGATGGATTGTATTGTAGTTTGGTAGAACTAGTGTATTCAGTCGCTAAGTTACCGCTTGTTTGGTTAGCAAATAATGGATAACGAGTACCGACTGTTGTAGTGTCATCCGTTACAGTTGCATAGCTTACAGGAGTAGCCCAAGTAGGAACTGCTGCACCATTAGATTGTAAGAATTGACCTGCTGTACCATTACCAATAAAACTTGTGCTTCCTGACCCTGTTTGGTAAGGAATTTGACTTGCAGCACCACCAGCTAAATTAGTTGCGGTAGTCGCTGTGGTCGCTGAACCTACAGACAAAGTAGATTGAGCCACATATTGTGGCGCAGTAGCACCAGCCGTCAACACATAATTAGTTGTGCCTAATGACAGGAATGTAGTTGCGCCAGCCCCTGATTGATAAGGCAAAGCACCAGCAGAACCACCAGCAATATTAGTTGCGCTTGCTGCAAGCGTAGCAGAAGCCACAGCCCCACTTACAATAGAACCTAATATAGACGTTAGCCATGATGGATTTGAATAGCTACCGGTTGAATAAAGCCCATTGGTGACTGTTCCTGCATTGCCTGTAATGCCAATTCCCCAAGTTCCTGATGCGTTTGTACCTGTTGTAGAAGGTGCGCCAATCGTATTGTAAGAAATAGTTTGTGCAACAGAGCCGTTAAATGTTGTGCCTGTTGCGCCACCTGTTCCGCTATTATTAAATGTTAGCGAATTAGGTGTGTTAGCTGTAACTGTTGTAGAACCGCCCAAACTAACTGCATTACCATTAATCGTAATAGATGAATTAGCCAAATAACTGTTAGCAATAGGTGTCGCATTCCAAGTACCTGCGGTTAGCGTTCCAACACCCGTAATTCCTGTGTAAGAACCACTAATTAAACTAGATGCAATCGTTCCGCTAGTGATTTGACTAGCAGCAATCGCAATAGATTGTGCAGATAAAGCAGTTAATTGACCTTGAGCATTAACTGTTGCGCTTAATGTTTGGCTTGCTGATCCATAAGCCCCAGCCGTTACGCTTGTATTAGTAATGCTAAATTGATTGGCAAATAATGTTAATCCTGTGCCAGCAGTATAAACGGCAGAGCCTGAGAATTGAACAAAGGTAATTGGTGTTACGTTAATAGTCCCTGTATCAGCAGATGTTGATACCCAACCTGTATTTGCTTGACCGCCATTTAAAATAACTGTGTATGCGCCTGGCACTTCTGCCCAAACATCCATGTCGGCTGCACGAGTCCAAGCACTTGCAGAAGCTATCCAAATCCCGTTTTCTGATGATGTAGATTGATTTTTTACTAATACTCTATCGCCAGCTAACGTAGTGTAAGTGTCAATAGTCTGTAACCCTGATAATGTAATGTTGCCTGTTGTGGTACATTTACACGCAGCTTTAGGGCCAAGACCTGTAGCAACAGTATCAACATAGAATTTATTAGCTAAATCTGTTGCCCCGCTAGGTGTAGTAGTTACTTGACCTGTTGTCGTTAGAACATTAGTAAAAACTCCCGTTGAGGGAGTAGTTGCACCAATTGTCGTACTGTTAATCGTACTATTGGTTATGTTTAATCCTGATTGACTAGGATTGATGGAAGCATAAAATGGCTGACCCTGACCGATAAAGGTCTGAAAGTTGCCGTAAACGTCAAAGTACGCTTGAACAGGCAGTAAATTTTGGTCTACAGTTGAACTAGGGCCAGCCATGTGTTTCCTTAAAATGGAATTGCCGAAAGAATAATTACATCATTAGCATTAAAAGCAGTAGCAGAACCGCTGCTGTTTGCTAAAGAAGTAATAGTTGCTGAAGTTGTTGTATAAGCAGTTTGTTGAATATACAAAGTTCCAGCACTTGTTATGTTCCATCCTGTCAAAATCCATCCATTAGGTGCTGCTGGCAAACTTATTGTTCCAGTTGTTCCAGGGCTTGTTCCTACTTTTACACTAAATCCAACAGTATTCAATGCTGTAATTGTAGGGCCTGTTCCAAAACCTGAAGAAATTGTAGGTGGAGTATTAGAAAATACTAATGCACCGCCAATGTAAGTATTTCCATTGACATTAAGATTTCCCATTGCAACTGCGCTGCCATTGATTGTTACAGTATTAGCAGTTAAAGTTGTTGCTTGCAATGGTGCTACTAATGGTGATGCACCCTGACCAAAAAGACCTAAACAGTTTCCATTTGAATCATATTCAGCTTGAACTGACAATAGATTTGTGGAAACTGTGCTTGCGACTTGATTTGAGCTCATTATGAAATTCCTTCGCCTGGAGTAATTTCTGCGCTTGTTGCTGCGCTAGATAAGAACCATCCATTAGGTGGTAAACCGCCAATAACAGCAACTCCGTTAGCAGGAATAGAAATAGTATTAGCAGATGGTGCGCCCAATGCTGGTGCAGTTACTGCCAAAGTTACAGCTAAATCGCCTGGCTCTGGTGGTTGCCATGACACACGAATTAAACTAGAAGTAACGTTCACAATGCGATAGCTTGTAGGATAAACGTTGTTAGACGTTTTAACCTGTACCGCAGCAGCGTTACCAACTAGGTAAGTCGGCCCCCAAGGGGTAAATGGTGAATTATAAGCCATGATTTTTCCTTTATAGACCTGCTGGCAATTGACCTTCTGGGCGAATAACTTGAATTACATAGTTACCAGCCAAAGGTGTTGCGCTTGATCCTGATACGTTAGCAAATTGAATTTGCAATGTGTTAGCAGCAGTTACTTCAGCTTCTGCATAAATAATACCAGCAGTTTGAGTGCCAATAACACCAATAACAATAATTTGATCAGTTGTTAAAATGCCAGGTACAGTAAATGTTTGGTTTGATGAAGTACCTGTTACAGCAGCTGGAGTCAATGAAACTGAAAGATATGAAACGCTTAAAGCATTTCCACGAGCAATAGTAGTAGATGACATGATTTTTCCTTTAAATAAGGTTAACTAATTATAGGGCTTTAAAGAAAAAAAGCCACACTTTTTAGGCATGGCTTCTTCTCTTTTTTTTACATTATTTAGCTCTTAGCTAAAGTCGTAACCATAGATGTAAGCATCAAAAGTACCGACTACGCCAGAAGCTGTGCCAACATACACATACAATGTTTGTGCAGAGAAAGCTAAAGTGCTTTCATAAGCAGTAACAACTTGTGTACCAGCAATTGCTGTTAAGTTAGCTAAGGTTGTAGCAGCAAATACTTCTGAACCTGTACCACCGCTACCACCTGGTGCTGTGTAAATAGAAGCTACTGTTGAGCTTTCATTTGCTACTGCACCTGCGTTGTTAGCATTAGTATAGATTACAGAGGTAGGTAAATAATTATTAGTATTATTTATCTGAACTGCTGTAGAACCTACATAGTTAGAGTTAACACCCTTTACCACAGCCAATAGACGTAAAGCCTGATCGGTTGTGACATTGGAAGGATGTCCTGAGGTGGTGACTGCTGGGCCTGGATTAGACATAATAGTTTTCCTTTTCTTTATCCGTTAATTAAGCTGAAACTCGGCAAGCAAGTTCTGGATATAGAGGAGCCCAACCATACAATACGTCTACACGAGTTGGAATTGAGTCGTTGTTAATTGTGTATTGACGAACAACACGCAATGATAGACCCACTTCTTTATCTGATGCACGACCAGCAAAGTGAACACCCTCTGGCAATTCCAAGTCAGCAGTAGCCAATGTGAACGCATTGCGGTGCATAACAATGTTTTGTGGTGAAACGATACCGTTACCACTTGCATTGTATTGTGATGCAAAGAATGTCACAGCAGCTGATGATACTGGGCTAGGAATTGAAACGTTTTGGAATTGACCGCCAGAAATAATTGCTGGTGATACAGTTACTGAAACGCTTGAACCAGAAGCTACAGATACAGCAGATTTAACTACGAATGAACGTAGTTTGTTTGTGCCGTATGCTTGACGGTTTTGTGGGTTGACTGCATACACGCCAGCAATTTGGAATGTATCACCAGCGTTCAAGTTGATTGTGCCTGTGTTAGCAGCAGTCAAAGTGATTGTTGAAGTTTGCGCCCAACCTGAAGTCAAGAAACCAGTCGCTGTAGATGTGTTTACAGATGCAGTTACTGTAGATGTTGAGAAGTTACCAAAAGTTTGTGACACAATGTTTTGGTCTAGTTTCCAGTTCATACCACCTGAGTCACGACCCATCAAACCTTTAGTGTATTGGCTAGAGATTTGTTCTGTAGGAACGAACAAACCTTTCAAGCTGTCAACAGTAGCAGCTGATGTGAATGGCTCGATGATTGCTGAACGACGGCCATCACGAGGTGCGCCTTCAGAGTCAAGATATGCTTGAGCATTTAACCAAGTATACAAGCCTGTTGGTGGTGTACCAGCAGTACCTGTAATGTTAGCTGTATTCAAAGCAGCAGTAGTTGTACCATCAAAGTCAATCTTGTTGGCAATAGCTGCAACGGCTGGTTTTAAGATACGATCTGAGAACATATCCAATGAAAGAGCCAAGTCTTGTGTTGTAAATTGTGTATCAACGTGGAACTGAGTTGAAAGCGTTACAGGTACTGAAGTTTCGTTCAAGTCCTCTACGTTCAAAGCTGGGCCAGTTGTACCAATGAAACGACCAGGTCTACGAACATTTACAGTTGCGCCAATTTTTGCGCCTACTACTGCAAATTGATCATCGTAGTTACGATCTACTTCTGATGTAAATGTTAATTCATTCTCTAAGACCATCAACGCTTCGTTGGTGATCTTGGAAATGGTGAGTAAGGTATTCGCCATTTTAATTCTCCAAAAAAATTAGGTTTATCTGATCTTATTAGCCTGACGAGCAGCTTTCCATTGTGCGTAACTGCCATAATATTCACCATTGGTGTCTATTAAAACGTCTGCGCCCACTGATTTGCCACCAGCCAAAGGCTTGATAGGTTCAGGTGCTTTTGTATTTCTAACAGGCTCTTTGTCTTTCTTTGAAGGCTTCCCCTCAAGTTCAAGACGAGCTTCTAACTTACCAATTTCTCTTAGAGCTTTAACAGTAGGCATTTGAGTTAGCTTAGTAGCATATTCCTCATCTGACGCTAGTAGATATAAAAGCTGTGGCCCTACATCACTTTCTAAGATGCTGTCCCGTATCTCGTCACTAACTTGGACTGTACTAGACTGCACCATGCGTTCAAAATCAGGTATTACTTCTTTTACTTTGGCTACTTTCTCATTCCAAGCATTTAATACTTTTTCCTGAGCCTTTTGAGCCTTGCGATTAGCATCCTCAATATCTCGCTGTTTTAAAGCGTTTTCAGCACTCCACTCAGCTAACGCTTCTGCATATTCAAAAGCATCGTTAAATTGATGTGCTTGTGGCTTACCTTCTGCTTGAGTCTTTACAGGTTGTTCAGCAGGTGGGGTTTGCCTTGCTTCATACTCTTTAAGTCGCTGTTCTAATTGCTGCGCCTTTGCCTCTGCTTCTTTGGCTCTTTGCGTAACTTTATCAAACCGCTTATTTAGCTTGTCAGAACGCTTATCAGAGTTCTGTTCTTTAGCATCGCCCTTTGCTTCTGGTTCACTCTTATCTTCATCCTCTGTTGGCTCAGAATCTTTCTTTACAGACTCTACCTCAACTTCGGGTTCTGAATCAGCTAAACCTAATCTTTCTGCATAAAAGGTTGTTGCGTTGTCACTTGTTACTACACTACTTGCTTCTTTTTCGGCCATGATTTCTCAAGCTCCATAAAATTACTATATATATGATAAAAAACTACTTGTCAATCTATCTATTGTGCTTTTTCAGATTTAGCTTCTTTTAGTGCTTCTTTGATAAAAGCCTTTTGCTCTTTAAGTTTAGCTTTGTCTAGACCTGCAAAAGGGTTAGTAGACTCAGGTTCAAACTTCTTACCTGCTCTACGAGCCATTTCTCGCATTTTCCATTCAAGCGCATTATCGCCAGTTACTGTTGCCATTTAATTCTCCTTTTAAATACCACGTTCAACTGCTTCTGCTTCTGCTTCATGTGCATCTTTCAAATCCATATTAGCCAAAAGTAATGCTAATTGGGCTTTCATTTGCTCAATCTCTTTTTGTGATTCAGTCTTAATTACTGTGTCATGTGCAATAGTATCGGTACGCAATTGGCTATCCTCACGTTTAACTTGAAGTTCCATAGTTTTACGTTGAGTTTCAGCTTCTTGTTTTTGCTGTTCAATAGATGCACGATATTTCATGTCCATTTGCAATGCTTCCAACTGTTGTTGTAGCTGTTGCATTTGTGCTTGTTGCTGTTTGATAATCATTTGCGCTTCTGGTGGTACGTCTGACTTATCATCAACTTGTGCTAATGGGTTAGCAGCAGCCAATCGGTCAGCAATAATATCTGCGCCAGGGAAATCCATGTTGCGGAATATCAAATCACCAGCTTGTTGCATTAAGTTAGGATCAGCAGTTAGTAAAGTCATCATAGAGTCTACTGCTTCTTGACGTTTAGATGCGTAGCCTGGGCCTGTTTCCATCACAATATCGTATTCGCCTACAGTGACGTCATTTAATACTTTATCAACACCCATCTCATCTTGAGATTGCTCATTAATTTTAACTAACTCACCTTTACCATCAGCACCAATGATGCGTAATACTCGTTCTTTATCATAAATATGTGGAATTAAATCTAAGCAAATACGGCCTGATTGACGAATTGAACGAGTCAAATTATCGTAATAGTGGAAGTTAGTCATGTCAGTTTGTTGCTGCTGACCATTTAACGCTTTACCACTAATCATGCCTGTTGGAAGCTGACTAGGATCGTAAATACCTACAACAGCCATCAAATCAGAGTTTAAGCCTTGTAAAGCTGTGACCATTCCTGTTGGTGGTGGCTCAGGCTGAATACGTTGTGGAACAGGTGCTGGGTTGCCATCAGAGTCGGTTTGTTTATAGCGCAATACAGGCATTGATTTAATGTTAGCTGTATTCCATTCCATCTCGTGGCCTTCGTCTTGGCCTTCTGCGAGTAGATATTTGGCTTTAGGTGCTAACGCTACTGACTCAGTTAATGCTGTAGACCAGAAGTTATACATCCGTTGTGGGTCTTTAGCCATGCGAGTAAGACCAAATTTCTTTTTCTTACTATCAACAATTATTTGCTGACCATAAACAGGTACAACAGGAATATATTTACCAGGCCAATCCCTTTGTTCTAGGATTTGCATACCTGTTAATTTAGCCCACTTGATTTGCTTTTTAACTGTTTCACGCTTAGATACAACGTAAACACCAGCATCCATCATAATTGATTCAGATGGTTTTTCATCCTCATAGCAGGTAGTGCCATCAGACAATAATAGTAATTTGGTGCGTTTGTATTCAGTCCAAAAATACTCAGCGATACGAATATCCTCACGAGTAATCCATTCTGATTGTGAGTCACCTGTGCCACGAGGGGTAAAGCCACCACCATCGTCTGCGCCAGGATACATTTTACGGAATGATTCTTTAGAGATAACTTCTGTGATTAAACACTTTTCAGCATCAGAGCCATCAGGCTCATTAGAGTTAGGATCAAAGTAAACCATAAAAGCGTTTTCAATGCGCTTAATGTATAACTCTTGGTCAAAGCTATCTGGACTTGGATAGTCGTGAATAATGCGCCAATAGCCCCATCCCATACGCACAGCAAAGTCAAAAGCGTGGTCGTATGCTGCATCTGCATCAGATTGATTTTCAATATGTCTTAGGATGCCTGTAACGATTTCAGCGACTTTCTCGTCTGCTTCGTCATTCATGCCATGAGCCACCATGCGTGGGCGTTGTTGTCTTTGTTGGTTACATATTTGACGAACGTATGCATCAATCTTGTTAATAGTGAGATAGGGTCTAGATTCTAGTAAGCGTGAGTTTTGGATTTCTACAGGCCATTGATCGCCACCAGCAAACTTTAAATCATCTAGTGCTTCTACACGATTATTTGAGTCATTCTCAGAACAAAATCGTAAATATTCTTTGGCTTCAGTAATAACGCTTGATTCGTAATCATCAGGCTCGCCAAACTCTGTTGTATAAATACCGCCATTACCGCTATCTTGTGTTGCCATAATATTTTCCTTAGCTCATCCAAGAGGATATGCCATCATAATTCATTGGTTTTCGTTTAACAACTTTCTTCTCTTGTATCATTAAGCCAATGTATCTAAACGCATCTGCGCCATGAGAGTATTGATCATGCACAGGCTTTTGACTAAATGCTTTAGTATCTGGATCAACATCATATCTATAATGACGTAGACAATCTAGACCAGCAGCGGTGTTGTTTTTGTCAAAGTAACATTGGCTAAAGATAGTACGAGCAGCATTGATAGAGTCAGCAACAGGCACCCTGCCAATAATTCTGACATTATATCCCGATGAACGCACAATTTCCTCAATACTTCTGCCATGAGATGCAAGGGTTTTGTTTTGTGCATCGTGTGGTAAATATAGTGTGTCGTATACATAACCAAACGTCTGCATTTTAGCTAGGATTTCACTTATGGTTGTTTGTGTTGTTTCATAGTAACGGATAAGTCTAGTTTCCATTCCTACAAATTGTACGAACCAAATAGCTGTAGCGTCTGCCCAACCAATATCGAAAACAGCCATAACAGGCTTAATAGGATCATAAGGTACATTAGTAATACGATTATCTTGTTCAGCACGTTGCATCTCTTTGGCAAATACTGCGCCATCAATGGTTGATCTAGTAAAGCCTTCCCATACGTTTTGATAGGCTTCAAAGTCTTTATTCTTTAGCGACTGACGTTCTAAATCCAATACATCAGGGAACCAGGGATTGTCATTCCAATTAACTTTTTGAACTACAGCGTTGTCAGGCGGTGAGATAACAAAGCGTTTATAGGTTTCATCCGTAGGCAACTCAGGATTAAACGTAATCCATATCTCTGAATTTTCTTTCCGAATAGTAGGAATAAGAATATCCCAGCTAGTTTGCGTTACATTGTTGGCTTCCTCTACCCAGCAATAATCAATACCCTCAATAGACTTTAAGCCGTTGACGTTATTTTTAATGCCAGCAAAGATAAACTCTGTGCCGTTAGTTCCACGAATAGTGGTTTGAGTGATTTCGTAATGCGCCTCTAAACCAAGATTATAGATTTGGTCTACTAATAACTTATGTACGGAGTCTTTAATTGATGTTTGAAATTCACGAGCACACAGTATGCGTAATGTAGTTTGAACACCCATGCAAAGCAATGCACGAGCAACTGAATGAGATTTACCAGCACCACGACCACCATACAATATGCGATAGCGTGAGTTTTTTGGTTCAAATAGGCATTTTAGCTTGGCTGGAAACTGTGGCCAAACAAAACCATTACTGTCCTTCTTTGTTTCCATTAGGCTCTACGAATGAAATATTGATACCTTTTACTTCTGCACCTTCACCAGCAGCAATCTCAGTCACGTTGGTTTCTTTCCAACCTGCTCTAGTCTTTAACCAAAAAATCATAGCTGCTACGTTGCCGTTTTTAGCTTGAGCAAATAAACCTTGACCAATGGAAGCGTTGGCATCGATTCGCCCTTCCTCTAATTCTTTCTTGTAATGCTTGCGTAATGTGTCATCAGTAATATCTAGCTTGGTTGCTATGTCAACGTAACGAATACCCACAGCACTTAAACTACGCACCAGCTTGCGTGAGGACTCGTCAGGGATGTGTTCTATGCCTTGTGCCATTTTATAACTCCGAAACTAACTGTGCTTTCTTGCCGGTAAAGTCTTCCCAACGCTTAACAATAACGTCACAGTAAGCTGGTGATAGCTCCATCATAAAGCAATCACGATTGTTTTTTTCACAGGCAATAAGCGTTGAACCTGAACCACCAAACAAATCTAAAACATTTTGTTTATATAGACTTCCATGACGTATAGCACGTTCACATAACTCAATAGGTTTTTTAGTAGCGTGTTCCTCATCTTTTTTGCGTTGAATGCGCCAAACATCTTGATATTCTTTTTCGCCCTCTTTGTTAGTAGCTAAAGGTGGCTTTCCTTTTTTACATACATGAATAAACTCGTGTGTATATTTATAATCGCTACCTAACCCATGAACCATTTTGTCCCACACAATTAAATTAGTAAATTTCCAATGGTTTTTAAGATGTGGCACTAACTCATATGATCTGCGCCAATCTAAACATACATAAATAAATGAATTGTCTTTAGTAGCTATATCATAACTAACGCAAAAATCAGCCATAAACTGTTGCCATTCCTCATCAGAATAGTCGTCGTCGAACATATGGTTCAACCAGGTTGAACCAGAGTTCGATTTGGCAGACATTCCTGTGTTATATGGCGGATCAGTAAAAACCATGTCAGCTTTCTGTCCATCCATTAACTTATCCACAGCATCAATGCTTGTGCTATCGCCACACATCAAACGATGATTGCCTAATAGATATATATCCCCCAACTTTGTAATAGGCTCGTCAGGAACGTCAGGAACGGCATCCTCATCGGTTAAGCCTTCAATCTGTTCTGGCTCTAATAATTTAGCTAATTCATCAGCATTAAAGCCTAATACAGATAGATCAAAGTCATCGTCAGCTAGGTTTTTAAGTTCTAGCGTTAATAGTTCAAAGTCCCAATCAGCGTTTAAAGCTAGTTTATTGTCAGCAATGATTAAGGCTTTTTTCTGAGCATCAGATAGATGGGCCAATTCAATAACTGGTACTTTATCCATCTTGAGCTTGCGAGCAGCAAGTAAACGACCATGACCAGCAATAATGCCACTGTCCCCATCAACAAGAATAGGATTAGTCCAGCCAAACTCTGTAATGCTGGCTGCGATTTGTGCCACCTGCTCATCAGAATGTTTCCTACTGTTATTGATGTAAGGAATTAAGTCTTTAATTGGTCGCTGTTCTATTTTCATTCGTTTGCCATTGAGTCAGAGTTAGCTTCTGCTTCATTAATATCAGCTTGAACTTCTGGGCTATTGTTTAGATTAGTCCATTGATCTTGAAGTTCCTGTGGCACACCAGGCTGATAGATTAAAGTGTTAATGTCTGCTTTGATTTCAGCATCGCTTTGAGGGATAGGGTAAGGTAAATAAATGTTAGGTGCTGACATATTAAGCCTGTGGTTCTGTTTGTTCTGGTACAGGTTCAGCAATAACAGGTTCTGTTACTTGTGCTTGAATAGCTGCTGATGCTTGTGGTAATGCTTGACCATGAATTTTAGCAATCAATTGAGCTACGTCAGCATAAATACCTGCTGAAATATGTTTAAGCACTGCTTCTACTTCTTGTAATTCTAATTCTAGTTTGATAGCCATTATTTTTTACCTTTCTTTTTAGTTGATTCTTTTTGAACAGCGTAACCAATGGCTACAGCTTGTGATGGTTTCTTACCTGCTTTAATTTCTGTTTCAATATTCTTTTGGCGAGTTTTATCGCTAGTTCCTTTTTTAAGCGGCATTGCTTTCCCCTTCCTCAATAAAGCACACATCTTTCCAACTCATGCAAAGGTATTTAACGCCATCCTCTGTGAATGGAAAGTATTTAAGATATTCGTCTTGGTGATTGTCATTCATTGTACCAAAACGCACTCTAGCACCAACTTCTACAGGCATATCCTCACGCTTGGTGTCTGATATTTTTTTGCCTGGGCCAACTGCAACAACTGTCCCCATGTTTTCAACTTCTTTGTTTTCAACAATGAGTACGCTAGATAATTCTCTAACGTCTGGTCTTACAGCTATTTTATCTTGTAATGGTTTGAATTTCATTTCTTAAAAGGTCTCCCACGTTTTTTAGTAGGTTCAATAGGTTCAACATATTCAACAGGTTCAACATATTCAACATTACGAATAAGTTTAATGTGTTCACCACACCATTCATTAGGAGATTTGTTTGTAGTGGGTGGGTAACGTCTGCACGTTCCTAAATGTCCGCTACCTGTAAAGAATAGACAACTTGAGCAAGTTTCTTTACTATTTGATTCAGCCACGATTATCTCTCCATAGTTGTGGTTAGTAAGCCTTGAGAGTGATGGCTCTCAGGGTTTACGACTTAATTAAAAGTCTTTTTTGTAGTTAAGACGTTGATGTTCATAACACACACCAGCTGTGCGGCCTGTGTTAAATTCTTTGTCAGCACCAATCTTGTCTTCTTTACCCATCGCTACACCACCACGATGAGATTTTTCCATACGCTCGCCTGACATATCAGCTTTGCCTGCGCCTTTTGGAACTACTACACCTTTTGCTGGAATACCAGCGGTACTATTTGGGTTTGCCATGATTAATCCTTTTAGCTAAAAAGTCTGCCAATTGCAGAACTTAATTGTAGTTTAACTATTCTCGGTGTCAAGTAGTTTAATTTTCTGACGATATAGTTGTTTTAATTCTTTAATTTCATCAACGGAATAGTGTTTAGGTTCATGTTTACTTTCTAACCATTCCACCAGCTTTAATCCAATTTTTTTAATTAAGTTTTTTCTGTATTCGAGCAAGTTGCCTGACAAATAATTGTTACATGAGCTACATTGTTTGTGGCAGTTAATTTCACTAAATCGTAATTCGGGTGCTGCACCAACAGTTCTGTAATGGCCCGCATGGTACTGGCCTTTGTGGTGTCTATTGCAACTAATACAGGGTTCATTCTTATCTCTTAATCTAATAAATTGGTTAAATATTACTTGAGCTTCTTTAAACCATTCTGATTTAGTCTTTAATTTTAGTTTAGTAACTTGTTTAATTAATTTGTCCGATTTAACTCGTAATTGTTTAGAGTATTCAAACGCACAATTAGGGCTGCAAACCATCTGCAATGGTCTTACAGGATTAAACTTAATTTTGCATATTTTACATGTTTTTGGTCTAGGCTGTTTCAAAGAGATAGCCATTTTCAGCCCCATATCTCATGCAGTTTTCAATGTAATCTGTCATTTCTTTAGTAGTTAGTTTGGTTGTGGATAACAGTCGTTTATGCTGTTCACCATCAATCGTAACGATTTCAAACAAAAACTTAAATCGCAATAAGTCGTGAGTGAAGTCTTTATCGTAACCAAAGTGATTTCCAAAGCCTTCTACAAATTTCCAATATAGTGAGTTTTGATCACCTGTACGGGTAGATTGACGTAGCTTTACATTAGCAACATAACCCTGTGAAAAGTCTAAGTCGTTTAGCTTATCTATAAAATAAGGCAAATTGCTGGCTGATAATGAAAAGTTATTAATCATAGTGTAATTAATTTAATTTTATCTAATGGAACTTGAAAAAACATTTCACCATGTGCCATGTATTTATTCTTTATTTCAACAACAGGGCTGTTTAAAACAGTTATATCTTTGCAGATATAGGCTAGTGTACCTTGCTTGTTAAAAGCCACTAAAACAGTCGGCAAATCGTTTTCAAGTAGCTTCTTTTTACGATATGGGATGTTTAATGTGTCAAACGGAAATAATCCATCCCAGGCAGCTCTAACTTCTACTTCAACATAACCAACCTTTTGATTATCTCGGTAAGCTACTAAATCCACTCCATAAGTGTCTTGGTTGTCTTGTAATTCAACGTCAAAGTATTTATTAAATAGTCTGTATGCCCTAAATCTGCCTAAATCATCGTAAGTATCATGTAAGTTATTACTAAATTGTTTAGCTACCATGATTCTTTTCCTTTTTAGATATTAAAGGCAAGCCATCTTTAGAATCTTCTTTTTCATAAAATTCTTTCAATAATGACTCTTGCCATAACTTACGCAAAAGTTCTAGCCATTGCTTTCTAGTAAGTGGGGTAGCATTAGCCATAATTCTTTTCCTTTAATGCTTGTTCACATTTACACGCTTCATATCCTAGTTTAAAACCAACTTCTACAATTTGTTTATATTCATCATCCGTTAATCCGACCCATTGATGAGGGTGGGTGTAGAGGGGAATTGCTGAATCACTATGTTTATATAATCCAATTAACCCATCATCGTTCATCCAAGCCACAGGTTCTTGCGCTGGTTGTTGATGCTTGCGCCAAAACCTTTGAAGCACAACTAATTCTTTTGGGCATCCATCAGGTTCATTAGCATAACCTTCACTTACTTCTTCTGGAGATTGTTTTTTTGATTCTTTTATAACTTCTAAAAATGCTTCAAAAACGTGTTTTCTTAAAAATGACATATCAGCTTTTGATTTTTTATCATAATGATTAGCCCAATAATCAGCGTATCTATCTGCTTTTTTCTTTAATGCTTCGTCTTTATTAGTCATGATTCTTTTCCTTTAATGCTTGTTCAATAGCACGACCATATTCAATCCCAAAAAATTCTGTACTTACTTTATCGTTAGCCAATACAGCATCAAATAACTTCCCTATCTCATCATCCGTTAATCCTTGCCATTGATGAGGGTGGGTGTTTTTTAATTGATAGCGTAATTTAACAACTTCTTCAGGTGTCCAATCTGCATCACAAGCACATTCGCCTTGATAATAAGCATAGCAATTACAATCTTTACCATTACAATGCTTTAATGCTTCATCCAATTCCACAGGTTCTTGCGCTGGTTGTTCACGGTTAAAATAAACTTCTTCACCATCAATGTTTAATGTGCAAGTAGAACCATCAAGTGCGTATGACACTAATCTTGGTTCTGCTGGTTGTTCTAGTGCTTCTTTGTCAATCCACTTACGTTCAAATTGTTGAATAGTAGCCACAGGTTCTTGCGCTGGTTGTGCGGTATTATTTGCACGAATAACTTGTTGTGCCCTAGTTAAAGGCTCTTGCGCTGGTTGTTCTAGTGCTTCTTTGCAAGCGTTGATAATTTCCATTGACCAATCATATCGAAGAATGGACATTTCTTTTGCAAACTTTATCGACATTTCTAACGCTTGTTTAGTTTTTGTGTTCATTGTTTCGTCCTTAAACGTCATTTACTAATCTGTGTTTTTTCTTATTGCATAATTGGCAATGTGTATATTGTCTATCTGAACCTCCAAATTGTTCTTTGCACATTTTCCAAGGATTATAAAAATGAACAAATGGAATTAAATGTAATAATCTTTTAATCGCCATATTTAATGCTTCGTCTTTATTAGTCATGATGCAAACTCCATCATGTTGAATGATGATTGAATACCACCATAAAGGTTTTTGCCTTTAATTTTAGGGCTAGGTGCTTGTTTAGGTCTATCTAACAATCTATGAACAACTGCATGAGGGTTATACCAGCTTTCTTTTTTAATTGGCTTTGCTGGTTTTTGATATTGATGTGAAACGTATTCAATAAAATCAGCACGAGTCTTTTTGGTGTATTCAAGACCTGTAAAATGATAAATCTTTACTTTACGACCAAACTCTAAATTCATTCCTGTACTGAAGTCTAAATGGCCACCATCAATTAAAATCCTTACCATGCTTTGTGCATTGCTTCTGTTAACTTTAAATTTACCCATGATTTGTGGAACTGACATAGGTGTATGCATTAAGGTTAAATACACTTGATATTTAATTTCCTCATTTCGTTCTAATTTATCGTAATAAGTTTCTATGTTCATTTAATCTCTCCATTAAATTATTTTTTAGCTTTCCATTTACGTTTAACCAGTTTTTCTACTTCATTTGCAAACTGATCACCATACTCTTTTCTAAACCATGCTAATTGACTGCGCCTACTTTCTAACAATATACATCTTAAAACGCTTTCTACTGCTTCATCTATTGTTGCTAGTCTATATTTCATAAATTTTTCGGCAATAAAAGGTCTAATGATGGGTTTGCTTGATACCCACCATATCTACAATAATAAATACCATTAAGGCAGAGAATAATCATTTAGCAATTCTTATATAAGCTGTGAATTCAGTCTTGCTCAAGGACTTGTGGCTCACCAGACCACCCATAAGGATCAAGCATTATCTTTCTTTGTAAGTCAGAACTTCTCTATTCCTCTTACCAGCCGCCATCAAAAGGCTGTTAGCTAAATCTTTCCTAAACATTTCAGTCTAGTATCTGCTTTCTTTGTCAGCCCTCGCAGTCACAGGCATTGCTTTATTGATTTTCCGAACAGTAGAATGACAGACGTAAAAAAACCACTTGGCTTATGTACCCTGCCGCCCCACGACACGTTAATTTAATAACTGGATACATAAACCAAATGGCTCTTTGTACTTTATTGACGTGGGGCATCAATGGATACAGAATAATTCACTATTAAATAAATTGCAACTATTTATTAAATTATTTTCTTTTAATAAAATCATTAGCTGAATAAGACCTTAAAGTGCCATCATACCAAGTAGTCATTACATAACCTTCAGCAAAGAACCAGCAGCCAAATACAACATGCCCCGCTGAATCTTGAGCAAAGATTACATATTTATTAGATTCATTAGTGCATAAAGTGTCTGTGGCAATTATTTTACCGCCAGCATCGTTTTTCATTTCCCATGATTGCGCTTGGGCCATATTTGAAACTAATAATAAAGCTAATAATAATTTATTCATTACACTCTCCTATAACGACAAATTCCTAAAATAACCATAAAGGTTTTGGATCACTGAATACTTTACATCGCCACCTTTAGCAATCTTATCTAACATAAACCTACTTAAACCCGTTTCACGACTTAATGCTTCTTTATTAATAGTGGGCTCGTTTAATTTACGCACCACATAACCAAATATATCTTCCATATAAAACTCCTTAAAAATACTTAATTTTGATTATACACTAAATTATTTTATAAAATATATTAAATTATTTGCGTAAATGTGTTGATTTTTTATTTTTGTGGTAAACTGTAATTGTCGTACAGCAATTAATCTTAATAACAGGAGATGTAAAATGTCAGTCGAAACACTCAATGTAGCCAATATTAACTTTCACGTTTATTACGAATGTGAAGTTCAAACAGACCCATACGCTACTGGCGATAGTCCTACCAAATACAATATTGAAATCATAGCAATTGAAGTCGGTGATGATACTCAAGATGTAACCGATATACTTCCACGCAATATTTGGGATCAAATCATGGATCAACTTATTCAAATCGAGGCTAACTAAAATGGATAACGCATTAATTTTAATTATTGGTTTTATTGCAGTCATTGCAGTTCTTTTAGTTGGTGAAGTAATTGCCAGACATTTTGATTGGAACTAATTATGTGTGAACAACAATATCAAGCTGAAGTCATGGATCAGTTAAAACAACAACAAACTAGATTTCCAAATAATGTTGATTGGGAAGCTACTGAGGAAAAGCATCAAGATGCATTTTGGACTTGGTGCTTAGAAAATGGCATCCATAATGAAGATTATATTTTAGATAATTTTGGCGATTTGTTTGAGGATTTTGCAGACAATTTGCATGACGATGAATTTGTTTATTTTAATTAATGGAGAGATAAGATGGCTAACGGATTTGTAACCATACATGGTAAAGAGTACGAAACAGTAGCAAGCAGGGTGTCACGCTTTAGAGCAGATTACAAAGAATACACTTTAATGACCAAAATTGTAAAAATTGATGCTGACGAATGTATTGTTGAAGCAGCTATTTTAAATGAAACAGGTCGTTTAATTGCTAATGGCCATGCCCAGGAGTTTAGGGCTTCAAGTCAAATCAATAAATCTAGTTATGTGGAAAACTGCGAAACGTCAGCAATTGGTCGTGCATTAGCTGCATTTGGAATTGGCGGTACTGAATACGCTACAGCTAATGAAGTAGCTAATGCTATTCACCAACAAAATAGTAAACCTGTAGGAAGAGCAGCAGCTGCACTTTTAAAAGAGCCACTAGATGCCACAGCGCACGTTAAAAAGATAACTGATACTAAGTCATTAGACGAACTACAAAGTGTGTTTAAAGAAGTTTATGTGGCTTGCAAAGATGATACAGAAGCACTTAAAGCTATTACAACAGCTAAAGAACAAATGAAATCTTTGTTTACAGGAGAATAATATGGAGAGTTCAGTGGATATTAAACAAGGTTCTGAAAGTTGGTTTGCACAACGTATTGGTAAAGTAACTGCTAGTTGTGTAGCTGACGTATTAGCTACGATTAAAAGCGGTGAGTCAGCCAGCCGTAGAAACTATCGTATGCAATTAGTATGCGAACGTTTAACGGGTAAAAAAGAGGAAACTTTTACTAACGTACACATGGAGCGTGGCATTGAATTAGAACCAATTGCTAGATCATTGTATGAGATGAAAAATGATTCTTTTGTAACAGAAGTGGGTTTTGTAGAACATCCAACAATTAAAATGGCTGGCGCATCACCAGATGGGTTAGTTGGTGACGATGGTTTGATTGAAATTAAATGCCCTACAGTAGCTAACCATATTGAAAGCATTACAGGTAAACCTGTTGGAACTGTACCAAGTAAATATATTCCACAAATTCAGTTTCAATTAGCGTGTACGGGTCGTGCCTGGTGCGACTTTGTCAGCTTTAATAACGAACTGCCAGAACACCTACAATTGTTTGTTAAGCGTGTTCATCGTGATGATGAATACATAGCCAACATGGAAAAAGAAGTGGCTTATTTTCTTAATGAAGTAGCAGACACAGTTAATGAATTGGAAAAGCTATGAAACAACATCGATGGGAAAAAGAAATTAACGCATTTAAAAAAGGAAAAGTTATTGAAATGGCTTACTCATTAGGTCACGTTATAGACGGACAATGGCAAATAAAATGGGGAGAAACTAATTATCCAGATTTTAATAATCCAGCTTGGTTGTTTAGAATTAAAAAAATTGATAAAAAACCTTTATTAAAAGAGCCACAGTATTTGTATGTTTATAACAAAGGCTCATTAAATAACTTTGATTTTTATTGTTCACTTAATGAATTAACTGGGATGGATGCAAAAACACATCAATTTATTGGAAAACTTAAATTGGAGAATGAATAATGTTAATTGATAGCTTATACGGCATGGCAAAAAGGTAAACCAAAGGAGAGTAAAAATGGCAAAGCATAAGTGGCACAAGGAGATTTGTGCATGGGCTGATGGTGCAGAAATTGAGTATGTGGCTAATAATGTTGGAGTTGAGCAAATATGGATTACTGCAACAACACCTAATTGGTGGAATGAAGATTATGAGTTTCGCATTAAACCACAGCCTAAAGAACCACAATATTTGTATGTGTTTGCAGATTTAGCAAATTGGGAAGCAACAAGGACTTCTGTTCTTAATCGCAAAAAAGATTATGAAACATACATAGGCAAAATTAAACTAGAGGAGATTGAATAATGTTTTTTGAACAAGTAGAAATAATCACCTGTTTATACGGCATGAAAACTGAGCCATACGATATTTATGCTGAAAAGCGTAAAGCAGCCATTGAGTTACTTGGCAACAAATACCTATTAGCAAAACCAATTAATCAAAAGGATGAAAGCAAATGAATATTTTATGTTTAACAGGTAACATTGGTAAAGATGCAGAAATTAGATATACCCCTAGCGGTGATCCTGTATGCTCATTTAACTTTGCTTTTACTAGCGGTTTTGGTGATAAAAAAGTAACTAGCTGGCTTAATGCTAGCGTATGGGGTAAACGTGCTGAAACGTTATATCCTATGTTATTAAAAGGTGATCGTGTTGGCTTGGTTGGTGAATTAACTAACAGACCATATAAATCTAAAGATGGTACAGAAAAGTATAGCCTAGAAATGCGTGTAAGCGATGTAACGCTACTTTCAGCTAAAAGTGATACATATACTTTACTTGCAAATGCAACGCCTTCTGTAGCAACAAATGATTTAACAGATTTTGAGGATTCAATTCCATTTTAGTTTAACAGGGGTTAAGCCGACATTAGAGGATGTAACAAGTTGGGATTTTTTCGGCTTTCACACCAACGTGCAATAGTTACCAAATCTACCCTGCCCTATGAGGGGAAAGCTGCAACATTTTTTATTAACAAATAACAAAAATTGTTCATTGACAAGTTAGTACCCTCACCCTTTTTTAATGATAAACTTTAAATTATTTTATAAGGAATTATCATGGCTACAAAACTTTCAGTGCTAGTCCCAGCTATTAGGGAAAAGTCAGGCAAAGTAATTAAAGCACCATCTAAAGCCTGGTCGCATGAGGAACTAATAGAACGTATTGGTAAAGCAGCCAAAGGCGCAAAACACATGTTTGAGTTATCAGACGATGAAATAGTTAATCGTAAGAAAGCTGCAAAGATAGCTGAAAAAGCTGGTGAAGTACCTAAAAAAGTTGGTAAAAAACTTCACAGTCATGATTTGCGTAGAGCATTAGGCATCAAAAAACATAAAGAACCTAAATAATGTTAAATGATTTATTAAAAGATAAAGACGAAAAGTTTAAGCAAAAGTTTGCAGAATACATGAAAGATTCTGATAAAAAATGGCGTAAAGAAAAAGCTATTTTAGCTGGCAACAAAATGTCAGATGAGGAATATGATAATTTACTTAAAATTACAAAAAGGTTAAAAAATGCTTAAAGAGGAAGTGGTTTATGAACGCTGGGATAATGGCGCAAAAGTAGAAATTCGTAAACCTAAAAAGTTACATCCTAGAGAATTAACCAAAGATGAATTGCTAGAGATTAAAACTTTAATCGAAGAATTAATCGCTAGACGAGGCGATACCGAAAGAAGTTAATGCACGTTGTTTAACTTGATCAATACGATTTAACCAGCCTTTTAAGAATACAGATTGACTTGGTTTATTAGCAACTATATTTTGATAAAAGGCTTCTTTTTCATTGCTAAACTGATTAATTAACATTACAGGGTCAGCTTGCCTTATTAAACCAATCGTAATAGCACCTAAAACCCCATCTATATCCGCACCAACGCATTTTTGTATTGTTTTAATACTACGACCTACCCCAGCGTTAATTGCAAAGTCAAACACGCAATAATCAATGCCTGATGGCAAATCAGAACAACGTGCTGGATTCCAATAGTTACTTAAATAAATATCGTGTACGTCAGCATCTGAAATTTTTTTAAGATCATTAGCTGTTAAATGGGAGTTTTTTTTGAATATACGATAATTGTCTAAAGTAACACCTTTCATTGTAGCACCGCCTGGGTCGGCAGAATTATCTACATAAAGGCCTTCTGATTGTAATGCAAAATTTAATGACTTCTGAAAGTTACTCAGCATTTACTTGAGCCTGTTCCTTTGCCCATTCTTGAGCATTATCTAATTGAATAGTAGTAGCCAAACAATCGTTTGCTAGGGCTTCGTAGTCGGCACGAGGTACTGTGTCGGTGGTGTTTTGGTTAGACTGTTCGGTAGTGGTGGGAACGCTGGACACTTCGCTACTACTGGTTTTTCTAACGGTTGACTGCTGCACCCTGTTATGAGGAATAGGTACAGGATGACTGCTGTAATAATCAGTAGTTGCAATATCGCTTGTATTAAGTTTGGTGTTTTCATCTTGAGTGACCTTTTCAGAATTAAGATTAATCGTATCAGTTTTGGCTTCTGCTTTATCAACTGCTTGCAAGTCTAAAACTTTTTGAGCATCCCACCTAGCTTGAACAGAAGCCTCACCAGCAACATAGCCACGATGATGTATAAGTCCAATAAAAACCAAGATAGCAAAAAATGAAGCAATTTGTTTCCAATATGTTAGTAAAAAAGGCATTATTTTTCAGACCAATTTTTAGCAGCTATCGCAACACCAAGCGCAGCAATACCTTCAGCAAAATCGCTAAACTGTGGATCGGCAACAGTTGCAAATTTAAACAACATTTCAATCCCACCAACAAAAGCAATAACCCTAAAAGCGCAAATGGTTTGATTGTCACGTTCACTTAATATGTTATGTAACCAATTCTTAATCATTTTTTGTAAATCTACCTTTTGCATCCCTGTAATAACTTCTTTTTGATAATAACTTTTTTAATAGTTTTGCTAGTTTTTTAAACATACAGCCCCCTATTTCATTATTTTTTGATAACAAGCAATCCAATTAGTTGAAATACATTGTTGAGCATCAATCACATTTATTTTTCCAGCACAGACTTGACGATGCAATTCATTTTCTAATTTGTCTTTGTCATGTGCGTTCCATTGACCGCAATAAGATTGTGGCCACAAGTTTTTAATGTCATTACTTCCACCAAGTTCCAAACTGATTAAATGATCAACTTCTAGACCTTGAGAACATACGCTTCTATTATTAGTCACGTTATATTCTTTATAAACGGCTTTCTTTTCAGATTCGGGTACATTGCGAATTGTAGACGTTGCTGTAGAGCAAATATCTTGCTTGTTTGATGTCCTAACATCACCCATTGTAATTGATGCGTCAGGAAGCGTTCCTGCAAAGGATGGAAGGCTAATTAGTAAACATAGCCACCATTTACTCATTTACGATGTTCCAATATATCAAATAACTTGCTGATCATTTCTTTTAGCTCTCGCACATCTTGGCGATAATCAGATTTAGCAACGTAATCTTTAGGCAATTCCTCACGCAATTTAGCCAAGTCAATTTTAAGTTCTTTGACGGCAGCCCAAAGCTCTCTTAAAAACCAACCTAATACTAAGCCAGCAGAAGTGAATAAAAGATTAAGTAATGATTGAGTTTCCATATTATTCTTTACCGAAATTATAAAAGTCAGATAATTTTGTACCAACAATTCCTGATTCTAAACTTGTTGATTCTTTAGCTTGTTTTTTGGCTTTTCTAGCTTCTAATTTCTCACCAACCCAACTAGCTGCTTGACTACCGCCTGGTATGCCAAATTGCGATCCAAGAACTTCAGCTGCTGCTGGGCCATATTGTTTAATCATTTGAGCAGATGCTGGTGCTGTATTTGAATAATTAATATAAGAGCCTTCTGGTGCAGCTTTTGTATATTTAGCAACTCTAGCATATTTTCTAATTTCATCTGCATTGTCACCAAACAAAGCATCTAAGCGTTTGTTTCTGTCTAAATCATTTATATATTTAGCCATTTTTAATGGGTTAAGATTGCCACTACCATCGGTAGATTTAGCAATCATGTAATCCATAGCCCCTTGAGCAAGATGTTGTTTTGCTTCAGGGTCTTTATTAACAATATCCATTACATTGTTAAAATAATCATTTTTAACACCAAATACTGTTGATTGAATTAAATTGCCTGAATCTAAACTTCCTCTAGTAGCTTTTCCATAAAATGGATTGGATGACTCTAATTGACGATTAGCCCTAAACGCTGCACGAGCATCATCTGCCAATCCTTTAATTTCACCAGATTCATTAGTTAAAGGTAAATTTTCTAATTCATTACGAATGACGCTGATAGCGTGAACTGTATTGCCATCACCTGCACGTTCAGCTTTGCGTGATTCATTAGCAAGCTGAGTTCTAAGGTTTTCAAATAAATTAAAATTCATTTCTTTTTTACCTTCTGAGTAATCTTTTAATTTACTCATAATGGTAGAAGGCACATATTCCTCAATATCACTTTCTTTTAATGCTGAAAGTGCATTGTGACCAATAGATTGACCATCAATAGGCAATTTACCGCCAGATGCTTCATCTAATTTTTTGTAAGCATCAGAAGCTATTTTGTCATTAGCTGCAATTTGATCTTGAACTTTGCTTAAAATATGTTCTGAATTAGTTACATAATTATCAGCAGTTTCTTGTGGCCCAACTTTAGTTTTAATGTTTTCACCAGCAGTTTTTAATTGTTGGTTTTGTTGATTAAATGTATCAACTAATTGTTCTTTAATTCCACGTTGATTGCGTTCTTGAGAAATTAAATTAGGGTCTTGTAGTTTTTGACCTTTAGTTAAATTAATTCCTAAAGATAACGCTTCATTTTGTCTTTCTAACGCATCTTGATTAATTGGCAATCCACTTTTTTCAGCTTTTGTAACAACGGCTGCCAAAGCTGGATGTAAGCCTTCTTTTGGCAATACAGATTCTTCACCTGTACCTGTTGGCAAATTAGGTAAATAATCAGATGCAACTTCAGTAGGTTTATTTCTTATTGCTTGAAATTGATCGGTAACTGTTTTTGCTGCGTTTGTTAAATAAGGCGATGCAACTTCAATACCTTTTCCAACATATTTGCCAGCTTCAGGAATTGCAGCAAAACTTAATGAATTAGCAATGTTTTCTACGTCTTGAACAGGCATCCCTGTTTTATTAGAAATCCATTGTGAGCCTTTATGAATATTCTCACTAATAAAATTTAATAATTGACGAGATCCTTCTTGTTGATAAGCTGGTGATTGAGTGATTCCTGTAGCTTGACCAATAGGATTTTCTAAATAAGAACTAGCTTTGCTTGCTGTTTGTTCTGCTTGTTGTGGAGTTTGACCAAATGCTCTTGCTCCTGCATAAGTTCCAATATTAGTTACAGCAGCAGGAACGCCAAGCAAAGTATCTACAAAAGATGCAAATTGCTTTTCTAATTTTAATGGTTCATTTCCAGCATATTTTCCACTCATGCTTTCTTGAACAGATAATTTTTTAGGTGGTTTGTAAGGTTTAACAGTATTAGGCAAACTTGTTAAATCAACTTCTGTTTGCTGTGGAGTAGTGACAGCAGCAGGTTGAATAATATTTGCAAGATTGCTTAAATCATATTCTTGTGACCCATCATCCACAGCAGATTGATTTGCAAGACCCATTATTGACCACCATTCACCAATTTAATTAATGCCTGACGTTTTAATTCTAACGCATTTGCAGCTTCTTTAACTGAACCATTTTTTTGTGGCAATCGTGCATACAATCTAGAAATATCATCATAATCATTTTTATCTAATACGGCTTTTTTACCTTCGCCAACAATGCCAATATATTTCATCAATAATGGATCTTTAGCATATACAGAAAATGAATTATCAAAATTGTTGATAGCATTAGTATCAGGGTTATTAGGATTTTTACCAGCATTAATACGGCCACGAGCTTGTAAATCTTTAGTGGCTAATTGTCCGTTTTCATTTCTTATAAGTTCCATTAAAGCATCTTTTTTCAACGCTGTAGTGCCGTATGCTTGATGCTTAGATTGTAAATCCATAACTGATGTAGGATTTAATCCTTGAACTCGTTGCTCTAAAAATTTAGCCAAATCTTGTTCTTTAGAATTTAATAATTTGTATTTCACTGGATCAGAAAAATAATTGGCAATTCTAGATGTATCAACTTCTGGGTCTTTTAATAATTTAACAATGTTTTGATTATTAAATAATTGAGATGGAATATGCCCTTTTTTGCTTTCAGGATTATTTTGTTGATCTAATGAATCACGATAATTATTAAATGCAGTATTAATGTTAGCTTGTGTAGATTCTTTAGTTTGACCTGGTTGTGGTTGTAAATTGCCACCTACGCTTGGTGCTCCTGTTGTACCTGCACCGCCCCCACCAACATTACTGCCACCGCCACCGCCAACAACAGCTAAACCACCTTCAATTGTTGGTGCAAGTTGTGGTGCTAATGTTTTATTTCCTAATTTTCCACCAAGAGTAATTGATGGTTTATTTCCACCTACGCTTGGTTGAGCTTCTGTAGTGTAAACAGCACCACCTAAATCAGCAGTTCCAGCAGTCGGAGTAAATGCCGCTTGCGCTTCTGTTGGTGCTAACAATTGCTGACTTTTAATAATAGCTGCATTAGCTATATTTGCGCCTTTTGGCACATGAGAAATTAAATCTTTTTGTGCTTGAACATATTTAAGCAAATCTTTATCGTTAGGATTTTCTTGTGCAGCTAAATTTAATTCATTGATGTACGCATTAGGGTCTTGAATACCAGCACGACCTAAAATGCCAAGTCTACTTGCAACATTTTCACGAGTTGTTTTAGTGAATTTACGTTCTGCATCTTTAGCATTAGTTTGAGCAGTAGATATTCCTGCTAATTTACTAATAACATCTGAACCAGTTAAAGGTGCAATTTTAAGCACAGCATCATTTAATTTAGCCATGTCAATCTTGCCATCAGTCTGCCAGTTTTCAGGCTTGCTCATATAATCTTGCAAGGCTAAACGTTCTTGATTTTGTTGTTGTCTAATTTGTAAATCAATGCCGCCTGTTTCAGCTTGTTGTTGAGCTGATTGCGTTTGTGCTTGTTGTTGTTGAACAGCCAAAGGATTAATCTGTTGCGCTTGTTGATAGGTTTGTGCGCCACGAGCAAGGTTTACCATATCACCTAGCGACATGGCTTGAGGAAGTTTAAGGTTTCCGTAGATACTAGCGTCTAATGGCATAATTTATTCTCCTAATAATTACCAGATGTATCAGGCAATGCGCCAGGCCCAGTATAAACACCATTGCTATAATTACTTGAATTGTTTACTGATGCAGATGTTGCGCCACCAAGATTTTGATTTTGCAATAAACCATATAATGAAGCAGTATTGCCAAGATTGCTAATACCACCAGCCAAAGCACTTGCAGAGCCAATTTGTCCTGCTGCTTGAGCATTACCAATGCCTTGCGTAATGTTAGAAATATTAGTGCCAATCCCAAGTTGAGCATTAGCAGCACCTGTTACAGCATTTTGACCAAGACCAGCTAATCCAGCATTTTGATTGTAAATATTAGTGCGTTGAGCATTGTAATTATTAAATGCGTTTTGATAAGCATTTTGTGCATAATTCTGTGTAAACATCTGATTAGCACGATTTACGTTAGAACCACCACCAGCAGCGTTAGATGCTTGAATGTTAGCCTGTTGACCTTGATTTAATCCCCAGCCGTAGTTTGGTGCTAAATTAGATTGAAGTTGTTGTGGCCCAAACTGCTGAGTTAGATAACCTGAGTTAATTAATTGATTAAGATTATTAAGCCCTTTTTGACCTGTAGCCATATAAGGCGTGTACATTGGTGCAATATTAGCACCTACGTTTAATAAATTTTGCTGTGCTGCTAGACCTGCTTGCGCTTGAGTGGCTGCTGCATCAGAAGCTGCACCGCTAGACATAGCCGAGCCAAGTAAGTTTGCCCCTGCCGATAATGCTAGACCTACGCCTGGAGTAATCGCATTACTAGCTGCGCTAATAATAGCGCCAAGCCATCCTGGAGTACACCAATTAATTAAATATATATGCCATTTATACCATTTAAACATTTTGCGTTCCAATCGTCACATTATCTAAATCATCTACATCAGCAAATTCTGTAGCATGAATACAAAACCAAATTGCATCCTCTAAAATTTCAACAGCGTGTTGAGTGTTAGCAGGTACTTCAATACAACAAGGGCCAGTTAATATTTTTTCATCACCTTTATCAGATAATAATTTTACTTTACCTGAAGCTAAAATGCTTAAATGATTGTAGGTATGTGAATGTTTATTAACGATTGAGCCAGCTTTTAAAGTTGATTGTCGTGCATAAACACCACTTCCAAAATGATGTACTATTTGCGGATCATAAATCTGCTTACCGCCATTTTCCTCAAATTTCTTAAAAATATCCATTAAGTAGCCTGTGTTTGAGCAGTTAAAATACCATTAACAAAAGTCATGCTTCCTTGCGTACCTGTAAGAGTTAAAGCAGCAGTAGTAATAGTAACAGAAAGCCCACTACCAAGCCCTAAATTCGTTCTAGCACCAGACGCTGTTGTTGCGCCTGTACCGCCATGCAGAACAGCAATAGTAGTAGCGTTCCAAGTTCCAGTTGTAAGCGTTCCTACGCCCGTAATTCCAGTATAAGAGCCAGTTAATACAGAGCTTGGCAAAGTTCCTGATGTAATTTGATTGGCATTAATAGAAATAGGCGTTTGAGTAATTTGCGTTAATATGCCATCTTTATTAAAAGTAATTTCTGGAATGGTTGATGCTGAACCATAAGTGCCAGCTTTAATATTAGAGTTACCTGCTGAAAGCGTAATAGAACCTGCTGCATTAACAATGCTAATACCTGCACCAGCAGTCAAAGTATTAAGTGTATAGCCTGTGCCATCACCAATTAATAATTGACCATTAGAAGGCGTATTATTAACGCCTGTGCCACCTGAAATATGCCCTAATGGCGTTGCTGAAGTAAATCCAACAACACTAGGGTTTTGCATCCAAAGTAACCAGGGAAGTGATGGCCTTCCTGTATATTCATCAAGGAAAGGACTTTGAGGCCAATTAATATTGGTATTTACACTCAACTGTCTGCCCCTTCTGCTTTTAAGTTAGCACTAACAATCACCGCTTTAATCGGATCAGATACTACAACTTCAAAAATCCTATCTCGTGACCAGCCCAATCTGCGCCAAATAATACGGAATTGATATTGTCCTACCAAACCAATACTAGACCAATGCTCATTAGACCATGTAGAACCGCCATCATTAGACCAGCGTAACATTGCTTGTGGGTTTTGCCCTTGTCCTAATTGCAAGCCAACACCAGGCTGGAATTGTAATTGTAATTCGTGAAAGTATTGACGTTGAAAATCTGATACTAAATGCGGTGCTCTGCGTAATCTGCGGATTGTAGTTCCGTTGTCTGTATAAACTTCATTATCTAGCTGATAGATTGTACCGCTACGATAATCGCCTACTAAATAAACATTATTAAAAAACGCACCACAATTAGACCAATGTCTGTGATAGCCAGTAACTGAGTCGTAAGATAGCCACTTATGCCACATCTTAGTTGTCAGATCGAATACCCAAGTCAAATCAAGAGAAGGGAATGTAACAACGTACATTTCATGGCCTTCTAATTGATATGTGTATGCAATTGCATCCTCAATAGGCTGATTCATTAAAGTCTGTTCTACAGCGTGTGTAGATAAACGAGTAAAGCTATAGCCTTCCATCATGCCAATAATGGCTTGACCACGAGTATCTCGGCTAACAAACATAAATTGATTAGAGAACCTAGCTACAGAAAAAGGTGCTGCAATACCATGTTGAACTGATGTGCCTGGTATTCTTGAGAATGGGAAAGATACAACGCCTGATAATTGACTGCCTACATCAATCCACGTTTCAGAAGTAAACTCACCTAATAAGTAAACTTGTCTGCGATCAATAATCAAACTGACTAACGGGTCAGGAGAACCATCTTTAGTGCCGTAATAAGCATTGTATGAGAATGGACTACCTACATCACTTGCAGCAAAGTTTTGAGTGCCAACTTGATTGTAGATAATATAATTATCCATTACTCCAACTACAGAAGCACCCTGCCAAGGGCCATCAGTATCAGGAAGCTGAAACCAAGTAGGACTAGTGTAAGTGACTGAACCACCCAAACTATAAGAACTAATGCGATAAGTACCCAAGCCGCCATCAATTGCAGATACTTGGTCAGTAATTGTAAATGTTGTAAAACCATTTTTTAACACCCTTCCTACACCCAAAGCACCATTAGTGGCAGTAACATCAAATACTTGATTGCCTAAAACAACGGAAGTTGTAGCACCTGATCCTAAAACATTATCTGTAATAGTGACGGCTGGCGTTGTTAAATAGCCAGTACCTTCATTATCTAAAGTAAGGGATTCAATTGTTCCACATGAGCCTTGAACAGTTACAATACAACTAGCACCAGGGCCACCAGTATCGGTCACAGTCGCAGTAGGATTTGAATTGTATCCTGACCCATAGCTTACAATGTTAATGCCTGTTACAACGCCACCATTTTGCGTTAAAAGGGCATTGGCTGGATAACCTGCATACAAAAGCACAGCCGTTCCGTCAGCTTGTGAACCGCTAGTAAATGCTGGAGCTACAGTTCCTGTCGTTCCTGCGGTAGTAACTGTATAAAGATTATTGCCGTAAAATAATTGTTGGCCTACAGTATAGGTCGTTGAAGCTACCCATTTAGTACCAAACACAATGGTCGGAGTAACATAACCTGTACCGCCATTAGTAATCGTTGCGCCTGTAATGGTTTGATTAACTAAAATGGTTAATGATGCAGCAGTACCAGCAAAAGCAATTGTTGCTGTGCCGTCAGAGGCAGTTCCTGATGTAATAGTCGGGCCAGTTGTGCCTGATGTGCCACCTACTGTGTAAGTGTAAAGATAACCACCATAATAAACTTGCTGACCTGCTGTATAAACAGTTGAAGCTGTCCATTCATTGCCAATTGATACAGTAGGGGAATTATAGTTAGCACCAGCGTTAGTTAAAGTAACTGATGTTACAGAAGCACTTTGATTGCCTGTGACTGTAAAAGTAGTAGAAGTTCCTGCAATCCATGTATATCTATTTACACCATCGACTATATAAGCAGTTAAACCGCCATAAGTCATAATGTTGTCAGTAATAGATACAGGGCCTGTAGAAGTGGTTAGCGTACCAATTAAAGTAGTATTCCATGAATTATCCACAGAATAAACATTACTACCAACTACAGCGAGTAACCATTGACCGCCTGATAAAGTGTAAATTGCACGAGTTTCGCCTGTGCCTAAATTAAGTTTTTCTACTAAACCAGGCGTGGGATAAAGTGAAACAACACCACGAGCAGGTGGATTTGATGATGCTTTAGTTATATCAATTTCAGGAAAGAAATTAATGCACTCCTCTGCATTTTGAGTAATTGATGGCGCAACATAACTAGGGCCGATAAATCCAAAATCAGGCATTATTATTCCTTATAAGAATCGCCACGCAATAATGTTTTCATGCTGGCACGACTTAAATTGAACCTAGCCATTAATTGAGGAATTGACATTCCGTCTTTTCTTAAAGCTCTAGCTTCTCTTGCTTGTGACATAGACAATTTACATCTAGGTCCTTTATCTTTACTAAAATCTGCACTTCTGCCTTTAGCAACTTTATCTTTCATGTTGTCTAAATGAGTTCCTACAAATAAATGTTTAGGATTACAACAACTAGGATTATCGCAAGTATGCAATAAAAATCCATAATCATCAGTAGATTTAGGCGCATTTAAAGTAATTGTATTTGGATATGCTAAATTATAAATTACTCGATGTGCATAATATGATCGATCATTAATCATTACACGACCATATTTTTCGTTATTTTTATAACCTAACCATTCCCAACATTCATCTTCACTACGCTTGTCTACTTTACTCCATAAAACTTCTGGAGTATTTGCTGGTCTGCCAGGATTGCCTACAGCACGACCAACTTTTCTTGCATAAGCAGCATTATCTCTAGCACGCTTTCTTGCAATTGCTTCTTCTTTTGTATACATGATAAATCCTTTTAATTAATGGAAATACCATAATATTACAAAATGACGGAATAATCTACCTAAAGAAACCTCCCGAAAGTATCCAGCCTGCGTCCTTTGCACGACCAACCAACATTGAATCAGGATAGCCAGCAGCAGCGATAGGTTGCATATTATTACGTTTAATCGTTGATTTAGCTTGTGCTGCGTTTTGTTGAATCATTGCAATTTGGATTTGGCTAGATTTGCCATACATAGGCATTAATCGTTCTGCTAGATTCCATCTTAAAGCCATTGAGTAACCTTGAGGCAATACAATGTCATCGTATAAAGTTTCATAGTTACTGAAAATAGTAGATGAAAACATGTGCATTTCACCTTGCGCTGGGTTAGGCCATACAAATACATTACCTGATACAGCGTTAGGATTGTAATAAAGTGCTTTAGGCCAAGGGCCATTTAAAGTCTTTAAGCCAATTTGATTGTAGTTTTCTAATGCAAGAATAGCGACTTGATAATCAAGACCGCCATTAGCTACAGGCTCGCCATTAGAGTTTGTATTAACACGCACATAGGCTTGGTCAATAAACAAAGGCTTTTGATAGTAAGCTGTGACGTTTTCAGAGGTTACAGGGCTTGTATAAGTGATGTTTAACTTATAAGTACCTGTTTCGTTCACTTGACCGCCAGCACCTGTTAAAAACTCTACAATTTTAGTGCCTGGAATAATACCTGTGCCTTTAAGCGTTTGTCCTTGCGCTACTGCACCGCTACTTAAACCGCTTACTGTTAGAATATCGTCTGTAATAGAAGCAGTAAAGACTGCGCCAATAAAGTTAGCCGTAGATGGTGTTGGCCCGATAGTGTATTGAACTTGACCAGCAATCAAAGGGAATATGATTTCGGTAGTGTTATAAACCATCATGTCCTCGTTAGACCATTGGTCTACAAGATCATTAAGCATATCAAACGCATCTTGCGCTGCATCTGCCGTTGGCACTTCACCTGATTCTAATGCGCCAATGTCTTTTAAGGCTCGGCTAATAATATCTATTGGCTTTGTCATTATTTATCCTTAATCCACAAATTCAACTACATCATTAACATTTAAACCAGTAATAAAAGTAATGGTTGTTGTATTTGTTTCATTATAATTTAAAGTAACAATCTGTTTGCTTCCGTTTACATAAACTTTTAAATTGTTTGATCCAACAACATAAGAAAATGGAACTGTAAAAACAGTTTGATCTTGTGTTGCAGTTGTATATCCTGATTCACCATTTGCAGAACCATTAATATTGTCCGCACTCCAAATTTGATTAAATGATGCATCTTGCAAAATAAATTTATAACCCAAAGATGCAGTTAGCCAAATTTCACTAGAAGGCCTTCCAGCAGAATTTAAAACAATAGGATTTGAATTTGCTACGCTTCCAGAAGCAGATGTATAAGTTGCCAATGGTGTTGATGTTCCAGCAGCATAGGTATATATCAAACCACCAGATAAAGGAATACCATTGTTATCAAAAAACTGCCATCCTGCGCCACCTATTGGTGAAAGTACAACTGCCATTTTTATGCTCCTAACTATTCGGTGTAAAAACTTGAGGAAGCCAAGGCGCAATAACAGTTTTTTTAGAATTTATTACATTTAACTGTTCCTCTAGTCTTGATTTTATAAGGTTTCTTCCGTCTTTCATAGTTTCTCTTTCAATCCAAGAAGCTACCATTTCTTCTGTAACCTGATCAAAAGGCACTTTAGCTTCTGTGCTGTTAAACCACCAATTACCTTCAGTTTCTACAATTTGATTTTGATCAGTAAGGCTAACTTTGTATTTAGCATGAGTAATTAAACCATTGTTGGCTGATATATCAAGAATTGACCATTTGTAATTCATCATTAATTTTCCGTTTCAGCGTACCATTGAAAATTAGAAGCGGAGCTTGTTGTAACTGAAATGCAAATTGTTCCTGAAGCTACATAAGATTCACTTGTAGCTCCTCCTGGTACATTTCCAAAACATACAACTGCTCCTAATTGACCAGGAACAGCTCTATTTGGTGTTTGCCATATTAATTCTTTATCTGCAAATAATAATCCATTAGAACCATTGTATTGATAGGTTACAGAATAAACAGCTTCTTCAGCAGCAGAATATACAGTTGAAGCTGATGTTGTTGGATTTCCTTTTACAGATACTTTCCATACTGTTGAACCACCCCAAAATGGCAAAACAACAGACTGATAAGTGCTAGTATTATTTATATAAGCAAAACCTGAAACATTTTTTATACTTATGTTTGGTGTTAATTGCGTTGTATTAATATTTAATCTTGTTGCAGGGCAATTAACAACATCTCCACCTTTAATATTTAAAGCAGTTAAATTATTATTTATTGTTGCAATAGGGCCATATAAATTTCTAAATTCACATCCATCAAAATTATAAGAACCATATCCTGCATTTAATACAGAAGCCGTTGTGCTTTGTGTATATGATGGTGAACTTGCATTACCATCAAAAATACATCCTTTAAAAGATACATTTAATGTTGCTCCAGTATTGTAAACAATAGCATAGTTATACATATTTCTAAAAGTGCAACCAGTAAACAATGCTTGCAAATTTTGTGCTGCCAAATTTACAAATCCTGTAAAGGTTGTATATTGCGTATTCATTACAAAATCAACGCCAGTAAAAGATATAGATTGAACAGAAGTTGCGCCTGAAAATAAAACTGAATTATATAAAGCATATTCTATTGTTCCATTTGATATTTGAATATCACGAGCATTATCAGAAACACTTATTCCATAATTAGCTAAATAAATATCAAAGTTAGTTATTGAAATATTTTGAGATGCGTTTAATATAATTCCGTTTAATGCTTGATCTATTTGAATATTTGATATAAGACCATCAGATCCACCATCAATAGAAATTCCTCCACCACAAGCAGACATAAACATATCAGAAATAGAAAATCCTGAACAAGTAACTGATATAACTGAAGATGCTCCAGGCCCACCTAAAGTAAATAAATTTGACATTCTTGCTGGTTGTCCCCCACTATCTGGAGTAACTACACCAGCTATAAGTCCTGATCCCATAATAAATGCAGGAACAGATGAATTTGTAAAAGTAGTGCAGTTAATATAAGAAGAAGTTTCTCCTGTTCCGTAAAAAGTTTGTCCTTTTCGTACATAGACAGTTCCACTAATTTTATAAGTACCAGCAGGAACAACAATGTTATATTGCAACGCACTTGACCATGCTACTGTAGCTTGTGTGGCAGCATTAAAAGCTGCTGTACTATCTGTAACACCTGTTGGATCGGCCCCAAAATCTAAAACAGAAATTGTTTCTGATAATTTTTGATTAATAGGTCTATTAACAGAACCTGTTATGCCTTCATAATATTTTGGAATTAATGTTGTCATATAGAGCCTTTTTAAAAATTTAAGCCCAAGGTAATTTAGGACTTGTTATCAAACTATTTTGTATATTTGTTAATTGACTATCAAGATTAAATTCAATTGCAGAAACACCTGATAAATTTGAAGCAGCTAGTTCAGCGTTTTGAAATTGATTTTGTACCCATGAAATAATTTGTGATTCTGTTAATTGATTAAATGGAATAAATGAATTTGATGATACATATGGAATATCCATATCAAAATTTAATGTAGCAATATTAGTTCCATCTGTACCAATAACTGTACAAAATGCTTTTGAAACCACATTAGATTCTCCATTTAAATTTGGATTAACTAAAAGAGAATTTATTTTCCATGTATAAGTATTTGACATATTACAATCTTTTAACTAAATAAACAGTTTGGTTATATCCAATATTTCCAGTATCTTGATAAGTTACTTTGATTCTTATTTGATTAGTTGTTGGGCTTGTAGTAAATGTAGATTCAGATGAGCCATTCCAAAATACTGCCGTTACTACTAATTGTGCTGGAAAAACAGGCGCAGCATTAATTCCTAATTGAGTATAAGAAATATAATTTCCACCAGTCGTTCCGTTATATCCATAACTAACAAATATTAATCCTGCGATAGTAGAATAATAATTAGTGTTTCCTGTTGCATAAGGATCTCCACCAATACAAACATCATAAATTGCACCTAAACCATATCCAATAGTTGCAGTATTACTATAAATTCCAGTATCTACTATTGAATAAGGACTGCTTGTACTTGTCTGAGAATAAGTTTTTCCATGTAAAACATTAAAAGTTCCTAAATTAGGATTTGTTGATCCTATTGATGTGCCATCTATAGACCCTCCTGTTATTGAAACTGATGTCGAATTTTGAGTTGACATTGTTCCAAGACCAGTAATTGATGTATTTGGGATGGTTGTAGAAGCAGTCATTGCTCCTGTTCCGTTGCCATAAACATAACCAGTTAATGTAGTTGCTCCTGTTCCACCATTAGCAGCTACAAGAGTTCCTGCAACAGTTACAGCACCTTTTGTAGATGTAGAAGGTGTTAATCCAGTAGTTCCAAAATTAATGCTTGTAACTGCAAGAGTGTTTGGATTAGTCCATTGGGGAGCAGATCCGCTAGAAGTTAAAAAATAACCGCTAGTTCCAATCCCAAGTTTTGTAAATGCAGATCCTGATGCGTAATAAGTTAAATCACCAGCGGTATAGCTAGTAAGTCCAGTACCGCCAGCATTTGTAGGAGTGGTTTTCCAAGCAATTGTTTGAACAGAACCACCAGAATCTTTATAAAATAATTTTCCATCAGCAATATTAATTGCTAATTCAGACCCTGTAGAATTATTTAATAAATTTGTAGCAAGAGGCGTATTAGAAGCCGTAGAGCTTGAATATATTAATAAAGGGGTAAATCCTGTTTGCGCCATTTAAAAAGCTCCTCCACCCATACCACCAATAGAAGTTAAAACTCCTGTAGATGGGTTAAATTGAAGTTTAGTAGAAGAAGTATTTAAAGGCAAATTTCCTGTAGTTGTATTTACAATTGTTGGATAATATGTAGCATTTGTGCTTGTGTTATCAGTAATTGCTACGTTATTTGCGTTTGTAGCAGTTGTAGCCGTTGTTGCGCTAGATGCAGAACCGCTAATATTTACTGCTAAAGAAGTAATTGATCCGCTTGCAGCGTTCAAAGCTACGGCAGTTGTGCCAATATAAAGCGTTGAATTACTCAATACGCCACTAGGAATAGTTCCTGTTAAATTACCAGCAGTAAGGCTAGTTAAACTTGCTCCCGATCCGCTAAATCCTGTGGCTGTAAGAACGCCAGTAGAAGGATTAAATTGATATTTAGTAGAGCTTGTATATTCAGTTGTAAGATTTCCCGTAGTTTGATTAGCAAACAAAGGATAGCGAGTCGCATTAGTTGTTGTATCGTCAGTTACTGTTGCATAGGATGTTGGCGTAGTCCACGCAAAGCCACCGCCAGTTGTATAGCTTAAAACTGTGTTATTTGTAGGAACAGTAATAAATGAAGTTGCTCCTGCGCCTGATTGATAAGGAATATATCCTGCACCACCACCAGCTAAATTAGTTGCAGTAGTTGCTGTTGTTGCAGAGCCTACAGATAAAGTAGATTGCGCTACATATTGAGGGGCAGAAGCACCAGCCGTCAAAACATAATTAGTCGTGCCTAATGATAGGAATGTAGTTACACCTGCGCTTGATTGATAATGCAAAGCACCAGCAGAACCACCAGCCACGTTAGTCGCACTTGCAGCAAGCGTAGCAGAAGCTACAGCACCACTTACAATTGATCCAAGTATAGACGTTAGCCATGTAGGATTTGAATAGCTACCAGTTGAATAAAGCCCATTGGTGACTGTTCCTGCATTACCTGTAATGCCAATTCCCCAAGTACCTGATGCGTTTGTACCTGTTGTTGAAGGTGCGCCAATCGTATTGTATGAAATTGTGTGTGCAGCAGAGCCATTAAATGTTGTGCCTGTTGCGCCACCTGATCCGCCATTATTAAATGTCAATGAATTAGGTGTGTTAGCAGTTACTGTCGTTGAACCACCCAAGCTAACTGCATTGCCGTTAATCGTAATGGACGAATTAGCCAAATAACTATTAGCAATCGGGTTAGCGTTCCATGTACCTGCTGTTAATGTTCCTACTCCTGTAATACCTGTGTATGAACCACTAATTAAGCTAGATGCAATCGTTCCGCTAGTGATTTGACTAGCACCAATGGCAATAGATACATTACTTGCGTTAGTTAATTGACCTTGAGCATTAACAGTAAATGTGCCAACACTTGATGCAGAGCCATAAGAACCTAGCGTAACTGTTGTATTGGTAATAGAAAATTGATTAGCAGATAAAGTTAAGCCTGTTCCTGCTGTGTAAGTATTAATTGCAGAAAATTGCACCCAAGGCATTGCAGTTACATTTATTGTGCCTGTATCAGAAGCAGTACAAACCCATCCTGTATCAGCTTGACCGCCATTTAAAATGACTGTGTATGCGCCTGGCACTTCTGACCATACATCCATGTCAGTTGCACGAGTCCAAGCACTTGCAGAAGCGTTATAAATGCCGTTGTATTGACTAGAACTTTGATTTTTTACTAATACTCTATCGCCAGCCAACGTAGTATAGCCATCAATAGTTTGTAAGCCTGATAGCGTAATGTTGGTTGTTGTTGCACATTTACACGCTGCTTTAGGGCCAAGACCTTGTGCTACAGTATCTACATAAAACTTATTAGCAATGTCAGTATTGCCACTAGGTGTAGTGATAACTTGACCTGTTGTCGTTAGAACATTAGTAAAAACTCCCGTTGAGGGAGTAGTTGCACCAATTGTCGTACTGTTAATCGTACTATTGGTTATATTTAATCCTGATTGACTAGGATTGATAGAAGCATAAAAAGGCTGACCCTGACCGATAAAAGTCTGAAAGTTTCCGTAAACGTCAAAGTACGCTTGAACAGGCAGTAAATTTTGGTCTACAGTTGAACTAGGGCCAGCCATGTGTTTCCTTAAAATGGAATTGCATTAACTAAAATTACATCACCAGCAGACATATTAGCAGCCGCACCTGTTGTTACAGAAAAGCTAGTAAATGTGACTGAAGTTGCTGTGCTTCCAGTTAATTGTAAAAACAATGTACTACCACTTGTTACATCAGCAGCAAAAGCCAACCAACCATTTGGTGCTGTTGGTAAAGTAATAGTGCCATTTGCAGCCCCACCTGTACCAACAACAATTTTAAACACAAAAGTGCTTGTTGCTGAAATTGTAGGGTTAGTACCAAAACCACTGCTAATAGTAGGTAATGATGTTGTTGTTGCTAATAAATTACCATTTAAAGAAATAGAACTTGCGTTATAAGGCGCAAGTAACTGATTCCCACCTTGACCAATTAAACCTGTACATACATTGTTTACATTGTACTGAGCTTGTACTGGCAAAATGTTATTGGTAACTGTTGATGCTACTTGGTTTGAACTCATTATGAAATCCCTTCGCCTGGAGTAATTTCAGCACTAGAAGCAGCACTAGAAATAAACCAAGCATTAGGTGGAATATAACCAATAACGGCTACTCCGTTAGCAGGTACAGCAATTGTATTAGCTTGCGGTGTTGTTAAGCCTGGCGCAGTTACCGTAACAGTAACAGCTAAATCATTAGGCTCTGGCGGTTGCCATGAAACATGAATCAAGCTAGAAGTAATATTGACAATCCGATAGCTAGATGGATATACGTTATTACTTGTTTTAACTTGAACCGATGCCAAACTTCCCACAAGATACGTTGGGCCAAAAGGCGAAAACGGTGAGTTATAGGCCATGATTTTTCCTTTATAGACCTGCTGGCAATTGACCTTCTGGGCGAATAACTTGAATTACATAGTTACCAGCCAAAGGTGTTGCGCTTGATCCTGATACGTTAGCAAATTGAATTTGCAATGTG
>Ga0316232_1000819_pt1 | contig 42896 bp, 39 predicted proteins | sample TBHtaG_FD_206006 | JGI IMG/M metagenome (GOLD analysis project Ga0316232, IMG submission 206006) | Freshwater microbial communities from Trout Bog Lake, Wisconsin, USA - TBH18025_13 | ecosystem: Environmental > Aquatic > Freshwater > Lake > Hypolimnion/Profundal zone | place: USA: Wisconsin...
TTGAAGGTATACCCAAGCATTTGGAATGAGTGCCTACATCTTGCACACAATCAAGTACTAGTCCCATATTTTGTGGCTAGTAACTCTGATTGTCAATAGAATTCCTCATTTTTTCACTTGACGAATGCAGAATAATAGCTTTCCTATGATCGCTGCACCCGGCGCGTCCGAATTCTCCCCCTGTTCGCGGTCCCGGCTGCCCGGAGTCCACTGTGCACGCGGTGTTAAAATCAGGGGTTCCGTTCTACCTGAGTTTTAGGGCTTGGTACCCTATGCCAACCCATTCGAGAGGCAATCAGTTATGTCTAAGTTGATGTCGGCCGTTGTGAAGAGCGAGCCGAAAGCGGGCGTTGAGATCCGCGAGGTTCCTATTCCGGCCATTGGGCCCGCCGATGTTCTGGTAAGAGTGAAGGTCGCCTCCGTCTGCGGCACCGATCTGCACATCTACAATTGGGACCCATGGGCGCAGGGGCGCATCATTCCGCCGCTGATCCCCGGCCACGAGTTCTGCGGTCACGTCGCCGCTATCGGCAATGAAGTCACAAGCGTAAAAGAAGGCGACTTTGTCTCGGCCGAGATGCACGTCGCTTGCGGCAAGTGCTTGCAGTGCCGGACCGGACAGGGTCACATCTGCCAGAACGTCAAGATCATCGGCATCGATCAACATGGAGCCTTCGCGGACTATGTTGTTATCCCCGAGTCGAACATCTGGAAACTCGATCCCGCCATTCCACAGGAATACGCCTCGATCCTCGATCCACTCGGCAATGCAGTGCACGCTGCGCTCGCTGGTGACTTGGCGGGCAAAACTGTTGCCATCACCGGATGCGGCCCAATCGGTCTTTTTGCCATTGCCGTAGCGCGAGCCTGCGGAGCCGCGCAGGTGTTCGCCCTCGAGATTAACCAATACCGCCGCAACATTGCCCTCCAAATGAAGGCAGACCTCGTACTTGACCCCGCTACCGAGGATGTACGCACGATTGTCCACGACCATACGAATGGCTACGGAGTGGACGTAGTGCTGGAGATGGCGGGACATAAGGATGCGGTAAGGCTGGGCTTCGATATTCTGCGCACCGGAGGACGGGTCAGCCTGCTCGGCATTGCTTCTCGCCCAATGGAACTTGACCTCGCACGCGACATCATATTCAAAGGCGCTACGGTGCTCGGTATCAATGGACGCAAGATGTTTGAAACCTGGTACCAGATGACAGCGCTCCTGAAGGCCGGAAAGCTTGAACTGCATCCTGTGATCACCAACCGCCTGCCAATCTCTGATTTCAGTAAGGGTATGGAGCTGCTCAATTCGGGCAAAGCGTCGAAGATCCTGCTGTATACCGACGGCACGGGCGCGTTTTAGAAGGGATTTTTTATGACTACGACTCGCATCAATCCGCTCTCATTCCTTTCCGATGAACTGAACGCACTGAAGCAGAAGGGCACGTATTTCAGGCTGCGTGTGCTTGACGACGAACAGGCGGCGGTTTGCCATTTTGATGGACGCAAGGTCATCAATCTCGCCTCTAATAATTACCTCGGCCTCACGACGCACCCGAAGCTCCGCGAGGCGGCGCTGGAAGCCACGAGAAAATATGGGGTCGGCTCGGGCGCCGTGCGCACCATCGCCGGAACCATGAAGATTCACATGGAGCTCGAAGAGAAAATCGCGCGCTTCAAAGGCACCGAGGCTTGCGTCGTCTTCCAGTCAGGCTTTACGGCCAACGCTGGAACCGTTTCATCGTTTCTCGGTAAGGACGATTACATCATCAGCGACGAACTGAATCACGCGTCAATCATCGATGGCTGCCGTCTCTCCCGTGCCAAGATTCTCGTCTTCCGCCACAAGGACGTGGCACACGCCGAAGAACAGCTCGCCAGTGTAGCCAAGCTGCCCGGCAAAAAATTACTGATCACCGACGGCGTCTTCTCGATGGATGGAGACATTGGCCCGCTGCCCGGACTCTGCGATGTTGCTGAAAAGTACGGAGCCATCATGATGGTCGATGATGCGCATTCCTCCGGCGTCCTCGGGCGCAACGGACGTGGCACGGTCGATCATTTCGGCGTACATGGACGCGTGGACATCCAGGTGGGCACACTCTCTAAAGCCATTGGCGCGCTGGGAGGATACGTTTGCGGCACGCGCGACTTCATCGAGTACCTCTACCATCGCGCTCGCCCGTTTCTTTTCTCGACCTCGCATCCTCCATCGGTTGCGGCCACCTGTATTGCCGCGTTTGACGTCCTGGAGAATGAACCCGAACTGATCGAGCGCCTGTGGTCAAACACTCGTTTCTTCAAGAAGGAACTCGGGCTGCTTGGCTTTAACATTGGGGGCATCACTACGCCTGCCAGTGAAACGCCTATCACGCCGATCATCATTGGCGATGGACGCGCCACCATGGACTTCAGCAGGGCCATCTTCGAGGCAGGGGTGATGGGTACCGGAATCGCATTCCCGACCGTTCCGGAAGGCAAGGCTCGAGTGCGCACCATCGTCACCGCAACGCACACGGAAGCGGAACTCAGTCAGGCACTCGAAATCCTTGGAAAAGTTGGCAAGCGAATGGGCCTGATCGTGTAACTTGAATTCCGCACAAGAGCCTCTGAGGATTTCAAGGCTGGAATAACGAGAAATGCCGGGTGCCCCAGGTTCGCGCCGCCGCTTTTGCGGCGATAACCTGGGAAGCAGTGCCCTTCCCCTTCGGCGTTTGTAGTTGCCGTTGTTCTTTCTGTGCCTAAAGCGGTTTCACGTTATTCGATGGAAGAGCAACTCCAACCGCAACATCATCGCAGAGGCGAATGGATGGCCACCCACCTTATCCGCGCAGAACCAGCGCGGCGAAGGTGAGGCACCCTTGTTCGTCGACACGTGAGAACCAGAGAGTCCATCAACGCGGATTCACCTATTTCGATTTTTCTCTAAGCGTTCCGCTGGTGTGGTGCGCTAACCCTTTGCCAGTTCGGCGAGCAACTCCTTGCCGTACTTCTCGGCGCGCTTCGGCCCCATGCCCTTGATGTCCAGTAACTCACTTATCGTGCGCGGTTGCGAGCGCGCTATCTCCAACAGTGTTGCATCTTGAAGTACACAATATGCGGGCCAATTGTTTTTGCGAGCAAGTTCCAGCCGCAGCGTGCGCAGGCGTTCAAAGCGAGCCTCTACCGCACTCCCGTGATGAATCCCTACCTTGCCGCCTGCTACTTCCCTGGACGCAACCACCTTGGCTCGCGGCGCGAGTTCTTCCCGCTTGCGCGACGGCGTCCGCACAGCAGGGCCCTCCGCGTTGCTGAAATATTTCGAAGCATTCAGGTGCCCCACGTTTGCTATCTTTTGGCCAACCGGGGGTAGTTGGTTTTGCGTCTGCTGCCCCATACTCAAAATGTGCAGGAGCCGCATTCCGAAATTTTCGATGATCTTCGCGTGCAGCTCGAAATCGTCTCGCAATTCCAATACAGTTTTCGGCGGATTTGCAAGCAGCCTGTTCAGCAACTCATCCGGCATGTGCTGAAAAAAGATTGTTCCCAGCGCCCGCACAACATCCCTGCGAAGCTCCTTCAGTCGCCCGAGCCGTGCATCTCCGGAAGCCAGCGTCACCGAACCTATTGCGCGCTCCAGGAGTTCTGGGCGTGGTGTTCGCACGACGCTGCGGGGCGGGATCGCAATTTCGGTCACGGATCTCGACGTGATCTCAGAGAGGCCTTTCTGTGGACTTCGTGCAGTGTTCTCAATGGCCACCGCTGCGGCCCTGCCCGTCAGCTTCAGCTTAGGATTCTTAGCGCGGCAAACATCGCAGTCGCAATTCTCGGGAAGCTTGTCTTCACCAAAATATTCAAGGATCTGACGCCGCCGGCAACGCTCCCATCGAGCGTAGTTTTGCATGGCGTTCAGTTGCTTGTTCCCACGAGTTTGCAACACCGCAATCTGTTTCTTGGTGATCTGACTATTTGTCTCGCCAATCTTCTCAATAAAGAATTTCTGCATCATCACATCAGCCGGAGCAAAGTACAGGATGCACTCCGCGGGCAAGCCATCGCGACCCGCGCGACCCGCCTCTTGGTAGTAGGCTTCCAGGCTTCCCGGCAGGTTGTAGTGAATCACAAAGCGCAGATTCGGCTTGTTGATGCCCATCCCAAACGCGTTGGTCGCCACCACGATTGCGTCTTCGCGATCAATGAAGCGGCTCTGGTTGCCGCTCCGCATATCCTGCTCCATCCCGGCATGATAGGCCGTCACCGTTCGCCCGCGCAGTTTGCTTCCCAGCAGGGACGCAACTTCCTCCACATGTTTTCGGGTCGAACAATACACAATGCCGCCAGCCTTCTGCTGCGACAGATACTCGAGCAACTCCTGCTGCTTGTTTTTAGCCTTGGCGAAGACAATCGACTGATAGCTGAGGTTCGGGCGGTCGAAACCGGTGACGTGGATCGCAGGGTTCTTTAACTCGAGGTTGCGCACAATGTCCTTGCGAACCTCGGGCGTCGCGGTTGCCGTCAGGGCAATCGTCAACGGATTGTTCAGTTGCTTCCGAACCTCACCCAAACGTAAATACTCAGGACGAAAATCATGCCCCCACTGGCTGATGCAGTGCGCCTCGTCAATTGCCAGCAGCGATAGTTTGCGCTGCGTAATAATCGAAAAGAATCCCGGCGCGCTGAATCTCTCTGGCGCCACATAGAGCAGGCCGCGGAATCCATCCCGCAGTTTCGCCATCACCGTGCGCTGCTCATCCCAGTTTTGGCCGCTGCACAGCATCATGCATGGAATGCGCAGTGCGCGCATTTGCCGCACCTGGTCGGTCATCAGCGAAATCAACGGGGAGACGATGAGCGTAAGCCCTCGTAGCGACACAGCGGGCAGTTGGTAGCAAAGGCTTTTGCCCGCGCCCGTAGGCATTACAACCAGTGCATCACGGCCGGCCAGCACGTCGTTGACGATTTCGCGCTGCTGCAGGCGAAACTTTTCGAGTCCGAAAATCGAGGTCAGGATGGAATCGACATCACTCATGGCTGGAAATCCCACTCTAACAGCAAAAGGCCCGCGCGAGGCGGGCCTTTTGCGAGCCTTGTTCAACGTGCAGACGACTATAGCTCGCTGAAAACAACTTTGCCGCCGACAATCGTAGCCCGCACCTTGCCGTAGAACTGCATGCCGTCATAAGGACAGTTGCGCGAACGCGAACGGGTTTTCATAACGTCATAAGTCCAGCGTTTTTTCGGATCGAAGATCGTAACGTCAGCGATAGAGCCTTCCGCCAACGTGCCGCGGCCATCCAGTCCCACGATCTTCGCCGGATTTGCGGAGAGCAATTCCACCACGCGGCTCAGTGAAATTTTTCCGGTGTGATAAAGCGTTGTAATGGTTGCGGCCAGCGCAATCTCAAGTCCTGTGATTCCGAAGGCGGCCTTGTCGAATTCCACTTCCTTCTCGTACAAGGCGTGCGGCGCGTGGTCGGTTGCAATAGCATCGATGGTGCCGTCGATCAACCCGGCCAGCATGGCTTCACGATCCGCCGTAGAGCGCAGGGGCGGATTCATCTTGTAGCGGGTGTCGTAGCTCGAGCAGCTTTCGTCGGTAAAGAGAAAGTGATGGGGCGTAACTTCCGCCGTTACGTTTACCTGCGAAGCGCGTCCAAGTCGCACCATGTCCAGCGACTTGGCGGTAGAAACGTGGGCCACATGCAAGCGCCCGCCCTCCTGGCTCGCCAATCGAATGTCGCGCTCCACCATCTGCCACTCGGAGGCGGATGGCTGCCCGCGCAGTCCGAGTTTGAACGAGGTGACTCCCTCATTCATCGGATTGCCACGCGAAATCTTTGTGTCTTCCGCGTGTTGAATTACCGTAAGGCCAACCTTGGCGGCTAACGCCAGGGCTTCACGCATGATGTGGTCATCGAGAATCGGTTTGCCGTCATCGCTTACGGCCACCGCACCGGCTCTCTTCAGGCCACGATAATCACTCAGCTTCTCTCCCAGACTGCCCAGCGTCGCCGCCGCAATGGGGAAGACGTTTACCAACGCGCCGCGCTCCTCGTCCTGCATCCAGCGAGTGACGGCGGGTGAGTCGTTAATGGGGCGAGTATTCGGCATCGCGCAAAGCGAGGTGAATCCACCGACTGCTGCCGCCGCGGTCCCGGTTGCAATGCTTTCTTTATGAGTCTGTCCGGGTTCGCGCAGATGAACGTGCAGGTCGATGAATCCGGGCGAAACGATCAGCCCTTTCAAATTAAGCGTCTCGTCGACTGTAGCTTTGCTTGCGCCAGCTTCGGCGACTTCCTCTACGCGGCCATCGCGGAGCACTACGTCGGCCAAGCCGTCGAAACCTCTCGCGGGGTCGACGAGGTGCCCACCCTTGAGCAGGATTGCGCTCATCGCTTTGCTCCCAACAGCGCTGCCAGGATTGCCATGCGCACCTTTACGCCGTTCAATACTTGCTCCAGCACCACTGACTGCGCGCAATCTGCGACCTCATCGGTCATCTCCATGCCCCTGATCATCGGCCCAGGATGCATTACGATGGCCTCTTTCTTCGCGAGTTTCAGCTTTGCTGCCGTCAGTTGATAGCGGCGGATATATTCGTCCAGGTTGATCTGCATTCCGGAAAGGCGTTCCTGCTGCACGCGCAACATCATCACCACGTCAGCACCACGAATTGCCTCGTCCATCTCGCGCACAATTTCGACCCCGGGGGCGAGTTGACGCGCCGTCTCGGGAAGCAACACATCAGGCCCGCAGAAAACCACCCGCGCTCCGAGTTTGCTGAAAAGATGCGCATCGCTGCGCGCCACGCGGCTATGGAAAATATCGCCAATTGTGACGATCTTCAACCCCTTCAAACTCTTCTTGTGTTCCAGGATGGTGAACGCGTCGAGCAGCGCCTGCGAAGGATGCGCGTGCATTCCGTCTCCGGCATTGATGATTGGAATGTCGATGAGACGCGACAACATTACCGGAGCGCCTGAACTGGGATGCCGAATTACAATCGCGTCCACAATTGACTGCAACGTCTGTCCGGTATCCTTGAGCGACTCGCCTTTCTCAATGCTGGTCGTGTTGGCATGAATTACGACCGTAGATGCGCCCAGTGATTTCGCGGCGATTTCAAAGCTGGTACGGGTGCGAGTTGAGTTTTCGTAAAAAAGAAGGGCAATGCGCCGGCCGCGAAGAGTAGTGCGTGGCCGGGCCGGATTCATACGCTTGGCCAGCGTGAGCAATTCGAGAATCTGCCGTGAATCCAGCGGCTCGATCCCGAGCAGCGACCGGGGCTTGGCTTTCATGTAGTCCTTCGCTTAGTCTCCGGATTCGGGCACGCGCTCAACCATGAGAACCTTTTCCATCTGGTCCGTCTCGGTGAGTTTGACCTCGATGATTTCCATGTCCGTGGTTTGCACGCGGCGTCCGACAAAGCTCGCCTCAATCGGCAGTTCACGATGCCCACGGTCAATCAGGGTGAGCAACTTCACGCTTCGAGGACGTCCCTGGTCAAACAACGCATCCAACGCGGCGCGTACAGTTCGGCCGGTATAGAGCACGTCGTCACAGAGCACGATGTCTTTGTCGGTGATATTGAAACCAATCGGGCGAGGTTCTACCACAGGTTTCGGACCCACGGTGGAAAGATCATCGCGGTAGAGCGTGATATCGAGCGAACCTACCTGCACTGGGGATCTTTCAATGCGCTCGATGTGCTTTGCGAGACGTTCAGCTATCGGAATGCCACGACGGCGAATGCCGATGAGGCCGAGGGTTCCGATCCCGTTATTTTTTTCGACGATTTCATGCGCCAGACGAACCAGCGTGCGTTCGATCTCGGAGGCAGACATGATCTGCCCTTTTTCGCGAAGATTGGGAGGACGGGAGATGACGTTCATATCTGCCCGATGATACGCGACCTGACACGCGCGCGGCAAGCGTTCGCTGCGAAGCAGGGTGATTGCCTTCCGAGATCATCCACAATCGCCGACTGCGGAGGATTTTGGCCCGCTCAACTCCCGCACACAAACCAAAAGCCTCCTGAGTGGAGGCTTTTCAAACGGATCAAGAACTTCAGAGCCTAATGTGCACAGGATGGATCATTCGCCGGTAAAGCGTCGCAGTTATTTTCGTCGTTCTCTTTCATGGTTTCGTTCTGGCGCGCGTCGATCTCCGCCTCGGTGGGTGTATTCATCTGCGCTTCATCAGGAGCCTTCTCCGTTTCGGCAGGCGCTGCCATCGCTCCCGGATGTTCGTTTTTGTCGGGCTGCATCGTTTGGTCGTTCTGCGTTTCGTCTTCTTTAGCCACATCAGCCGGCTGATCAGTCTGTCCGCTCATCTGCTGTGCCGATGCTGTAGCTTGCGAATCCATGCTGTCCTGGTCAGTCGTACCCTGACCGCTGCTCTGCGCCAAAGCCATTCCGCTCGCCATGAACGCAATAGCTACCGAATAGAGAATCTTGTTCTTCATGGTTTCCTCTTTCCCCACAGGCAATTCCAAAGCTAGGGACCGTTGAGGTAAGTCCCGGTGTACATGCTTAGAGCCGGATCTCTCGTTGCGGGATTCATTTTTGCGGTCTTAGCGCCACCTTTGTGGCGTATGTATCCGACGCGCCGCTCGAATCATTCCGCATCGATGAAATAGGTCTTGATGGCTTGCTTGCTGAAGGAATTGCCGCCGCCAAATTTATGCCTCTACTCCGCGTTGGGAGCACTACCGCCGTTTGGCGCGTTTAGTCGTGCGGGCAGCTTCAGGAGTGAAGTACTGCCAACCGAGGGCCTCGAGTTCGGTGGTGTATCCATTCTCGTGCTCGATGGAGATTTCTTCCCCTTCGGTGATATAGCCAATCAGAGAGAGCGGGACTTCTTTGTATTCGGCGGGGAGGCGGCGGCCCGGCGGAACGGTGAAAAGGAGTTGGTATTCATCGCCCCCGTGGAGCGCGTGGCGCAGTTCAACCTCGTGGCGGTTAAGCGAGGCGATGGGGATGGCATTCTCCTGCAACACAGCGCCGACCTTTGAGGCCTGGCAGAGGCGGGCGAGATCCAGCGACAGTCCGTCACTGATATCGATCATGGCTGAGGGAATCTGTTTGTCGCAAAGGAACCGCGCGAGGGCAAGCTGAGCCTGTGGATAGAAATGCGCGGGGTAGGATGAAGCCCGGAAACGGCGCGCGGGAGCGGCATACATCCGTTCGAGCAATGCGACGGGCGCGCCAAGCTCTCCACTAACGAAAATACGGTCGCCGGGATGAGCGGTACTGCGGCGAATGGCCTTGCCCGCGGGCACTGTGCCCATCACTGTGATGTCGGCGAGGATTCCCGACGGAGATTGGGCGATATCGCCTCCGGCTAGAGTGACGCCAGCTTTCTTTGCGGTGTTGAGCAGGCCATCGAAAAACTGGTCGGCCCAACGCTGTGGCAGATCTGAGGGCATGGCAAGTGATAGGAACGCGGCAAAGGGCTCGCCTCCCATGGCTGCGATGTCTGAAAGTCCGCGGGTGAGGCAGCGGTGTCCCACGGAATCCGCAGGATGCCACTCGCGCCGGAAGTGCACGCCCTCCAGCGAGAAATCTGTGGTAACCAGAGTTTCAGTGCCAGGAAGATTGGAGAGCGTGGCGCAATCGTCTCCGATGGATTGAAGAACCCTTGCCGGGACGCTACGGCGCAAAACAGGGCGGGCGGCTTCGCTTGCACGGGCGATACGTTCGATGAGGCGATTTTCCGAAATAGGCATGACAGAGCAGAGTAATCGAAATGAGCGAGCGGGGAAAGCGGCGATGCCCTGAAAACTGCAGCGATCGTACCAGCGAAACCAATCTTGATTGAAGAATCTGGCACTGCGCAGTTTTGATTACACCTGCGCCGGAACCTTCCGTCAGGATGTCCCCAACCAATGGAGAAGGGCGCGCTAGACGCTGGCTGACTCGCGGATTTGGTTAGTGAGTTCGTCTACCTTGCGCTCCAGAACGTGGCGAATGGAGAGGATTCCGATGAGACGGCCATCATCTTCGACCACGGGGAGGTGGCGCTTCTGATGATTGATCATGACTGCGGTGGCCTCGGCGATGGACGTAGAACGAGTCGCCATCAATACCGGAGTTGTCATCACATCAATGATGGGAATCTTGTGCGGGTCACGGCCACTGAGGGCGACCCGGGTCATGACATCGCGCTCGGTAAAAAATCCGGCTACGACGCCTTGTTCGTCGACAACGGCGGCAGCGCCCATACGGCGCTGGATCATGGCTTCGATTGCTTCAGCCACGTTGGCGGTGAGAGGAACGGCAGCGGGATTCGCGGCACAGTAATTAAGAATGTTCATGGTCACGTGGTTGAAAGAGTACCCCTAAAGAGATACTTGCGTGCGGAAAAAGTTTCGTAAATGCAAAAATGTGCATCGAAATGCAATTTTCAGAGCACATTCAGTATCAAAAATAAATTGCGGTTGAGAACGGGAACGCCAGACAGATCCTAACTGGAACCTTGCCTCACGACTTGAGCCATTGTAATACGTAGATATTTGTGGGGATTGACGGGCACGGTCTGAATCCGAACTTCATAGTGCAAATGGGGTGAAGTGACGCGGCCGGTGGTGCCGACATATCCGATGACCTGGCCGCGACGAACGTGCTGGCCAGGGGTGACGGCAAATCCAGAAAGGTGGCCATATCGAGTGGCTACGCCGTGTCCGTGATCGACGTGAATGAGTCGCCCGTAACCGCTCATGAATTCGGCGAAGGCGACTACACCGTCGGCAGCGGCATGAACCGGTGTACCGTATGGCACGGAAATATCAATACCGCTATGAAAGGCGCCCTCTCCATTGAAGGGGTCAACCCGCTCACCGAAGGAGCTTGTGAGGCGGCCCTCGACCGGCCATAACGAAGGAGCGTCAGCGGCACGAGTCCAATCTGAAAGCGAGGAGAGGCGTTGTGTTCCACCCTGAAGGCCAGCGGCAGCAGCTCCTGTGAGAGCCGAGCCCCTGAGCGCGTAAAGGGTATTCAGCGAAGCTTGGTACTGCTCAGGTTGCACATTTTCATTCGTCGGAAGCAACTTGGAATTGGTCTTGAGTCCGTAGAGTACGGAGACTTCACCGGCAATAGAACCGAGCGAAGCTACCTGAACATCCTTCTCTTTTGAGACCTGCTCAAGCTTTGAGTAGTTGCGCTTGATCTGGTCCTTCTCAGCGCGAAGCTCGTTGAAGCGTTCGACCTTCCACAACATGCGGGCATAGGAGCCAGCCATGCCGGTGATGGTGAACATGCCGATGAGAGCTCCGGCGAGAAATACATAGAGATAATGAACGGGGATTGGAATCTTGCGGAGTTGTCCCTCTGAGTCGCGTGCGACAAAAAGGATGTACCAGCGTCTCCGCAATGTTTTCTCCTGAAGATTTCAAAAGATATGGCCGCTAAATTCAAGCCGAAAACAGGAAGGCGCGTAGGTGGCACCCCGGTGAAGCGTGTGACCGCCCCTCCCTTGCCTGGTATTTTTTTTGGAACGACTTGTAGAGCTTACCAACCGAGAGCTGCAGCGTCAATGAAAACGTTGCTAAATCGCTTCCAATAGTCCAATAGATGTAAGTTACCTCGCCTGGGTTTTCCTGTGCAATTCTGCTTGAGGGGGCGATGAAATTACGAAGATGCCGCATATTGAGGGCTTTGGAACTCCCCCGGGCGGCGGCGCTGGTATAATCGAGTTCTACGCCAATGCCCACGAAATCGACGACTGGTTCTCTTTCCTTCGAGGCACCTTCCCATAATCAACGTATCCGCTCTACAACCGTGCTTTGCGTAAGACGCACTGGCCGGGTGGTGATGGCGGGCGACGGGCAGGTGACACTCGGTGACCATGTGATTAAACAAAGCGCTCGGAAGATACGGCGCTTATATCAAGGCAAAATCCTGGCTGGCTTTGCAGGGTCTACGGCTGATGCTTTCTCGTTATTTGCGCGTTTCGAGACGAAACTGGAGCAATATGCGGGAAATCTCGGTCGCTCGGCCGTTGAATTGGCAAAAGATTGGCGGACAGACAAGAGTTTGCGCCAGTTGGAAGCACTGTTGCTAGTGGCCGACCAACAGCAGACATATCTGCTGAGCGGCAACGGAGATGTAATTGAGCCCGACGACAACATTGCCGCCATCGGCAGCGGGGGGCCTTACGCACTGAGCGCGGCCCGCGCACTGCTGCAATTTACTGACCTCGATGCACTTAAAATCGCCGAAGCGTCGATGACGATTGCAGGACAGACCTGCATCTATACAAACGAAAAGTTCACGATTGAAGAACTGTAGAAGCGCCAAGCCGCTCGCCTGAAGCGAGAATCGCCAGGCGCGTAGTTACAGGCGCTCACAGAAAAGGGCAGCAGCCCGGTGCCGAAAGGAATTCGAATGGCGATTTACTTGCCACAAACCGTTGAAGAAGAGCTTATCGCGCTGGACGAATTGACGCCGCGCGAGATTGTGGCCGAGTTGGATAAGTACGTGGTGGGCCAGCATGACGCCAAACGTGCAGTGGCAATCGCGCTGCGCAATCGCATGCGACGTCAGAAACTTTCACCGGAGATGGCCGAAGAAGTGATGCCCAAGAACATCATCATGATTGGGCCGACCGGAGTGGGGAAAACAGAGATCGCGCGCCGGTTAGCCAAACTGGCAAACTCTCCGTTTCTGAAGGTAGAGGCATCGAAGTTTACCGAGGTGGGCTACGTGGGCCGCGACGTGGAATCGATGATCCGCGATTTGATCGAAATCGCCATCGACATGGTACGTGAGGAGAAACTTGAGGACGTCGCGGAAAAGGCGGAGATGAATGCAGAAGAGCGCATTCTGGACCTGCTTCTGCCACCCACACCTGGGGTTACGAGTGGCGTTACGAGCGGTCCTACAGGCCCGCCTGCAGATGGCACAGCGTCAACGAGCACAGGACCAACAACAATTATTGGTGAGTCTACGGCGATCGCTCTGCCGTCAGAAAGTAGCTCGCGCTCACGTGAAAAGCTGCGACAGCAATTGCGCGAAGGCAAATTGGACGAGCGCACGGTGGAACTGGACGTTCGCGAAAAGAATATGCCTGCCTTTGAAATCATCAGCAATCAGGGCATCGAAGACATGGACATCAACTTCAAGGACATGTTGCCCAACATCTTTGGCCAGCGCACAAAAAAGCGGAAGATGAAGGTGAGCGAAGCCTTTGATTATCTGATTGCGGAAGAAGAGCAGCGGTTGATCGACATGGACCAGGTAACCAAAACAGCGCTGGACCGGGTTGAGCAGACGGGCATCATTTTCCTCGACGAGATCGACAAGATTGCGGGACGCGAGAGCGGGCACGGTCCCGACGTTTCGCGCGAGGGCGTGCAAAGAGACATTCTGCCGATCGTGGAAGGAACGACGATCAACACTCGCTACGGGATGCTGCGCACGGATCACATTCTGTTCATTGCGGCTGGAGCTTTCCATGTTTCAAAGCCGAGCGATCTAATTCCCGAACTGCAGGGGCGCTTCCCGATTCGTGTGGAATTGAAATCACTGACGGTGGAAGACTTTGTGAAGATTCTGACCGAACCGAAGTCGTCGCTGACCAAACAATACGTGGCTCTGCTTGACACCGAAGGCTTGAAGCTGGAATTCACACCTGACGCGCTGGAGGAGATTGCAAAATTCGCGTTCAAGGTGAATGAGACAACCGAAAACATTGGTGCGCGGCGTCTGCATACCATCATGGAACGAGTACTGGACAAAATCAGCTTCGAGGCTCCGGAGTTGAAAGAGAAAGAAGTAAAGATCGATCGCGAGTATGTGGGCAATATGCTTGCCGACATTGTGAAGGATCACGATCTGTCCAGATACATTCTGTAGAAAGAAATACAGCGGGAACACTCGGGCGCCGCTCTGAAAAAGGGCGGCGTTTTTTTGGCCGGAACACACGCCGGAGTGACAGGCGAGCAACCCTCGATTTCGGTAAACTCTCCATCAAGAACGGTCATCTCACTTTTCGCTTAGTAAGGCCAATTGCCCCGGTACCACAGAGGCCGAGACTTGAAATGAAGTTTCGGTCACCGCTGGACATACTCGAAGCTTTTCACCCCTTAGGAGAAACGAGATGAAACGAATCGGTTTGTTGTTTTTGTTCATTCTGGGCTTCGCAACTTTGATGCTGGCCCAAGACTCGGCAATGCCAGCCCAACACTCGAACAAGAAAATGGAAATGAGCGGCACGATCTGCAGATCGTCGTGCGTAACCGTGGTGGATAACCTTTCCACCTGCGATAAGAGTTGTACCGACAAAAGCGGTGACGCGGTGTTAGTCGACGATCAAGGTCAGGTCCAGAAGATCGCGAACCAGGACATGTGTATGCCGCACATGGGAAAACACGTAAAGATGATGGTCACCCCGACCGAGAGTGAGCGCGAAAACACACTCCGCATCATGCAACTGACCGAGGACTCAGGCGGATACTAGTGCCGCCCCACTAGCTCAGGGTGGAAATGCTGGTTTGGCAAGCCGCCATCCTTGCGGGTAAGACATAGAGTTTTAACTTGAGGCCCGGGAACCGCCCGGGCTTCTTTTTGCAATCCGGAAAGCGGAACGGAAAAACACTCGTGGTGCCTGGTTGGATTGTCTCCCGCTGCGCACCGTCCCACGCGTCGCGCCTACCTTTTAGACATCCTGAAAGCCTGTGCTCGCATTTATAATGAGTGTATGGGCTTAGATGTTACGAATGATTCGACCTCCGGGGAACGGGCGGAGAAGCGCGAGCGCCTGTATGCGCGGTTGCGAGAGCTAGGGCGGGTGCTGGTGGCCTACTCCGGTGGAGTAGATTCGGCTTACCTGGCATGGGCAGCGCACGAGGTGCTGGGCGGAGAGATGCTCGCGGTGATGGCGGACTCGCCTTCACTGGCACGGGCACAGATGCGCGATGCAGTAGCGTTTGCCGAGGAATGCGGAATCCCCCTTGAGACAGTGCTCACGGACGAGTTGGAGAATGCGGATTATCAACGCAATGATTCGATGCGGTGCTTCCACTGCAAGGATGAACTGTTCGGAGTGATGGAACAGTTTGCGTCAGCGAGGGGCTGGGCGGCGGTCGCCTATGGGGTCAACCTTGACGACCAGGGGGACTGGCGTCCGGGGCAGAAGGCAGCACGGCAGCATGGGGTCGCAGCTCCGCTGCTGGAAGCAGGACTGACTAAGAGGGATATTCGCGCGCTGGCGGCCGAGGCGGGATTGCGAGTTTGGGACAAACCGGCATCGGCCTGCCTCTCATCTCGGATCGAGTATGGGCGCAAGGTTACACGCGAGGCTCTTGAGCAGGTTGAGCGCGGAGAAGACGCACTGCGGGCGATGGGTTTCCGGCAGTTTCGCCTACGGCACCACGGCGACGTGGCCAGAATCGAGATTGCTCGCGATGAGATGGAACGGGCACTGTCGTTGGAAGTATTTGCGCGAATGAGCGTCGCGATCAAGGCTTGCGGATTTAAGTTCGTGGCACTCGACGTGGAAGGATTCCGGTCAGGCTCAATGAACGCGGTGCTCCCCGTGGAGAGTCTGCAGTAAGGCACGAGGAGCCTCGGGCGGAACTTTTTTCTGAAACGGCATTCTGATTGAGAAGTCTGCGTAAGCACTGCCTATTTGAGCTGTGCTGGGGTCCCTTGCTAGCGCTTCAGGATGACACCTCAAAAATCCAAAGGAATGCACGAGCGAGGCGCGTCGCTGTTGGAGGCTTCGGTATTTGCAGCGGTGGAGAGCCCGCAGGTGTCCTGAAAGTGGGCACGTGAGATAATTCAATGGTCTATGGAGTGGAATCTGGGACGGGTTGGGGAGTGGTGCATGCGCCGTTTGTTACTTTGTGTGTTGTTGCTGGGAGTCGGATGCCGGGCTCAGAACCCGGGCAGCGAGATGGATCACAAGATTGAACGGCAGGTTCGCTCCACCTTCAGCGTGCCGCCGTTTGTAGACGTCACCGCGGGCGAGCGGAAGCCTAGCGCGGAGTTCCCCGGGTACGATCATCTAGTAGTGACGATGAGCTACAAAGGGCAGACGCAGAGCCGTGAACTGCTACTGAGCAAAGACGGCAAGACGCTGCTTTCCGTGGTGAAGATGGATATGACCCGCGATCCTTTCGCGGAAGTGATGGCGAAGATCGATCAGAAAGGGCGTCCCATCCGCGGCAACAAGAATGCAAAGGTCACAGTCGTGGTATACGACGACTTCGAGTGCCCATACTGCTCGCGCATGCATGAGACGTTGATCAGCGTTCTGAAGAGCTATGGTGACCGAATCAGGGTCGTGTACAAGGATTACCCGCTCATTCAGATTCACCCCTGGTCCGAGCGCGCGGCGATTGATTCCGGCTGCCTGGCCAAGGAGAACGATGGCGCATATTGGGATTTTGCCGATTACGTGCACGCCAACCCGCAGGTAATCAAAGGCGAGCAGAGGCAAGTGTCTGGACAACTCGCAGAAGTGGATCGCATTACGCTGACCATCGGCATGCGGCATTCGGCGAACCCTGTGTCACTTAAAAAGTGTGTCGAGGAACAATCGAAAACCAGTCTGGATGCCAGCATAAAAGAGGCGGAGGGATTGGGCGTGGAGGCGACTCCAGCAGTTTTCATCGACGGAATGAAACTGGACGGTGCGATTCCCGAGGAACAATTCCGGATGGTGCTGGATAAGGAATTGAAGAGCTTGGGCACGGATGCTCCAGCAAAGGCCTCGTTGGCACCAGGACATTAAAGCAGTTTCATGGCAGAAGAAAGCTCTCGTACTTTTTGGTATTCGGAGAGTGGAGGATTCCCGATTTGAATCGCAAGATGAATGTATGGGGCACGGCGCTGCTGGGAGTGTGCGCGCTGGGTCTGTTTCTAATTGCGGGATGCAAGGGCCAGCGCGGCGGTGACGACGTAATGGCCCGGGTGAACGGTCGCAAGATTCTGCGCGTAGAAGTTGAAAAATATTATCGCAATCAAACTGAAGGGCAGCAGGTGCCTTCCGCAGAACAGGCGCAGAGTTTACGGCTCAGCATATTGCGTGAGCTGATTGAAAACGAAATTCTACTGCAGCGTGCCGAGAAGTTGGGATTGCTCGCTACCGACGAGGAAGTCGATGGTAAATTGAGCGAAATCCGCGCGCCGTTTACCAAGGAAGAATTTGATGCCCGACTCAAGGAGCGCGGGATAACCGTGGATGATTTCAAGCGCGATTTGCGGCGTTCAATCACCGTTGAAAAAGTATTGAACAAAGAGATCACGTCGAAAATTAACATCAGCGACAACGATATCTCAAGCTATTACAACCAGCACAAGTCGGAGTTTAACCTGATCGTGCCGCAGTATCATTTGGCGCAGATCCTGGTAACGACACAACCGAATCCGCAGGTTCGCAATTTGAAGAACGACAAAGCACAGAACGAGGCCGAGGCAAAGAAGAAAGTTTCCATGCTGCAGAACCGGCTGGAGAGCGGTGAAGACTTTGCCACGGTTGCCATGAACTACAGCGAACAGCCCGACACATCTGCAACAGGCGGCGACCTCGGCTTTATTCCTGAGAACTCGCTGCAAGGCGACAAACAAGCCTACGATGCTATCAATCGCTTGAAACCAGGGCAGTACACTGCACCGCTCCCCGCGGCAGACAATGGGACACCCCAGGTGTTCGGCTATCGCATCATCAAGCTGATTTCGAAAGAGCCTGCGGGACAAAGAGAGCTGAACGATCCCCGCGTACAGCAGGCGATTCGCGAACAGTTGCGCGACCGGAGAGAGCAGTTACTGAAGAGCGCATATTACGAGTCGCTGCACAACAGCGCTTCGATTGAGAACTACTTTGCGGATCAGATACTGAAGGCGAGTGGACAGTAAGAGCGCAAAGGTTGAACAAAATATTGAGACGCCCGGCTTCGGCTGGGCGTTTTACTGCGAACTCCAGAGCTACTGTCTGTGGGCTACCGAATCTACTCGACGATTGCCAGGAGGTCTCCAGCGTTGACAGCGGAACCATCCTTGACGGCGATCCGGGTGACCTTGCCTTTCTTTGTTGATTTGATTTCGTTTTGCATTTTCATGGCTTCGACCACGACCAGTCCCTGGCCGATTTCGACCTCGTCGCCTTCAGTGGCGATGAGACGAACTACTTTTCCAGGCATGGGAGCGATGATCTTGACAGGGCCGGCTATGTGTCCGGCAGCATTGCGACTACGCAGAGAGCGCGGATCACGAACCTCGGCATGGAAGCGTTCTGAGCCGACGATCAGATGGGTGTCGCCAAGGAGCGAATACTCACGCTTGGCCTCGTAATGGCGTCCGCCGTGAATGATGGAAAGCACGTCCCGTGCGGTCATGGCGACGTCCAGCGCAAAGGGCTCGCCATCAACAATGCACTGGTAACCCTTATCAGCGCGTTCCAGTTCTACTTGGTGCGAGTGACCGTCGATCAAGACTTCATACTTCATCGTCCCACCCCCTCGGTTCGCGCCGCGTGCTTCCATCCATTGGATTTAGTCCCGACCTTCTCTGAGGTTATTGTGCGAGGAGCGGCCTCGTGCAGTCCGTCCTCATTGCGGGCAGGTTGGGCGCCGGGCGGCGGTTGCTGGGCAAAGATGGCAGCAGCAATCGCGACAATGGGAACACGGCGGGCAGTGCGGGCATCTGCCACCGGAGGCTGCTGCAAGAGGCGGTCAAGGAAGCCTGTATCAACGCGTCCGGCTTGGAAGTCAGGGTCAAGCAGGATACGTCGGAAGAGCGAGATATTGGTCTTGATGCCGCCAATGAAATACTCGACCAGTGCGCGCCGGAGGCGGTTGATGACCTGCGTGCGATTTTCACCGTAGCCGATCAGTTTGGCGAGTAGTGGATCGTAGTCCAGAGGTACGACCCAGCCTTCATACATGCCACTGTCACGACGGATTCCGGGACCCGAGGGCGAGATGATGCGCGTAATGCGCCCGGGCGAGGGAAAGAAATTATTGTCAGGGTCCTCGGCGTAGATGCGAAGTTCCATGGCATGGCCGCGCAAGACGACGTCTTCCTGCTTGATGGGCAGAGGTTCGCCTGCTGCTACCCGAATCTGGAGTTGCACGAGATCGATTCCGGTGACCATTTCAGTGACAGGATGTTCGACCTGAAGGCGGGTATTCATCTCAAGGAAATAGAAATTCTTCTCGGCATCGACGAGGAACTCTACGGTTCCGGCATTGAAATAGTTGGCTGCCCTGGCGACCCGGACGGCAACTTCGCCCATTCGACTGCGCATTTCCGGATCGACGAACGAGCACGGTGCCTCTTCGAGGACTTTTTGATGACGGCGCTGCACGCTGCATTCGCGCTCGGCAAGATAAATCACGTTGCCTTGCGTGTCGCCAAAGATCTGCATCTCGACATGGCGGGGGTTTTCGATGAACTTCTCGACGTAAACCTCTCCATCACCAAAGGCACGCTGGGCCTCGCTCTGGGCGCTTGCGAGGGCTTCGGGAAGGTCACTGGCGTTGGTCACCAGGCGCATGCCTTTGCCTCCGCCACCGGCCGCGGCCTTGAGCATGACCGGATAGCCGATGGATTCGGCGACCATGAGACCTTCAGCAGTACTCTTGAGGCCAGTGTCGGTGCCGGGAACAAAGGGAAGGTTGGCGCTCTTCATGTTCTGGCGCGCCTTGGTCTTTGAGCCCATCATCTCCATCGATTCAGGAGAAGGGCCGATAAAGACGATTCCGGCCTCGCGGCAGGCACGGGCAAAGCCTGCGTTCTCGGAGAGGAATCCGTAGCCGGGATGAATTGCTTCAGCCCCGCTGCGGCGCGCTGCCTCAAGAATCTTGGGGACGTTCAGGTAAGACTCGGATGCCTGGGCGGGACCGAGGTACTCACAGAAATCCGCCTTGCGCACATGGAGAGCACGCCGATCCACATCGGAATATACCGCGACCGACTCGATGCCCATCTCACGACAGGCCCGAATGACGCGTACCGCGATCTCGCCCCGATTCGCGATCAGAATTCGTTTGAACATTAGGCAGGGCTTCCTTTGATTGACGACTTAAATCATTGGTCTGGATATTATCAAAAAGGCACGCACGGGGAACACAGAGGGCAGAGTTGACGGTGGAGGATAAGCAAGGCTCCGCCCAGAAAAGCGGGGCCTTGCTGTCTAAAAGCGGTAGGTGACCCCAGCGTTGATGATGGGGTAGAAGCGGAGCGGGCGAATATCGTTGGTAATTTTGTTGCGCTCAATATTCAGGTTGGATTGGAATCCGTCAAATGTTGTGACCACCCCGCACGTGGCCGGAGTTGGCGAACAGGCAGATCCGGTCATGGCAAGGTTAAAGGCGGGTGTACCGGTGTAGGCCGCGCCGATTTCCACCGGGAAAGCGAGGCGACGGCCACTACGCGGTATGGCATTGCCCCAGCCAAAGGTGAAGGTCGGTGCAACTTGGTTGGCGTAGCCAATAGTGGCGGTGCCCTTCAGCGGATCGGCAGCGCTGCTGTAGTAATCCACGTTGTTGAAAGTGATGGTCTGACCGGCAGGTACAGAGGCCAGCGCTTTGACATTGAACTGGTTGTACAGGGCAACGCCGCCGCTGAGACGGAAGCCGCCACCGAAAGGATAAAAATCATAGCTGGCCCGTGCATCGCGAAGGCGAAGATTTCCGTTGTAGCTCACGCCATCCTGCGTGAGGGTTTGCGAGTAATTAAAGAAGTGGCCGTCCACTCTGAGATTGGTGCGGCGCGAGAGTGGGGTTGCAGCCTCCACCCCAACCCCGAGGCTGCCCGCGGTTACGCCCAGAGCAATATGTGAAAACGGGCGGGTGGAGATACGCGCCCCGCCCGGAGCCGTGGTGACCTTTGCCGGTTCAACGGGCGGGGCGACTTCCTCAGAATAGGCAGCCTGCAAAGCGATAAAAAGAACGAAGAAGGTAATGACAACGGCACTGAAACGACTAGGTCTCCAAACTCGAGTAGGCATGCAATTCATCTTGGGCGGTCCTTGGCTGGGCGCGCGGGAAGGCGCTTCCATTTTCTTAGATTAAGAGTTCTGGGGAACCTTGAATGCAGGATAGATCAGGTTGACCCGGAACAATGCAGAAGTGTTTTTGCGAGCGGTTACCTAGGTGAGGGTTCCTGACGCACACCAAAGAGTGTGGTACGGGCAACGGGCTGCGGCGGCGCGATTCAGGAATGCGAACGGCCTCTCCTGGGAGAGGCCGCCATTGTTAGCTGAAAAACGTGAAAGCCTTACTTCCCTTGCGGTTGGTCAATGACGATTCCGCCGGGACCTTGCTTGTTGGCCTTTTCTCTCTTGGTGGCAATGGTCTTGTCGACCCAGCCATCCGCAGTCTTAAGGTCAGCGGTTCGGGCATCCGGGCGGTCGCACTCGTAGTCGGCGCGCTCACGATACATGAGGTTCATGTACGCCATGGCGTCGTCATAGTCCTGCCGAAGCTGGAGAGCCTTACTAAGTAAACTGATTCCCTCTTCGACCGTGGGAGCATTATGTGTCTTAACGAGCTCGCACACCTTCTTATCCTTGAGGGGATCGGTTGCCTTCATACCGAGTTTGTTGCGTTGCTCCTGACGGAACTTATAGGCTTGGGTCCAGTCGATGAAAGCGACTGAATAATAGGATTCCGGATCGTTCGGGTCAATCTGGACGGCCTTGTTGTAATACTGCTTGGCGTCATCAAACTGCTTTTGCTGGAGGTATAGGTAGGCAATGCCCTTGACGGAGTTGACGTTATTGGCGTCTACGGCGAGAACCTTCTTATATTCTTCGATAGCCTGCTTGGCAAAGCGTTTGTTTTCTTCGGTCTCTGCGCCAGGCACATACTGCTGTGCGTAAGCTGTGGCGAGGTAGATGCGGGCGTTGAGGAGGCTGGGGTCAAGGCTGACCGCGGTCTTGAAATGTTCAATGGCCTCTTCGTAGCGAGCGTTCTTGTATGATTGCACACCCTTATTCAGGTGATCGCGGGCCTGGAGCTTGGTGCAGCCAGCCGACGCCAATACGACCAAAGCGAGGGTTAAACCGGCCAGCACGCGTACGAGTTTGTTCATTTGATGTCACCTTCCGTTGCCAATTTGGCCGGAGTCTGGGGTCTCGGGAAGTTCCTTGGCCGGATGCGCGGCAACGGATGCTGCCCCGGTTGCGTACGCTTCGGACTCCTTCATACTGAAGCAGCCAGGGCGCGAGGAGTGCTGATTGCACAGTACTCCTCGCTCGCCCAGCTCAACAATCCGGCTACTGGCCGGCTTCGATCTTTGCCGTAATGAGACCCACTTTATCCACGCCGGCTGCGTGGACTTTGTCGATTACCTGGGCCACGTCGTAAAAGGTAAGGTCCTCGTCACCCTTCACAAACGCAACTTTTTCAGCGCGCGTCTTGAAGATGTCTTCAAGTCGGCCCTGCAGTTTGTCCATTGCAACGTCATCCTGGTTGATCTTGACGGCATTGTTTTTCAGCACCTGGACAACGATGGTGCGCTGATCAGGTTCAGCTTGCTTCTGTGGAGACTTCGGCGGCTGAGGAACCAGCGCGTCGAGTCCCTTGGGCGTGAGCGGTGTGATGACCATGAAGATGATCAGGAGCACGAGCAACACGTCGATGAGCGGTGTTACGTTAATGTCTGCGCGGGGACCACCACTCCCGCCACCCACTGCCATTGACATAGCCGATCGCCTCCTACTTCTTGGTCTTGCCGGGTAGTACCGGCGATTCGAGCGAACCCTGCTTGCGCTCTTCGGTCAAAAGGCCAAGTTGATCCACTCCAGCGGAGCGAACCTCATCGACCACCGCGACGACGTCGCCATACTTGGCGCCAGCGTCAGCTTTGACGAAGATACGTTTATCAACCTTGTTCGCTAGTTTGTCTTTCACTTTGTCAGTCAACGTTTCCGGTGTGACGATATCGGAATTGAAGTACACCTTACCATCGCGCATGATGGCCACGATAAGGGAATCTTCCCTGTCGGCTTCCGGCATTTTGATCGGATTGTCGGTCTTCGCCATGTCCACGCTGACGCCCTTTTGGAGCATCGGCGTGATCACCATGAAGATGATCAACAATACGAGCATGACGTCCACCATCGGAGTCACGTTGATATCCGAGTTGACCTCGGCCATCCTCTTTATCTTGTGTTCCTGTCCCATTGCTTCCCTATCTCCGGGGTATACGTTACCGGCGGGCGTTGCGACGCTTTAAGAAATAGTCGATCAGCTCGCTGGAGCTGTTTTCCATCTCCACGTCAAAGGCTTCCACACGACCCGTAAAATAGTTGAACATCCACACGGCCGGGATCGCCACGAAAAGACCAACAGCGGTGGTCACAAGAGCTTCGGAGATACCACCTGCGACGGCAGCTAATCCGGTTGCATGGCTGCTGGCAATGCCTCTGAAGGCGTTCAGAATACCAACGACCGTGCCGAACAATCCGACGAATGGGGCGGTGGATCCGATTGTGGCCAAGCCAGCGAGACCGCGCTTCAATTCGGCGTGGACGATGGCTTCAGCGCGCTCGAGGGCGCGGCGGGAAGCTTCCAGTTCTTCGCCCGGAAGTTCAGTGGACTCACCGTGAGCTTTGAATTCCTGGAGGCCGGCGGAGACAACCTTCGCCAGATGGCTCTTCTTGTTGCGGTCGGCGACCTTGATGGCTTCTTCAATCTTGCCATCCTTAAGGGCACCTGCGACAGCCGGAGCAAACGCGCGCGACTGGCTGCGAGCAGCCGAGAAGGCGAGGGCGCGATCAATCATGATTCCGATTGACCAACCGGACATAAGGAAAAGGACGATGACGACAAGTCTCGCCATCCAGCCCATCTGCTTCCACATGCTGAGCGGATCCCAGGCGATTTCCGGCTCTTGAAAGAGCAGGATCGCGGCGTGTTGCAGGTTGCAGAGGGCCAAAGTTGCAATGTTTGCGAGAACCATGAGTTGAATTTCCTCCTCAGAACTCTTTCAGAGCTTCTGATCTTAATGTTGATGCGCAGCATGAAAGCTTACGCGGTTCTTACGTTCCTAAACTTTAGTGGCAGGCAGAATACAGTGAGATGCCTACCAGGCAGCCGATACCAGCGCTGTCTAGCCGCCCGCCAAGGTGAAGTTCACAGTCACTTGTGTATCCACTTCCACGGGTTCACCGTTGAGGAAATACGGCTTGTACTTCCACTGACGCACGGCATCAAGAGCACTCTGGATGAGCATAGGGTGACCGCTGACAGCCTTCAGATTCTGAATCGTGCCATCTTTGCCAATCAGAGCTGAGAGCACTACCGAACCAGAGATACGGGCCTGCTTGGCCAGCGGCGGATATACGGGCTGAACCTTGCGGATTAGAAGACCCGTCTGTACACCTTGGGAAACTGTGATTCGCTTCGGTGTCGCTGCTTTTGGAATAGCCGCGGGAGCAGAGGAGACGATAGAACCCAAAACGCCACCAACCACGCCACCAGCTTGCCCTCCAGGTACGCCACCGATCACACCGCCCGTGACGCCACTGCTCGGCGGAGTGTCATCTTCCTTAATCATGGCGATCTTCTTGGGAATTGCAGTGGGAGCCTTGAGTTGATTGTTGTCGATTTCCGTCGTAGGCTTGACCACCTTAACCACGGGCGCGGCGGCCGGCGGTGGCGGTGGTGGCGGTGGCGGTGGCGGGGCAACCAAGTAGCCCATCAACTGCTGCCTCGGGAGTGCTTCGGTGTAAATCAGCGGAATCAGCACAAGCACGCCGATAAGCAGAAATTGAAGGATGAACGATAACAGCGTCGCCCACGGTCCACGCCGGTGCAGCCTCGAATTTCTACCGCCAGATTCCAGAAGGCTGTCTTCAAACATAAGCCTGTTCTCCGTAATTACTAATCTCTATAGACACCGGGGGCGGTGCATTTGCTCCCGAAATCGAACTCCTACCGCAAAAAACTTGAAACTTTTGTAAACCCTGCAGGTCAGGGAAACCCTGAATAGTCGGTCCTGAGTGGCTATCCGACCGTTCTTCTAACGGAAACACCCGAGGAGTACGCAAGGCGGACGTCGCCCGCCCTGCCCGAAACTGGATCGTTCGGCGAGCTCTTACTACGCCTTTGCGGGTGCCTTGTAGCGGCGGCCCTCATTGGAAGAAGCGATAGGAGCTCCCGATGCGGTCTTTCCGCGCCACGTCTGATAGGCAACCAGCATGGGGGCGGCGATGAAGATCGACGAGTAGGTACCAATGATGATTCCGATGACGAGGGCCATGGAGAAGCCGTGCAGCACATCTCCACCAAAAACGAACAGAGCCAGCACGGTGAGGAAGGTCAGTCCGGAGGTCAGGACAGTTCTACTCAAGGTCTGGTTGATGCTCTTGTTGACGATCTCGGTCAACGTATCCTTACGTAAAAGCTTGATGTTCTCGCGAATTCGGTCGAACACGACGATTGTGTCGTTCATCGAGTAGCCGACGAGTGTAAGAATGGCGGCAATCACGGTAAGCGAAATCTCGGTATTGAGCAACGAGAATGCGCCGACGGTGATGAGCGTGTCGTGGAAGCAGGCGACCACGGCAGCGACGCCGTAGATCAGCTCAAAGCGGAACCAGAGATACAGCAACATGCCGAGCAGCGAATAAAGGGTCGCCAGAACCGCCTGTTTGCGCAGTTGAGCGCCCACCTGGGGCCCGACGATATCGACGTTACGCACGCCAAAATTCGAAGTAAAGAAGTCTTGCTGCAGAGCCTGTACAACCGGAGGCGGAGCTACAGAACCAGCGTCAGCAACCGAAGTGAGGACTCCGCCGCGGGTCTTATCGCGGAAGTCCACAACAGCGCGGGCGATTTTTCCGTACTGCGCAGGAGCATCCGTGCCGAGGTGGAGCGGGTCCGCCTTGAGCAGGTAATCCTGCAGGGAGGTGTACCCGATGTTGTTGAGATCGGTTTTGCCGGGCTCGGCCGAGGTCTGCAAAGCCTTGATGATGGATTCCTTGCCCTGATCAAGTGCCTGCTCGCTGGTTTCGCGAATGTCGAGCTTGATGAGAAGCTCGTTGCTGCCAGAGCGAGTATCGGCCTGGATGGTGGCATTTTTCAGGCCAGCGCGATCCAGTTCAGCGCGAACGGTGTTGACGTTGGGCGCTTGAGTGAATTTGACGTCAACGACAGTGCCGCCTCGGAAATCAATGCCGAGCGGAACGTGATGCCAGAACAGCATGGAAGCGATGCCGGCGACGGAGAAGATCAGCGAGAGTGAGAGAAAAAACCACTTCTTGCTGAGAAAATCGATATTTGTAGACCGAAACAGTTCCACTGTAGAAGCCTTCTACCCGAGAAGCGCGGGCTCCTCTGAATTTCTTGCGCTGCAGATGCAGCTGATTCCTTACATCGAACTTACTGCGGCAGGACTCCGAAAGCTTCGGAGTCCCAGCCAAAACGGATTATATCGAGAGCGCCTCGCCAACTTTGTGTCGGTTGAGGATGCTGTCGAAGATGGTGCGCGAAACGAAGACTGCGGTGAACAGGTTGGCCAGCAGACCAAATGTCAGGGTGACGGCGAAACCCTTGACCGGACCTGTCCCGAAGAGGAACAGAATCGCTGCCGAAACAATCGTCGTAACGTGGGTATCCACAATCGTCACCCAAGCATGGCTAAACCCTTGCTCCACGGCGGAGGGTGGAGTCTTTCCGGCGCGCAGCTCTTCGCGAATTCGCTCGAAGATCAGCACATTGGAATCGACACCCATACCGACGGTGAGAATCAGACCAGCAATGCCCGGCAAGGTAAGTGTGGCTCCGGAAAAGCCGAGGAATCCGAGCAGAATGACAAGGTTCAGAATTAGCGCCAGATCCGCATTGATTCCGGCGAGGCGGTAATAGATCAGCATGAAGCCAAGAACAGCGATCATGCCGACGATCGCGGCGAGCACACCTTGGTGAATCGAATCAGCTCCGAGAGACGGACCAACCGTCCGCTCTTCGAGATATTTAATGGATGCCGGCAGCGCGCCTGAGCGCAGGATCATCGAAAGATCCTTGGTTTGCTGATCGGTGAACGAACCGGAGATGCGTCCGCTGTCGCGAATAGCTTCCTTGATGTTGGCGATCTCCTGCACCTTGCCGTCGAGCACAACAGCCAACGGTTCGCCGACGTGGGAAGAGGTGAAGGAGTAGAAACGATCACCACCGTCGCGGGTCAGGTTGAAGATCACATCGGGACGGCCAGTCTCTTCGTGTCCGGCTTCGGCTGAACGCAGATCGCGTCCACTGACGGCCGAGACGCGGCTGATGAGGTAATAAACGTCACCGTTCTCGTTGCCACCTGCTTTGGTGCCGATGCTCTTTCCCTTGATGATAACTGCGTCGGAGGGAAGAATGCCGCCGTGGGCAGAAAGAACTTCCTGCTCGCTGCTATAGGCACGCCCATTATCCAAACCAAGCCGGATTTCCAGCATGGCGGTGGACTGCATCACTTCTTTGACGCGGGCAGGATCGTCTACGCCTGGAAGCTGCACCAGGATTTGGTATTCGCCGAGGCCATGCTCCTGAATGACCGGTTCGGAAACGCCGAGCTGGTCAATACGGTTGCGGATGGTTTCGATAGCCTGTTCGACGGCGCGCTTCTTGATGGCTTCGAGAACCGTCGGTTTGAGCGCGACAGTCCAGCTGTTCTCGGCACCTGAGACCAAGTCGTATTCGCCAAACTGGTCATTGACGATCGAACGCAGATCGCCAGCAGCACCAATGTCGACGCCGCGCAGCGTGATCCGCTGCGGGTTGGCGACCGGATCAAGCTTCACGATGTCGCCGTAGGTGAGGTTCTTCTTCTTCAGCGCATCCTTGAGACGCTCGATGGTCTGATCGGTCTCGGCGTTAACGGCGTCGTTCACCTGCACCTGAAGGATCAGGTGGGTTCCGCCGCGCAGGTCAAGCCCGAGGTGGATGTTTTGCTGAATGCCAGCGATAAGCCCGTTGGACTTAATGGCTTCGATGCTTTTCTGTGGATCGGTTCCGAGGAAAATCCCCCAGACGAAAACGACCAAGATAGCAAGGATGAGAACTACTTTCCAAAGCAGGTTCTTCTTCATGGAAACCGCGACCGCCTAAGATTTCTTTGCGCTATCATCGACGGTGACCGATGCGATAGCGTTGCGAGCAACTTCAATTTTCAGGTTATCCGGAGCAACACGCAGGAAAATGCTGCCGGGATCACCAGCTTCGCCCTGCCGGATCGAAAGAACGATGCCGATAATTCCACCCGTGGTAGTGACGCGGTCGCCCGATTTAAGTTCGCTGAGCATCTTCTGCCACGCCTTCTGCTTCTTCTGCTGCGGCATGATGAGGAGGAAATAGAAGATGGCAAAAATCGCCACCATCATCGGGAGTGAGGTCATCCACGAGCCCGCTGCTTGAAACAAAATAACGGATGCGTACTGAGCAATCATTTTTAGGGCTCCCACCGCTTACCGGAACCTGCACTTGCAGACTGCGGCGTATAAATTGTATTTACCTGGACCGCAGCAGACCGCGCACCATTAGGACACACCCTCAGGTGCACGAGAAAACCACCGCTGACACTAAGTATAGTCTGGTATCCGGGAGTTCAGATTACCGCATTCCAAGCTCCAGCACATTTAAATGCGCGATGACGATCGCAAAGGGGTACAAACCCGGCTATCGGCACGGCAAACACCCGATCTCATACGGCAGAACGAGTATTTGCAAACTCCCCCGAAATGATAGTCTCTCGGACCCGGCGCATGATGTCAAGGTAATGCGCGAGATTATGCACAGTATTGAGCACCTGGGCGAGCACTTCCTGAGAAGTATACAGGTGTCTCAGGTAGGCCCGGGAGTAGCGCGCACAGACCTTGCAGCGGCAATTTGGATCGATCGGACCCTCGTCCCGGGCGTAACGCGCGCCCTTAATATTTAATTTTCCTTCGCTGGTAAAAAGCAGGCCGTGGCGGGCAGCGCGGGTGGGCATGACGCAATCCATCATGTCCACACCAAGGCGGACGTACTCGACGATCTCCTCCGGAGTCCCTACCCCCATGACATAACGCGGCTTGTCGGCGGGAAGCAGCGGGATCGTTTCCTTGACCATTTCCCATGTCTTATCGCGGGGCTCACCAACTGAAAGACCACCGATGGCGTAGCCGGGAAACCCGATTTCTACCGTGCGTTCGGCAGATTCGCGGCGCAGATCGGCAAACATGCCGCCTTGCACGATTCCGAAGAGTGCCTGGGTCTGCTCGGAGCCAAGTTGGCGGGTCTTCTCCTCGAACCAAGGGACTTCGTGCTTGTGCGCCTCAAAATATTGCTTACTGCGGAGCGCCCAGCGGGCGGTCATTTCCATGGACTTGCGGGCGCGCTCATAGGTGGCCGGATACTCGGTGCACTCGTCGAAGGCCATGACGATGTTGGCTCCGAGCCCAATTTCGGCGGCAAGCGCGGTTTCCGGCGAGAAGAAGTGCAGCGAGCCGTCCAGATGCGACCGGAACTGCACGCCATCCTCAGTGAGCTTGCGCAGATCGCTGAGGCTGAAGACCTGGAACCCACCGGAATCGGTAAGGATAGGCTTGTGCCAGCCCATGAATTTCTGCACCCCGCCTAACTGGCGGACGGTTTCCACACCGGGGCGCAAATACAGGTGATAAGTGTTGTTGAGCAGGATCTGGACATCGAGCTCGTCGAGGACATCCTGCGGCACTCCCTTGACGGAAGCGACGGTGCCAACGGGCATAAAAACGGGGGTCCGAACCTCTCCGTGAGAGGTGATGAAGCGGCCCGCACGCGCGGCTCCGCAAGTGGCTTCGACTTGAAAGGAAAAAGACATGGAGATTTGATTGTAAGGCAGAGGAGGATTTTGTATGTGGACGCTTGAGAGTAGGCCCGGGCAACAGTTCCATCACGGATAGCCTTGGACGGATGGCGAGTAGCCGTCAAGTATCTTCGCGCATTCCGAGCCGTGAACGATGTGAACACAATCTCTGAAGGAATCGATTTGAGCGGGTCATCCTGAGCGCACGCGAAGGACCCCAGCACTGTTCGAATAAGTGGAACGCTCCGGGGGCATTTCTGCCATCACTCTCGCATCCACGGACTTGATATTGCGAGATAGTGCGTGCCATGGCGATTATTCGTCGACAGCCGCGCCCTTGAATTGAAGTGTCATCTTGAGCGAAGCGAAAGACCCCTACGCATCCTAAATAAGCTGCTCCGCGTCAAGGTCGCTTCCGCCAGTGATCTCTCGCCAACGAACACCGGGGTCACCAGATAGTGAGTGTCTTGGCGATTTTGCTTCAACTACCGCGTCTTTGAATTCAAGTGTCACCTTGAGCGAAGCGAAAGACCCCTACGCACCCCAAATAAGCTGTACTACGTCAATGTCGTCGAAATCGGCAGCTAAATTCGCGGGTGGCCCATTCAAGCCTTCCTTTGGCTTGAATGGGGCAGTTCGACGGCGGGGCAGAGTTGGCCGATCCACTGAGCCGTTGCACTTCAGCGTCTCCGCCTCCGCCGAAATCTCAGAGATTTTTTCAGCTCTTCGACGACCTCATACACAATCGGACAAATGGATGTGCGTTCAATGACGGAAATCGTGCGGAACACAAATTTCGGCTCGTAGGGATACGGATATCCTCTGCAATCGGCTGGGCGATCCTCATAAACACTACAGAGGTTGTCCTTCAGAAAAGGACACGGGAGCGTGCGCGTTTGCCGGGTGCCCCATCTTAGCTTGCCTCTTTTGGCAAGCTTAGGTGGGTTCTATGAAAGCCGCGCGAAGCGCGTTCCAAGCCCCATCCGCCCACTTATCCGAACGTTGCGGAAGCGCGTACACAGTTACACATTTCGGGATTCTGAGTGATATGGCGATTAATCAAGCACTGGAAGCCACTATCAGAAGCAGCTCCAGAGTTACTGCTCTGTCAAGCAAGATTTCTCGTGCATTCCCCCCAACGCGCTCATTCAATGCCAAATAGAGTTTCCCCCGAAGTGAGGGGATGCCCGCTCGAATTTGCTATCCTGAAGGTAGAGGGAAACATCGAACCCGAGGCTTTTGACCTTCAACCTTGAAACCTCGCGAAACCTTGCCTCTAACCCTTTTATATTCAAATTTTTACCGGGAAATATAGGGGGTAGGGATACCACCATACCGGAAAGAATATTTGAGCAAGACGGGAAGCGTGTAGGATTTTGATATGCATTCATTAAAAGCTGTTGCATTCGATTACGGGAAGGTTCTGTCGCTGCCGCCAACCGAGGAGCAGTGGCGAGCATTGAGTACGCGCTTCGCTAAGCCGATGCAGGAGTTTCAGAGGATTTACTGGGGCCATCGCGTGGAGTTGGACCGCGGAACCCTGGACAACGTCGCGTATTGGAAAGTAGTCGGCAAGGATTGCGGCTTCGAAGTTAGCGATGCCGAGGCAGAGGAACTGATCGATCGCGACAACTTGCAGTGGACCAATGAGAATCCCGCAATGGTTGATTTCGCCCGCGATCTGCGCAAGTCCGGATACAAGACCGCGATCATGAGCAATATGGAGCACCGGATGCTGTCAGCAGTACGGAGCAAGCTCAAGTGGCTGGACGAGTTCGACGTGCAGATTTTCTCCTGCGAGGTTGGCACGGTAAAGCCGGAGGCCAAGGTCTACCTGCTGTGTTGCGAGCGTCTGGGCTGCAAACCAGATGAGGTGCTCTTCTTAGATGACAAGAAGGCAAACACCGATGGCGCTAAGAAAGTGGGAATGAAAGCCTACATCTACCACTCAGCAGTCGATCCAGTGATGCTGACGGGAGAATCGGAGATCACCGTGGAGGAACTGCGGACGATGCTGCTGGGCTCGGGCGCTGGCCATGGGAATGGATAATCGTTTAAATGATCAAAGCCCCACATCTGCTAACAGATGTGGGGCACCAAAAGTAGCAAGGCCAGATTATGGCTTCGGGATGTCGTGTTTTTTCAAGAAATCATCCACCCGGATGATGGCGCGGGTGATGGTGCCCAATCCGATTTCGCGCTTACCTTCAAAGGCCGCAACGCGAAGTTTATAGAAACGGCCGTCAATGGACTCAACCTCGGCAGTGGCCCGCACCACGGTATTGATGCCGACGGGAAGTCGATGCTCGACGTTGATGGCAGTACCCACAGAGATCTCGCCAGGCTCGCAGAAGGCTTGCAGGGCGTGAACGCCGGCGCTCTCCATCAGACGAATCATGTCCGGTGTGGAATAAACGGGCGGAAGTAGATGATTGTGCGCCGTCAGGGTGTGTTCGTACTGCACACGCTCTTCTGCCGCGCCTTTGGCACCGATAGGAACCTGTTTTAGCATAGCGCGAGAACTGTATCGGAGTGCGGACCGAACAGCAAGCGAAAGTATTGCCCGGAAATCGAAAATTTGGTCGAAAACGGGACTTTCAATGACGGCAGGTTACGCAGCGGTGGTGGAAAAGGCGCAAAGCCGGTTCGCCGTGCTGCAATCCAAGGCCTGCCAGAGCCAGTCCGCGGCGCGTTCGGCGGCGTCGAGAGCGGGCTCAGCGAGTTTGCGATCCCGGACAACCACACGCCCTAGTTGTTCCTGCCAAATCTGGGAATGGCGGATATCAGCATAGGTGTGGAGCACAAAGTAGCCACAGGTAAAAGCATCTGCGCCGTAGTGACGAAGCAAACCACGCGCCTCTTCTCCGCTGATACGCGGCACCTGCGATCCGTATGCGTAGAACGCGGCAAGAATCTGGGCCGTGGAGTCTTCGCGGGCACTGCGGTCGAAGTGCGCAATGAGGTCGCGAACCGGAGCACTGGGCGGGCTATTGCGTACCCGCTCGGGAGAAAGCCCGATACCTTCCGCAAAGTCCAGCCACATATCACTGTGGGCGCGGCCTTCTACCTCTTCTTCGGCGAGGTTTCGGAGCACCGCACGGCGCAGGGCACCGTCGCCGAGGCGCGAGTGAAAAGCGCTGAGAAATGTAGGAACAGCGGCAACGTGGTGAAAATACTCCGAAGCATAAGCGCGCAGTTGACCAATCGAGAGTTTGCCCTCAGCCCATGCCTGATAGAAGGGGTGGCTAAGAAGATCGTGGCGGGCCACACGTGCATCGAGCGCGTCCTGAAACACCCTAAGGTTCATCGGTTCCCCAATTCGAAAATATAAGAGCTTTACCCGAGACCCTACGCCCTCATCTACTCGCATGCAAAGCATTTAGAGAGTAGGTGAATTTGAGTTCAAATGGGTGTAGCGGCCAACAAAAATCGCGCTCGGGCCTGAGCTGTTTGCTACAATCGCCCGGAGAATACATCTACACTCTGGAGAACACCATGACCACACCTCCCTCGTCTGAGGAGACGGTACCTGCCCTGAGCGAAGGCCAGCGCCTGCTGTACACGTTTACCGCTCCGTCTCAAACGATGGCCGATTTGCGGCGTAATGCGAGCTGGTGGGTGCCATGGTTGCTGATTTCCCTTGTCTCTATCGCGTTTTGCGTGACGCTGGATAAAAAGATTGGCTGGGGCCAGGTAATCGAAACTCAGATTCAGGCTAACCCCAAAAGCGCCGAAAAGATGGACAAGATGGCGCCGGAGCAGCGGGAGAAGGTCGCGAAAATTCAAGAGATGAGCGCCCGAGTCATGGGCTATGCAGCGCCGGTAACGACCTTGCTGATGCTGGTGGTGGTGGCAGGGGTGCTGCTGGGAGTGTTCAACTTTGGCTTTGGAGCCAAGTTGCGATTCAGTGAGTTGATGGGCGTGGCGTCGTACGCATATCTGCCCACCATTCTGAATAGCCTGTTGATTATTTTGATTATGTTCTTTGTGGAGCCGGACGCCTTCGACATTAAGAATCCGCTTGCCACCAGCCTCGGATACTTCGTCCCGGCCACACTGCCATTTCTGAAGGGAATGCTTGGGGCCTTCGACGTGTTTACGCTGTGGCAGGTGCTTCTGATGGCGGTCGGCGTCTCGCAGTTAAGCAAGGTTAAGAAGGGCTCGGCATTCGCGACAATCTTCGGTCTGGTTCTTCTGGTCAAACTTGCAGGAGCCGTATTCGCTTCTTCGATGTGAAACATTTTCGATGCAGGCCTTGCAAAGGGGTCATTCTGAGCGGCAGCGAAGAACCCTAAGCAATGTCCGAATATTCAAACCAACATCAGAGTCATTTCCGGCCTCAGTTCTACAGGGCTCCCGCACAGGGAGCCCAACTTTGTTACTCAGGAAACAGCGCAGACCTCCGTAGCGCGGTTTAGGGCAGCACGGGCGAGTAATCGAGTGGAATCCAGAACCGGTAGCGGCGAATTTTCATTGCCAATGAGCAGCGGGAGTTCGGTGCAACCAAGGATGACGGCATCACAGCCTTCCGCCTTCATGCGGCTGATGGCGCTGCTGATGACGCCAAGAGAATCTGAGCGGAAAATACCATTGACCAGTTCGTCGAAAATGATTTGATCGATGCGCCCGCGGTCGAGCGGCGACGGAATCTGGTACTCGATCCCATACTGAGCAAGAATCTCCGGATAGACCGGCCCCTCCATGGTGTACTTTGTCCCGGTGATGGCGAGCCGGTGAAAGTGATGTTGTCGGGCTGCGTTGGCGACCTCTTCGGCGATGTGCAACCAGGGGAGAGGTGACGCTTCGGCAACCTGCTTGAAAGCGCGATGGATGGTATTGTCAGGCGAGATGAGAAAATCCGCTCCGCACTGCTGGAGCTTTCGAGCGGAGGAAAGCATCAGTTCGGCAACGGCACTCCAATCGTTGCGCTCGATGGCCTGCATGTACTCACCGAGGCAGTGGGTGTGCATGGAGACTTCCGGATGCATGTGGCGGCCAAGCAGGGCCGGCGCTTCGGCGCAGATGGTTCGGTAGCAGAGCGCAGCACCTTCGGCAGAGCAGGCGACAATTCCGATGTGCAGGGGCTTCGTCGTCATCGTGGGGCTTTCGCTTTCCTTACAACAGATTCAACAGCTCACGCTTGCGCTCCTCTGGAAGCCATGAGGCCCGGAAGGAATTGGCGGCAAGCTGGCGCAACTCTTCGTTGGTGAATCCAAAAGCATCTTGCGCCAACTGATACTCGCGCACAAGTGTCGTCTGAAACATCTCAGGATCGTCGGTGTTAAGTGTAACGAGGGCTCCGGCGTCAAAGTATCGGCGCAAGGGGTGAGCAGAAATCTCGGAGCAACAGCTTGTGCGCAGGTTCGAGGTGACGCAGAGTTCGAGCGGCACCTGCTCCCGGACAAGGCGCTTGACCAGCGCCGGGTCGTCTTCGGCGTGCAGCGCGTGACCGATGCGCTCGCCCTTCAGAACGTCCAACGCGCCATAGACGGAGGCGGGGCCAACACTTTCGCCAGCATGAACACTGAGCCGAAGTCCCGCACGTGCGGCTTTGGCGTAGACCTGCTCGAAGAGCTCAGGTCCGGCAATACGCTCATCGCCCCCTATCCCAATGCCAATGATGCTGCTGGCGCCGTTCTGGCACTGGATGGCCTTGGCAAGAACCTTCTCTCCCTCCTCGGGGCCGAAGTGGCGCACGGCGTCGAAGATCCAGTAGACGGTGGTGCCGAAATCCCTTTCGCCGCGCAGACGTCCGCGCTCCATGCCCTCGAAGAGCGCGTCGAACCCCTGGCCGCGCCAGAAGATGACGCCAACACTGACGAAGACTTCCGCGTGCAGGCATCCCTCGGCAGCAAGTTTTTGTATCAGCCGATAGGTGATGAGTTCGAAGTCCTCTGGATCGCGCAGGCGCTCGGTCACCGACTTGAAGGCGATGAGGAAGCCGGTGAAATCCGTGTAGTTGTAAAGCGCGGCAGCCTCGACAACGCTGAGTGGGCGATGTGAGTTAGGTAGGGGTTTGTAGCGATTGCTGGACCACGGAAACGGTGTGTGGTGCTTTTCGCTCAGCTGGCTGAGGGTCAGCGGATCGACCGAGCCCTCGAGGTGAAGATGAAGTTCGGCCTTGGGAAGGCGGGTGATGAAATCGGTGGTCACTGGATCATTCTATGCAAAATCTGGCGCATTGCTTACCACTTCCATCAAGGGCAACGTCAACCACCCGTCCCGTCCGTCGTTCCACGTCCCCACAATCGCCGACTGCGGGCGGTTGTGGGCCACCTGCGAAGTTCTCCGCCATTGCCAAGGGATGGACAGAACGGGGCATCCTCATGTGTACTCTTGCTGCGAATATGGGGCGTATAGAATCAAGTGGTATGCAATCTCAAAATGTCGGCCCTGCTGACGGCAAGGCATTGCGTTGAATTGTGTCTCCGAACTGCTCCGCGACGATCTCGATAATTGCCTGGCCCGCACTCAGGAGCTCTGGAGCGAGATTCGTGATCAGCGAGTGTTCATCACTGGCGCGACCGGGTTCTTTGGTTGCTGGTTGCTGGAAACGCTGTTGTGGGCGAACCGCCGTCTGCAATTAAATGCGCAGGTCACGATTCTCACGCGCACTCGGGAAACATTGAAACAGAAGGCTCCGCATCTGGCTGGCGATCCTGCGCTGGAGATTCTAGTTGGCGACGTAAAGACCTTCGATTTCCCCCCAGGAAAGTTCTCGCACGTCATTCATGCCGCGACCGAATCCAGCGTCGAACTCAATACAGAGAAACCACTGTTGATGTTCGATACGATTGTGGAAGGCACCCGTCGATGTCTTGCGTTCGCCCAGGCTGCAGACGCGCGCAAGTTACTGTTCCTAAGCTCAGGAGCGGTCTATGGCCCGCAATCTCCCGAGGTCAGCAACGTTACGGAAGACTCAAGCACCGGCCCTGATCCTCTGAATTCGGCTTCGGCCTATGCCGAGGGGAAGCGGGCAGCAGAACTACTCTGCGCCGTGGCGGCTCGAAACACCCAGATAGAACCGAAGATTGCCCGATGTTTCGCGTTCGTCGGACCCTACATGAAGCTCGACGCACATTTCGCCATAGGGAATTTCATCCGCGATCAACTGCACGGAAATCCCATTCGCGTTGCAGGAGACGGCACAGCTTTGCGCTCGTATATGTATGCTGGGGATCTCATGGTCTGGCTCTGGACGATACTGTTTCGCGGAACGCCGATGCGTGCTTACAATGTAGGCTCGGAACAACCAGTCAGCATTCGTGAACTCGCCCAGGCGGTGGCGGAGACTTTGACTCCCAAGGTTGGGGTGGAAGTTCTCGGCACCCCCGGTCCCGGGCCGACACGGCGCTACGTACCATCCACGGCCAGGGCGCGCCAGGAGCTGGGTTTAACCTGCGAGCTGCCGCTTGCCGAGGCGATACGCCGGACCGAGAAGTGGTTTATGAACACTGACCTGACATCGAAGGGCGCACGATGATTAAGCTATCCGACTACATTGTCCAATCCCTGGCTGACTGGGGCGTGCGCGATATTTTCATGATGACCGGCGGCGGCGCAATGCACCTCAACGACAGCATTGGACAGGAACCCAGGATTCGCTACATCTGCACTCATCATGAGCAGGTCGCAGCGATGGCTGCTGAAGGTTATGCGCGCATTGCAGGCGTGCCCGGCGTCGTCAACGTAACCACCGGCCCAGGTGGAATCAACGCACTCAACGGAGTCTTCGGCGCGTGGACCGATTCCATTGCGATGCTGGTGATTTCAGGGCAGGTAAAGCGACAGACGTGCATGGCAAGCGCGGGCACGATAGGGCTTCGGCAATTAGGCGATCAGGAAGTGGACATCGTTTCCATGGCGAAGCGGATCACAAAATATGCTGTGCTGGTCGAAGACCCAGCAAGCATTCGCTATCACCTGGAGCGGGCTTGGCATCTGGCAAAATCAGGAAGACCAGGACCCTGCTGGCTTGATGTGCCCATTGATGTGCAATCGGCGATGATCGATCCATCCACACTTCGCCGCTACGATCCCGATGAGGACGACGCCTCCTGCGACGATGCTCTCGTGCTGCGGCAGTGTCACGATGTGATGAACCGGATCAGCGCCGCGAAAAGACCCGTCATCCTGGCCGGTACCGGAGTAAGGCTTTCTGGTGCGCTCGATGAGTTCGAGCAGACAATTCGCACGCTGCGAATTCCCGTCACCACGGCCTGGACGCACGATCTTATCGACGGCGATGACGAACTCTACGCTGGCCGTCCTGGAACCATCGGTGATCGGGCCGGAAATTTCTCTGTGCAGAATGCTGATTTAGTTCTCGTGCTTGGCTCCCGATTGAACCTGCGCCAAGTGAGTTACAACTGGAGCTCTTTCGCAAGGAATGCATTCAAGATTCAGGTCGATGTGGATTCCGCAGAGTTTGACAAGCCCCTGGTGAAACCGGATCTAGCCATCGAATGCGACCTCAAGATTTTCCTAAGTACACTGGCGAAAACCCTTGTAGGCGAGCACTACGCGCCCCATCACGACGCATGGATCGCGTGGTGCCGCGAACGTGTGGCGCGTTATCCTGTGGTGCAGGAGCGGCAGCGCCAGCCCGGGCCTCCCATGAATCCTTACCACTTCATGGAATTGCTTTCGGAGATGCTGGCCGAGGATGACGTGGTAATCTGCGGAAACGCAAGCGCCTGTATTCTGCCGTTCCAGGTTATGAAGATTCGCAAGGGCCAGCGCCTGATCTCCAATTCCGGCGCCGCCTCAATGGGCTACGATTTGCCGGCGTCGATTGGAGCGGCTGTGGCGCGCGGCGGCAAGCGAGTGATTTGTCTCGCCGGAGATGGAAGTCTGCAATTAAATATTCAAGACTTGCAGACCGTGGTTCACCACCAGTTGCCCATTAAGCTGTTCGTCCTGAATAATGGCGGTTACCTATCAATCCGCAGCACGCAAAAGAATTTCTTCGGGCGGGTGGTAGGCGAAAGCCCCAGCAGCGGTGTTTCATTTCCAGATTTCGTTAAAGTCGCTGACGCTTATGGAATTCCAGGCATAAGAATCGATCGAGTTTCAGAGATGGACAGGGTTCGAGCAGCATTGGAATCAACTGGACCAACACTGATTGAAGTTATGCTTGATCCGCAACAGGAGTTTGAGCCACGCTCACGCTCCAAGGTGTTACCCGACGGTACCATCGTCTCTCCACCGCTGGAAGATATGTATCCTTTTCTTTCTCCGGAAGAGATGGCGGAAAACAAAATATAGGCTGGTTCAACATGACAGGTGCGGATTTTTTCAATGAGCTGTTTGTGCTGGAGATGGCGAATAATCATCTTGGCAGCGTCGAGCGCGGACTAAAAATCATTGCTGCGTATGGCCAGGTGGTGCGCTTCAATAACGTTCGCGCCGCAATCAAAATACAGCTGCGCGACGTGGACAATTTCATCCATCGCGATTTCCGTGACCGCGAAGACATTCGCTACATCAAGAAGACCATCGAAACTCAGCTTCAATTCACTGACTACCTGGCCCTGGTAAAAGCGATTCGAGAAGCGAACTGCATCAGCATGGCCACGCCCTTTGATGAATCGTCCGTGGACATATGCTGCAAATTGGGCGTACAGATGCTCAAGATCGCCAGTTCGGATCTGAATGACTGGCTGCTGATTGAAAAGATTGCGAAGGCGAAAAAACCTGTCATTGTTTCCACCGGAGGTTCATCGCTGAAAGATATCGATGACCTGGTGCAGTTCTTCGACAATCGCCATATTCCTCTGGCCATCAATCATTGTGTATCGCTGTATCCTTCAGAAGACCACGAACTGGAGATGAACCAGATCGACTTCCTGCGCGGCCGTTATCCCGATCATGTCATTGGATTTTCTACCCACGAATGCCACGATTGGACCTCCTCGATGCTGATCGCTTACGCCAAGGGTGCACGCACGTTTGAGCGGCACGTTGACATCAACAGCGATGGCGTCAAAGTTTCTCCCTACTGCTCTCTCCCAGACCAGGTTGACGAGTGGTTTAAGACCTTTTATCGTGCCAAGGCAATGTGTGGAGCCCCCGGCACCCAGAGGCGTCTTTTACCACGCAAAGAGATCGAATACCTAGACGCACTGGTACGTGGGGTATACGCCAAGTCTGACCTGCCTGAAGGCCACATCCTTACTGACGATGACGTATATCTCGCGATTCCTCTGCAGAAGGGACAAATCTCCTGCCGTGAACTGATGCGCGGAGAAGTTCTGCTCAAGCCGGTCCTGAAGGACGCGCCAATCCAGATCGATGCCATCGACAGCCCTTACGCGAGCATCCCTTCTCTAAAGTCAGCGATTTACAGTCGCGGAATCGACCCTGTGACTCGCGAAGGAAACAAAGATTGAAGAAAATGCGGAGTACAGCATTGCGCTCTTGGTGGAGTATGAATCTGCGATGAAAACGATCAGCGTCATCACACCTTGTTATAACGAAGAGCTAAACGTGCGCGAGTTGTACGAGCGCGTCCGCGCTGTCATCGTCTCTCTTGGCAACTATCGCTATGAGCATATTTTCATCGACAACGCGTCCACCGACAACACACTCGGCGTACTGAAAGTAATGGCCGCCATAGATAAGAACGTCAAAGTAATTCGCAATACCCGTAATTTCGGACATATCCGTTCGCCAATGCACGCCTTCCATCAGGCCACCGGAGACGTGGTGATCGGCATGGCCGCCGACCTGCAAGACCCACCCGAGATGATCGCGGACATGGTGCATCACTGGGAGGCCGGAACTCCCGTCGTAATTGGCGTCAAAATCGCCAGCGAAGAGAACAGCCTAATGTTCTGGATTCGCAAGCGTTACTACCGGCTCGTCAACCGCCTCTCAGGCATTGAGACTTACGAGAACTTTACCGGCTTCGGACTCTACGATCGCAAAGTCGTTGATCTCATCAAATCCTTCGATGACCCATACCCATACTTCCGTGGCATCATCGCCGAATTGGGATTTCCCCGCGTGGAATTGCCCTTCCACCAACCCCGCCGTAAGCGTGGAGTAACCGCAAACAATTTCTACACCCTTTACGATATGGCGATGCTCGGGATCACGAACCTTTCCAAGGTCCCTCTGCGCATGGCGGTATTTGCCGGATTCGGAGGCGCGGTTATCTCCGTGCTCACGTCCCTTGCATACCTGGTTTACAAACTTCTTTACTGGAGAAATTTTGCGTTGGGCTTGGCCCCGGTTCTGATTGGCTTCTTCTTCATCGCATCCCTCCACCTTCTGTTCCTGGGAGTCATCGGTGAATACGTCGGCGCCATTCACACCATGGTGATGAAGCGCCCGTATGCCATCGAACAGGAGCGGATCAATTTCGAGTATGAACCGGGTCCTCCACTAATTATCGACGCACGCGCCCAGCAGGATATCCGTTGAAGGCTGTCGGAAAGATGATGTCCACACACTCTCAATCCGATATTCCCCGGAGTTCGCTGCCTTCCATCTCTATTGTCGTTCCGAATTTCAACGGCGGCGCCACCATCGAAGCAACGTTAGTCAGTCTGATCGAGCAGAACTATCCTAACCTCGAAATCCTCGTAATCGATGGCGGTTCAACCGATAACAGTGTTGAAGTGATTCGTAAATATGAGCGCCATATTGCATGGTGGGTGAGCGAGGAAGATCGCGGCCAGTCCGACGCGATTAACAAAGGCTTTGCTCACGCCCACGGCGAGATCCTCAATTGGCTTTGCAGTGACGATGTGCTGTTGCCCGGTGCACTGCACGCTGTCGGCAAGGCTTTCGCCGAAGATCCGCTAGCCGGCCTCGTAGCCGGGGCATGTGAGTTCCGTTATCTGGGAGATCCCGCTAGGGACCGTCTCGATACTCCGACCGCGGACATGCTGGAACTGATGCCATGTACGAACCCGCTCCCGCAGCCAGGCTGCTTCTTTCGAAGAGCGCTACTTGATCGCGACCCCATTTTGGACGTAAGCCTGCATTATGCTATGGACTTCGATCTCTGGAATTATCTTCATCAGCGTGGTGCAAAATGGAAATTCATTCCCAATGTGCTTAGTACCATGAACTTCAGCGACGGGAACAAAACCTCGACGGGGCGTATCAAAATTACCCGGGAGTTCGAGGCTATCTACAACAGGTACGTACACGAGCGCATTCCACTGACGTATTGGCACCGTCTTCTGCGCTATCCTTTGGAACGGGTTCGCCGCAGGCATCGTGGTCTTCTGTTTGCCTATCTTGTTTACTATCCGTATCAGTGCGCGATGATTGCGCTGCTGAGTCCGTTCTACGGATTTCGGCGCGTCCGCTGGATGAACTGGGCCGAATTCGGCTAGCTTGCACTGAAATACCCGCTGAGTCTCCCGCTCACCGTGACCCAATGGAATCGAGTTTTCGCGCCATCTAGTGTCACTAAAGCCAGAATCGCGCGGCAGACTGGCACAGCGAAAAACAGGATCTTCCACCACAGCGGCATCGGATGCTTTCGCAACAGGTGCCCATCTCCTAACGCGTACTTATAGCGCTTCTCCCGCCCCATCTCGTCGAAAGACAGAAACAGTCTAGGGTGATGTACTCGAATTGCAGGATCGTACTGAACATAGCAACCAGCTTCCAATGTACGGAGCACCAGGTCATTATCTTCGCCACTGGCCCAGGGCGTGCCACTGCCAGGCCCCATTGACTCGTCGAATCCACCAATTTGTCCGAGCACGTCCCGACGCAGAAAATAAGCAAACGTCACCGCCCTCCTCCAACACATCGCGGCGGTTAGGCGTCCCGTATGGTCAGGCCATGGCAAAATCAGTTTTCCAAGATCATCCACCGCATCACCGAGCACTCCGTCCCATTCTGGGTGATCTTTCAGCATCTCATCGACAAATGCGAGCACGCCGTCGGGATACCAGCAATCGTCGTCGGGGAAGGCGACGATATCCCCCTGTGCCTCGTGCAATCCCAGGTTTCGTGCGTGTGAAAGGCCAGGAGCGCAGGTCAATCTTCGGATTGTGAACCCGTGGGCAAACGCGTCAATAATAGTCAGCAACCGGTCATCCGAGTTTTGGTCCACCACAACGACCTCGAAATCTCGAAACGTCTGCCTCTCCAGAGATTGAAAGAGCCGTTCCAATTCGGGGGTGCGTCCGA
>Ga0316232_1000825_pt1 | contig 42680 bp, 30 predicted proteins | sample TBHtaG_FD_206006 | JGI IMG/M metagenome (GOLD analysis project Ga0316232, IMG submission 206006) | Freshwater microbial communities from Trout Bog Lake, Wisconsin, USA - TBH18025_13 | ecosystem: Environmental > Aquatic > Freshwater > Lake > Hypolimnion/Profundal zone | place: USA: Wisconsin...
GTTCCACGTCCTTTGGCCGATTCTGAGTTTCAAGCACGGCAACGCGCAGTTTGATGGCGTCAATGGAGGGTGAGGCACCTTCGGTAAGAGGCGCAGTGGCACGGTCAGTTTCCTCGCGCAGGCTCTTGCGGCGTGCGAGATCGAGTAAGCGATTGTATGGACGGGAGCCTTCGCGCTGTTTCAGCGCTCCCTTAATATATTCATCGATCGCCTGCGCAAATTCGCGTTTGTTCTCGTAGATGGCACCCGCCTCGTAGGCGTAGAGCGAGGGATCGCCCAGTTTGGCTCGGCCTTCCTCCAGCAATTTGAGCGCAGAATCGAAGTCATAGTAGTCCCAGTAGATGGTCGCGGCCTCCAGGTAAGCTTGGGGCTCCCCGGGGCGTATCTGCGCGATGCGCTGCCAGTAAGGTGAAGCGCGATCGAATAACTCGCGGTCGGCGAGAACATCGCCAATGCGCGCCAGCGTGTCCCGGTTACCAGGGTCGGCTAGGTAGAGATTCTCCTCGATCTTGACAGCGACCTCCGAGTTGCGCGGATCGAAGGCGGCGAGCGAACGGTAGACGGCGGAGGCGCGGCGGCCGATTTCAACGTCCGCTGGATATTGCTGCGCCAGCGCGTTCATCACAGGTGCGGCATCTTCAAAGTGAGAACGCCAGAATCCGGCCTCGCCGATGAAGCGCGCCGCGACCGGGTTGCTGCCAGCTAAATCGTTCCAATGCCCAGCCTGAGCGGCGGCTTCTGACTTTTGAAGATTGGCGAGTTCTTGCTCGAGACGTCCTGTACGAGATAGATATTCGAAATATCGATCTCTGAGGTCTTCGGCCTCCCACCAGTGCTCGCGTAGCAAGCTTCCCCATTTATCAGTCTGTGTTTTCTGATACGAGTTCATCAGGTTCCGCACAAAGAGGAGGTCGTGCGGAAAGCGTGCATGGGCAAATTCATTGAGGCGCGTGTAGTATTGGGCTCCGTTCACCACGTCGGAGAAATACGCCTCAAGTTCGGTCCCCGAGAAGATTTTTATTACCTGCTCGCTAAGGCGAGAAAAGTCGGCATCGCGTTTTTGCCTGAGATAAAAGCGCGCGAGTTTGTGATACCACGAGCGGTCCGGAAACTGCTGGATGGCCCGCTCGTAAACCTGTTCCTGCTGCTGGCCGAGCCGGTTCTGATCGAGGAACTGTGCGAGCCGCTCATAGAGTCCGGGATCGTTCGGGTTGCGATCTATCTCCTTACGCAGAACCGCGAGTGCCTGGGGAAGTTCATGCAACGAAGCCAGCCGCGAGAGATAGCGTTCGAGATAGTCCGAGTACCAGGCCTGTGCGCTCTTGGGCGCATGAACGGCGGCTGCGGCCTGGGTCGAAAAGGCGCGGGGGCTCCGGGATGGAGCATCGCTCTGCGAGGATTCAGCTTCGCCTTCCGGGGGTGTAGATTCCAGTTCGGCATCGGGTGGCTCGACTTCACGCGCTGGCGCCCTCACACCGTTTGACCTGATTCCGAGTGGGACGTTGTCAGCGCGCCGGGCCAGGTCCGCGAGTTCTTCATCGTAAAGCGCGAACTCTTCCTGAGTACGGTTTTCACGGGCGTAGGCATCGGCCAGCAGAAGGCCCACTTGCTCGCGCTCAGGATTACCGGGAAACGCCGTGAGAAATTGCCGGCCATCGCGGATTACGGCCCCGCTTTCGCCATAGATCGCGTAGGTCTGGATCAGACGCGCGCGCAGGCCTGCCCGCAACGGCGAATTCGGGAAACGATCATCAAAGAGGTGCACGAGCTGTGCGGCCTCTGCCCGATGGAAGTACGGAACCGCGCGCTGCTCTTCCTGTGAGTAGGCGTAGGCAGGCGAGGTCGAGTTCATTACAAGCGAAAGAACACCGTTGAGAAATCCCGGGCCGTTGTCCATGCCGCCGATGTCGCGATACATCGAGAGATCGCCGCTGCCCACGCGAATCTCCCGCTCGGGCGCGTCCAGCAATACGTTGACCAGACCAGCGAGAGCCATTTGCGGCGCGTCCGCTTTGTCGTTGGTGTTGAAGAGCGCGTAGTAGTAGCGAGCGGCCTCGGGATAATTCCGGATGCCCTCGCTCAACTTCGCCAAGGTGTAGAGTTCCTGCGAATTCCACTTTGTATTGCGCTGCTCCTTGCGAACGCGGAACCGGGTGAGCGCCTGCTGTGCGGCGTCTGCTCTTCCCTGCCGCTGATAGTAATAAAAGATGCGGGCAGTGGCGTTCAGGTCCTCGGGGTTTCGCTCGGAGGCAGCCTGTGCCTGATCGAGGTATCTGCGCAGCGAGCGGGTCTCGGTCATTAGCGCAAAGTAGCCATCCATCAATTCCTGCGGCCACAGCGGTTGGAAATGGGTATCGTAAATTGCCAGGCCCTGCTCGATGGAGCCCCGCTTATATTCGAGCAGTGCGCGCAGTTTGACGGGAAGCACTTCATCGGCAGGCACCGAAGCGTGATATTGCGCGATGAGTTTCTCAGCTTCCGCAAATGATTTGTGATCGAGAAGGAACTGGAAGTACCGGCCGTACACCGAAGCCTGCGCGGGATAGCGGTCAAGCCAGGCGCGGTAGCTCTGAGCGGAAGTATCGGCGGCCAGGGCGTTCTCGGCGATGACATGGAAGATGCGCTCGAATGCCAGCCAGGAGCGCTGGTTCACGACAGAAACAAGTTTTTCCGAAGGCGGCGCAGGGGCGCGGCCAATGCGGGTAAGCGCCGCGATCTCATCTAAGGGGCGGAGACGGCGCTTATAGAAATCTGCCAGGGACCACTCGGCTTGAATACGATCCGGCACAGCCTCGGTGTATTTCTTCCAGTCGGCCTCAGCGGCAACAACGTCCAGCGCAGCCTCTTCGTTAAGAGCGCGTAGGGAGTACAACTCCGCGCTGGGCTGCCGCACAATGAGTTCGCTCAACAGCGGCGTGGCCTCGCGCGGTGGACGCAGGCCGAGAACTTTGCCGACGGGCATGGGCATCCAGCGATAGAGCGCTGATTCAATTGCTGAGCCGGACTCGGCGTTTCTCCACGGCGAGTTGGCGCGCGCCCCAATTACGATGGCCGGAACCAGCAAAAGTCCAGCACAGCAGGGCCAGAGAATGCGGCCACTTTTCGCAAACAATGCATCACGGAAGCACTTCAATTTGCACCTCCTGCGTGCCGATGTTGTGAGCAACATCTTCGGCAATAACGGTAAGCGCGTAGGTTCCCGCGGCCAGGTCGGAGGGAATCTGCAAGTCGCCGGTGCTGGCAGCGGCCTTTGAATTCCAGTGCAAGGTGACCGGAGCAACTCCCTCCAGTCGCGCGGTGAGGGTGCGCGTGCTGGCCGTGGCGCTCACCTTCAGCGGAATAATGCCGCCACGATGATACCGGCTGTTATCAAGCCGGATTTTCACCACAGGCGGCTTGCTGGCGATGACGAAGGTCTTCGCTTCTCGATAGGTGTGGCCTGCGTTGTCGCGAAGCACGAGGCCCACGCTGTAGGTCCCGTCCTGCAGATCCTCAGGCGCGAGGAAACGAGTCTGCCATACATCCTCGCCTTCAAGATGACGCAGGCGCTTGGTGAGTCCGAAGGGGAAGATGGCCACCACGGATCGGATCGACTCGTCGGTGTGCACGCGCAGCACCGGATCGCCCGGACGAATGACGCGCGGACGCAGCAGCGCCCGAGGCACCGCAAGAAATGATGTATAGGGCGTGACAAATTTGTACTTGCGCGAGAGCCGGATGATCTCTTCGATGGTCTTTGCGTCTTCACCATCGCGCTCGATTTTTTCGAGCAGGGCGTCCACGCGGGCGCGAGCCCAGAGCCGCGGCAACTGCGGGTGATCCAGGGATTGCGCCGGGAGCACAGCTGTCGCGTTCATCTCAAAGGCAAGGCCGTCGCGCAATCCGCGCACTGCCATCTGAACATGACCTGTTGGCTTGCTGTACTGGCCGACCCACGAAGCAATAGAGCCACCAAACGCGCTGTCCTGAAGGGGGTATACCATCTGCACGGAATCTTCCGGAGAAACCCGGAGGCCGAGCTGAGCCACCGGGCTGCGGCCGATCTTTGATACGAAGGCGTTCAACTTGAAATCCACCGGCTCGGTGGATAGCACGTTTTCCATTGCTCCCTCATTGCGCGCCAACATTCGCAACAGGGGAAGGTTGGCGTCATCTCCAACTGCGAACACATAGGTACGCGGGCGTCCAGATTCGGGCACATGTTTCCATTGGCCGGCATACCAGGTAGCCAGGCTTCCAGTCCGAATGATGCCGCGCGTCGCTCCACCATCACTCAGCAACAGGAGGTAGGCATTGCCATGAACTTTGGTGAACTGCGCAAGCCCCGCGCTGAGAGCCTGCTGCAAGTCCGTGCCGCCGCGCAGACGGCTGGCACGTACAAAATCAAGAGCCTTCTGGATATTTTCGCGACCGGCGGGAACGAGGTCGGGTTGAAATGCTGCGACCTTGTTATTGAAGAGCAGGAGGTTGAAATGATCCTCCGGATGCAGCGAGCGCAGGACGGTTTCCATTGCGGCATAACTGCGTTCGAGTTTCTCCCACTGCATGGAGAGCGAGTTGTCAAAGAGAATGACGAGGTTCTTAGTCGCGCCGCTATTGCCCGCCGCAGTTGTGCCAGAAGCGATCAGGGCCTGTGCCTCGAAGAAACCCGGCTCTTCGTGACCGCGTGCGGAAGATCGTTCGGCGGCATCCGGGTGGCCTGAGTCGGGATTGCGATAGGTGAGAACGTCGAGCGTATCCGCCTGCTTCGGATCAAGTTGATATTGCAGCGAAAAGTCCTCGGCGAGATTAACCTTCCGCCCCTCAAAGCTCGCCTTGACCAGGTGGCCATCTTTAGCCGTCACCTTCATCGGATAGGTGGAACCGACGAACTGGAAATCCGATAGGGCGTGAGCCGAGTGCAGTTCAAATTCAATGCTAAGGCGTCCGGCGACTTGCGACTGGTAGGCGTCAGGATGAATCGGAATGGCAAAGAACGACTTCAGGTTCTCCACCGGGATGTTTTCGTGGTACTCGAACTCAAGGCGCTTGGTGCCATAGGGCGCAATTGGCACAATGCGGGCACTGAATGCGGCACTGCGCCGCGCCTCCTCCACTCCGCGCTCGCCCATCTGCAGCAGGCCGGGATCAATCGCCTGCTGCTTGGCCTGGTTGTAGATTTCGCTGGCGCGCTTGCGTTCCAGGATCACCGCGGGGATGCGCGTGGGACCGTCCCAGACGGCGAAATCGCTGACCGTTGCGCGGCTGGGCAACGCGAAGATGTAGTTTCCCTCTTCGATGAGGGCGGTATGATTACCAAATATCTGGCGGACATACACGCGCGCCACTCCGTTGTCGATGGTGATGCGAATCTCCATCTCATCGAGCGAGAGCATCGCGGAGTCAGGCTGGCTTTTGTCGCGCGGAATCAGAACACCGGCGTCCGCCAAGGCCGCGCCCACCAAGCAAAGAATCACGAGCAGGAATTGCAAGAAGCGTTTCATCGTTCCAGCCTTTGTTCGGGAATCCGCAACAATCCGTTGTCGGTTCCCACGTATACAAAACCATTGGCCACAGCCAGCGCCGTAACGTTCAACGAAGGCAACCCTTCGGAGATGGCAAACCAGCGGCCTGAATTTCTATTCATCGCATAGAGTCCGCGCCCCATGGTACCCGCCAAAAGCAGGCGGCTTGTGGCAACCATGGCGTTGGGATTAATCACCAAATCGCCTCCGGCGCCATCGCTGGCCTCGAACTTGCCGGATGCATCCATGCGGACGATTCCCGCGCCATAGGTGCCGAGCCACCACTGGCCGTCGAGCGCTATCGCAGCGGTAATCCAGTTGTGCTTGAGCGCAGACGTAGCCGTGGTATAGCTGACGCGAACCCGGTCGCCCTCCAGCAGACTGGCTCCGCCAAGGGTGCCTGCCAGCACTTGCGTTCCGTTGGTTGCCAAGGTGTAGACGTGATTGTTGACCAATCCGTGGAAGGCATAAAGACTGCGTATTCCCTCGGAGTCAATGAAGGTGAGCCCAGCTGGGGTTGCGACCACGATTCCATCCCGGAATACGGCAACGTCTGTCACATGATCGGCGATCAGGCCCTCCGCCTTGGCGAGCACCTGTTTGCGATTTCCATTGGCGTCAAACAGCACCAACCCGTTCGCCGTGGCCACGGCGGTTGCTCCGCGAAACAGGTTGGGACGGATGCGGTTGACGCAGAATATGTGGTCATCCTCAACATGGCGTGCGCGCTGGCCCGCACCCTCAACAATGTCTAGTCCCCGGTCGAAGTAACCCACCCAAAGCCGTCCATTGGCGTCCACCCCGAGTGCGGAGACATTCCGGTCCGTCAGCAATCCCCCGGCTGGCTCGAGCACTCGATTCCAACCGCCCGTAGGCTGGCGCGTATAGACCCCAGACTCGGCAACGGCATAGAGCGACGTATCGCTGCGAAACAACTGCACGACACCGGAAAGCTCGCCAAGCGGAGCAAGTTCGCGGGAATCCCGCGACTGGTGTTCGATGGGAATCTCCAGAATGCCGTCGTCCATTGTTCCGGCGAGCAAGGCCTTACCCTCGATCAGCATGGAGCGGACGAACACGCCGGAGGCCAGCGCGCGCACAAAGCGACCTGAGTCGAACTCGGCCACACCGGCCGGACCACCCACGTACGCGTGAGTTCCGGCCACCGCGAGCGAGTAGACGCGCGCGTCAGGCAATCCGTTCGCCTCGTTGAACCATTCAGCACTGCCGCCGTGCCAGTGGGCGACGCCCCGGCCAAGAGTGCCAATCCATAAATCGGATTCGCTGCCAGCCAGTTCCGTGACGTAGAGCGTGCTTAAGGCTGGATGAAATGGGGTGAGCTGCCGTCCGTCGAAAAGCAGAAGGCCGCGTTTTGCGGTTCCGATCAGCAGGTGGCCGGAGGCAGTGGCAAGAATGGCGGTGACATGCCTCAAGTCGCGGTCGTCGGGCAATATTTGCCGGAAGCTTGTTCCATTGAAGGCGAGAACGCCGGCGCCATCGGTTGTGATCACCAGTTCCGGTTGGCGGGAGCCGGTGAGTACGGCGGTCGCTAGCCGTGTCAGCGGCGCTGGCGGAAGCTCACGGCCAACCCGAAAGTCGCGAATCGGCCTTCCTGAGCCGTCATATTCGAACAAACCGGCGGGGCCAGCCACATACAAATGACCGTCAAACTCAGCCGCCTGGGCGAAAACTGTCGGGGTACTCACCCACTCGAAGCCGCCATCTGCAGCCGGTAACAGTGGGCCCACCGCAAATTTCAGATTCGATTCTGAGCTCTCGGCCTGTTTCGCCCACCGAAGAACCACCCCAGCCCGCCAGCAAACTGCCACACCAATCGCGAAGACTGCCCCGAGAAGAGCGACTACCACCAGCAACCACTTCTTCCGTGAGTTGATCGAGCCCGTCATTGAATTGTGCTCCCAACTATAACTGAAGGGAAACATTCTGCAGAATATTTCCTCGCTGGGCGACTTCCGCAACGCAAATGGCTGGCGCCAAGTCGCAAATTGCAATTGACGCGGATTTCATAGCAATGACTTGGGATGCCGTGTGTCTCGGTTGAAACGGGATATGTGAGTATGCAATCAGAGTAGGTTTCGGTCACTGGTAGGCGAAGGCCAATTGGTGCCAGAGACATACCTACAATTTGAGGGGCATGCGAGGATCCAATCGACGCAAATTTCCGGAAGGCGTCGACACTTATGACCCAGAAACAACAGCTCGCGACTCAGTCCTCGGCTGATCAGTCGTTTTCTTCCGACTGACTTTGTAAAGATGCTCACGAAGAAAGTTTGCGGCGGACTCCTGTTCGTGCGCCTCAATCAAGTCCAGTAATTTCAAATGTTCGCGGCATTGATCAGCAAAGAGAACGCGGTCTCTCTTGGAACGGTATTCCAAGAGCCGCCGGAGCTGATTCTGGCGCTGAATCGCATCCAGGAAATGACGATTTCCCGAGCAGCGAACCAGCATTTCATGAAACTCCGCACCTACTTGAAAGAGCTTTGAACGTGAGAGTTTGAGGGCCCCGCCGTTGATCATCTGCGTTTGTATCTTTCGAGCACGTTGAAACGCCGGTTTGTCTATCTGATAAGTCGGTTCCAGCAGAGCAGCCGGTTCGATAGCCATCCGGAAGCGGTAGCTTTGGCTGTGTGCATCCGCATCGTTAAGAAACGGGTTGACCCTCCACCCCTGAGCAGTCTTCCTTACGATGAGACCTTCACTCACCATCCGGCCAAGCATCTTAAGCAACTGGCCGCGGCTAATGCCATACTCGCGAATCAGGGACGCCTCGAAGAACTCCTCGGGAATCTTTCGGCTGAGCAGATCGTCTGCCAGCTTCAAGTAAAGATCTTCCATGGGGTCGGCACTGGAGGGCAAGCGGTTGACATCTATCCTGCGCGCATCGAGGTTGAGAAAGTAACCGCGATTGGGCTCCTTCGTCACGATCTTATATTCATCCAACAACGCGAATGCCTTGCGAACCGGTGAGCGCGATAGCCCCAGTTCGGCGGCAAAGGATTCCTCGGTCAAGTGCTCGCCCTGCTGCAATGAACGGTTGCGAACAATCTCAACGATTTTCAGGGCGGTCTGCTCAATTAAGATGTTGGTTGATTCCGCTTTCATAGATAAACCTCTGAGCTTGCCCGCCTCGGCCTGAATTGTAAATCACACATACCCACAGGCTTCTTCACAACTTTCCGGCACGTTGTATTATATGTCGACACAATGCATTTTCTCCAGAGAGGCGGGCAGCTACCGCATGAGCAACACTGGAACCTATTTTGATCCAGCACGTCTGACCACGTTCACAAGAGAGATATTTGCAAAGGCGGGCTTGCCGGACAGTGATGCCGCAATTGTTGCCGAAGGATTGGTCAAGGCCGACCTGCGCGGCCTTGCCTCTCATGGAGTATCACGCATTCCCATGTATCTTGAAAGATTGCGTCGAGGGGTCGTCAACCCAAAGCCTGAGATTAAAGTTGCCCGTGTGGCAGGCGCCGTCGCGCTTGTTGACGGTGATGATGGAATGGGCTTCATCGCCGGAAGGCGCGGGATGAACGAAGCCATAAGCCTTGCCGCTGAATCCGGCATTGGCATGGTGGGCGTTCATCGCAGTACCCATTATGGAATGGCCGCTCTTTACGTTTTGCAAGCAATCGATGCCGGATACATCGCGCTTGCAATGACGAATTCCTCCCCGGCAATCCCTGTCTGGGGCGGGCGAACCACGTTTCTCGGGGCTGCTCCTTTTGCGGCAGGCGTGCCCTGTGGCTCGCATGAACCGTACGTCCTCGACATGGCGATGACCGTAATCGCGCGCGGTAAGATTCGCCTGGCGGCAATGGACGGGAAGACCATTGCGGAAGGCCTGGCACTTGATTCCGAAGGGCGTCCGACTACGGATGCGAAGAAGGCTTTTGAGGGTGTGTGTCTCCCTTTCGGCGGTGTGAAGGGTGCCGCGTTATCGATGCTGATGGACTTACTGGCAGGCTTATATACGGGCGCGAACTACGGAGGAGAGGTAAAGAGTCTTTACTTCGATCACTCGGCACCACAAAACGTAGGGCACCTGTTTATCGCGATGCGTCCCGACCTGTTTATTTCACGCCAGGAATTCGAGCAGCGCGCCGATACCTTTGTAGATCGAGTGAAGGATCTGCCACGCGCCGCTGGCGTCGACGAGATTCTGATGCCGGGCGAACCGGAGGACAGGGCTGAGCGCATGCGACGCCGTACAGGCATACCCATCACGGATAAAGTGCTTGCGGATTTGCAGGCAGAGTCGGTTCGCGCTGGCGTTCCCTTTCCACAATGGTCCTCAGAACCGCTCCAGTTATCGTGATCTGATTCGGGCCGGGGTTCTCACTTGCCCAAGAATTCACTTGACTGTGTTCTCTGCGAGTGTATTTTGTTATTACAGAATGCAATTTCGTTTAGTTCGACCATTCCTCGGTCCTTCTTGGGCGTCGCCTTCGAATCGAAGGATTGTCTTTACAACCTTTGTTCCATTTCAGTAAGAAGGGGAAAACATGCAGCGATACAAACTTGGAGTTCTGGATGGTGACGGCATCGGGCCTGAGATCGTCAAGTCCACGGTAGATGTAATGACTGCGGCCGCCGCGCGCGTCGGAGGGTCCACGTTGGAGTACATCTCCCTGCCAATGGGCTGGGAAGGCATTGCCAAGTACGATGCTCCAGTTCCTGATTTCACTAAGGCTGAGTTGAAGAAGTGTGATGGCTGGTTGATGGGCCCACACGATTCCGCAGCCTATCCGCCGGTTCATCTAGCCAAGCTCAACCCCAGTGGTGAATTGAGACATTCCTTTGACCTCTTTTCGAATGTGAGACCGGCCCGCTACATCCCCGGATGCAAGAGTCTGGTTGGTGAAGATGTTGACTTGGTGATCTTCCGTGAGAACACCGAAGGGTTCTACCCTGATCGCAACATGTACAAGGGACTTGGGGAATTCATGCCTACCCCTGACACGTGCATCGTTTCCGGCGTGTTCACCCGGCGCGCAGCGGAACGCATCGCGCTGGAAGGATTCACCTTGGCCATGAAACGCCGTAAGAAGGTGACCATCGTTCACAAAGCCAATGTGATCAAGATGGCATATGGCCTCTTCAGGGAAGCCTGCAGGGAAATCGGAAAACAATTCCCCGAGGTGCAGGTGGATGAGTATCACATCGATGCCATGGCCGCCCATCTGGTGCGGCGTGCCAAAGACTTCGATGTCATCGTCACGACCAACATGTTCGGAGACATCCTCTCGGACCTGACGGGCGAACTCACCGGGAGCCTCGGGTTATCGCCTTCCATCAACACCAATAACAATCAGGCGATGGCCCAGGCCGCGCACGGTTCGGCACCGGACATCGCCGGCAAAAATATCTCCAACCCGGTGGGTATGCTGCTTTCCGGCGTCATGCTGCTGGAGTGGATGAGCAGCAAGCATAACGACGAATCCCTTGGAAAGATGGCCAAGGTCGCTGAACATGCCATCTTGAAGACGCTTGCAGATGGCATCCGAACCCGCGACCTGGGAGGTACGGCCTCCACCACCGACTTCACCAAGGCGATTGTGGAAAGAATAGGCTAGATTCGTTCCACACGACTCGTTGAAGGCTTTGAATGGTGGCGGACACTCGCACCGATTTGATCCATGCGAACCCATTGAATAACGGAGAAAGAACTCATGAAAAACAAGTGGGTGAGGTTAGCGATATGCATCTTGGTCGGGGCGATCATTTGGATGCTGCCGGTCCCGCAGGGAGTGAAGGTGCAGGCTTGGCATCTTCTAGCGATATTCGTCGCGACGATCCTCGGGTTCATCCTGCAGCCCTTTTCCATTGGCGTTCTGACCTTCATGGGCCTTACCGTTTCGATGCTGAGCGGCGTACTTAAACCGTCGGAAGCACTGGGCGGGTTCAGCAGCGGGGTTGTGTGGCTGATTGTTTCTGCCTTCATGTTTTCCCGCGGCTTCGTAAAGTCGGGCCTTGGCCAGCGCATCGCTTATCTTTTGATGAAAAGATTTGGCGACAGTTCGCTCAAATTGGGTTACACCCTGGTTTTCACCAACCTGATGGTAAGCCCCGCCATCCCATCGAACACCGCCAGGGCAGGCGGGATCTTCTTTCCCATCGTGCGCAGCCTGGCGGAGGTGTTTGATTCCCGCCCCGGACCAACCGCGAGGAAAATTGGGGCTTTCCTGATTCAGGTCGCCTATCACGGCGACAACATCGCCTGCCCCATCACCCTTACAGCGATGGCAGGCAACGTATTGGTGGTGACGTTCGCAGCAAAGGTAGTGGGCGTCACGCTCACATGGGGACTTTGGGCCATGGCGGCGATTGTGCCGGGCATCGTCGCCTCGATTGTCGTTCCCTATTTCATCTATAAGTACTATCCCCCTGAGATGAAGAAGACTCCAGAGGCTAAACCCGCCGCTATTGCAGCCCTGGCGAAAATGGGACCGATGAAGATCCAGGAGAAGGTCCTGACCGGGGTATTCATCACTGCGATCCTGGGTTGGGCCACATCTCAGTTCACTGGTCTGGACGCTACCGTCGTGGCTATGGCGGCCGTGTGCATCATGCTCCTCACTGGCGTGCTCACCTGGGACGATATCATCTCCGAAAAACCCGCATGGGATGCCTTCGTCTGGATGGGCGGCATATACGGTCTCGCCGATTGTCTGGCAAGATTAGGCTTGTTCAGCGCATTGGCCCAAAAGGTTACGGTAATTCTGCACGGTGTCCACTGGATGGTGGCCCTGGCAGTCGTCACCTTGATCTATGTCTACTCGACGTACGCCTTTGCCAGCGGAGTAGCACACATAACGGCAATGTATCCTGTGTTCCTGACAGTGGCGGTCACGGCTGGGGCGCCTCCGGTCCTGGCGGCTCTGTGGCTGGCCTACTGCTCCGGACTTTACCAGGGGCTCACTCACTATGCTTCGGGACCTTCGGCCATCTTCTTCGCTGGCGGCTATGTGGACCAGGGCACGTGGTGGCGCATCGGCTTTCTTGTCATGCTTTTGAACCTGCTTATCTGGGGCACAATCGGTTCACTTTGGTGGAAAGTGCTTGGCTTGTACTAGGTAATGCGGAATTCCCAAAGCGTCATTATCGGAGAATACTTTGATTTCTCGCAGAGGCTTCATTAAAGGAGGGGCGTTGACCATGACCGCACTGACTTCGAAATCCATTCTTAACAGTGATCTCTTCGCTGCTACAGCGCCAGCGGGCATCCAGGTCCCCTATTCAACCGGCAGGAACCGGCCGTTGCTTCATGTTCCTGCCAACGCTTGCGATTGCCATCACCACATCTATGATCCCGTCCGCTTCTCATACACCCCGGATGACACTCGGAACCAACCTCCGGCCACAGTTGACGTCTACAAGATGCTTCAGAAGCGTCTGGGCACGAGCCGGGACATTATGATCCAACCCTCCGCCTATGGAACGGACAACAGCTGTCTGCTGGATGCGCTTAAGCAGATGGGTTCGAGCGCGCGCGGAGTCGCCGTCGTAGATCGGACTGTCACCGACGCCGAGTTGGCCAAAATGCATGAGGCCGGCGTTCGCGGCATTCGCTTCAACATCGCGACCGGCGCAACCAACGACGAGGCGATGATTCTAGAACTTTCGAGGCGAGTCACCACCTTGGGTTGGCACACAGCGTTCTGGATGACCGCCGACGATACCGTTCGGATGGCGGACTTGCTGAACAAACTGCCCTCAACCATCGTGTTTGACCACCGCGGACACATTCCACAACCGGACGGGATCAGCCATCCGGCCTTCAAGGTCATCTGCAATCTGTTAGACAAGGGCAGGACTTGGGTCAAATTGTCAGGTCTCTATCAGGACTCCAAGGCCGGGGAACCAGGCTATGCGGATACGGTCCGGGTTGGTCAGGCTTACGTGAAACATGCACCGGAGCGCATGGTCTGGGGCACCGATTGGCCGCATCCAAGCGAGTTCTCCAGTCGGAAGCCGATGCCGAATGATGCCGGCATGCTCGACCTGCTTGCTGAGCAGGCACCGGAAGAGAGCATTCGCACCAAGATACTAGTGACCAACCCAGCCATCTTGTTTGGTTTCCCGCGATCCTAGTCAGTGAGATGAAGACACATCGTCAAAGCCACTCAGTTTCGACGGACTGAGTGGCTCAACAATGAACTACGCGGCTTTACGGTGCGTCCGTTTGTGACGAATTTCTTCTTCAGCACGGAGCCAGTCTTCAGTATCGTGACCGTGTACACACCCTCGTTGTGAATACAGCTCATGCGCTCGGGCACTGATCATTTCGTTTTCTCCCGAAGCTGCCTTCTCGGAAGGACGCTTTACTTCTTTAGGCTGCGACATTGATTACTCCCCAATTGTGATCATCGTCGCACCATCAGTACACCCGAACCCTTGCTGACTCAATGCCCGAATTCGGTGCATAGAGCTCCGTTCGCGTCACTGATGCTTTTCGGCTGCCATCTTTTCTGGAACGACAAATGTGACCGTGCCTTTATCGAGGGTGTTGTGGTTCGCGTCCTCTAGTTCAATGAGCACTTTGTGCGGCCCCGGGAGGAGACCCATCAGGATGATTGGGTTACCACTCGCATCTGCCCACACCCACGAGGCATCGTCGACTCTCACATGAACGTGTCCAACGCGCGGCGAGGCAGCCAGGGCATCTGGGCCGAACACCGGCACGAGGTGCAGGTTCTCAGCACAATATTGGATAATCGCCACTCCCCGGGAGTTGAGCGGTCCGGCCAGCGGAGGATCGATGACGATCTTCGCTGGGGGCTCACCGGCAGTGAGCGGGATAACCTGGGCAGGTGGACAATTGTGTGTTGCGTTTTGTGCCGCAGCGGTCATTGCATACAGCACGATGGCAGCGACCGCTAGCCAAGATGTGCATTTCAACCTGCTATACCTCAGGGTTGCCATGTTCTTACCTCCCGTGCGTTCACTTACTAGCGCTATTTATCCGAATGTGAAGTCAACCGCCTGTACACCTGGATCGAGAAATTCAATTTCGAATGTTCTGTCTTTCACGGCTCCCTTTTGCCGGATCAGTTGATAGAGACGCGGCTCTCGAATCTGGCCAGTGCCGTCAGGAGAGGAATCAACTCCGTGATCCTCAGTTGGCGCGGTGCCGTCCAATTTCACTCTGAAGCGGACGGGCTTGCCGTCCTTCGTCGGAGCCAATATCAAATGCAGGTCGCGGGCGTGGAACCGGAACACAATCTTGCCAGGCAAAGCCTGAAGCACGGCGCTGTCCGCACCGATGTTCCACGAACCGCTCAACCCCCATTCGTTCAATGACAGCCTCGCGGGCACACTGTATGTCTTTTGTGAGTCTCGAACCAATGCCTCGGGTGAAGCGAAGCCCGTGCCATGACGGTAGCCGACATAGGTTTCAGGAGATTGCACATCCCCGCTGGGTGCAGCCTCGATTCCGTCAGCCGAGATGCTGGCCGTGATGCCATCTAGGCGCGTAGCTCCGTTTTCCTTCAGAAGTTCCTGGATAACGCGCTCGATCTCTTGATATTCGCTCTCCCCTTCGTGGTGATAACGAATCCTGCCCTTCGCATCGATGAGGTACTGCGCTGGCCAGGCGTTGTTATTGAACGCCTCCCAAATTCTGTAATTGCTGTCAATCGCGACTGGGTAGGGAATCCTTAGCTCGCGTACGGCTTGTTCTACGTTCGGTGGTTCCTTCTCAAACCAAAACTCGGGCGTATGCACACCAATGACAACCAAGCCCGCGTCCTTGTATTTTGCCGCCCAGCTTTTCACGTACGGCAGGGGGCGCAGAGAGTAAATGCAGGTGTAGGTCCATATATCGACCAGTACGACCTTTCCGTGTAGTGACTCACCGCTGATGGGAGCAGAGTTAATCCACGCGACCGCTCCGCCCAAACTTGGCAGGCTGCCTTCATCGGCAAGTGCAGGTTGAAGATAAAATCCGCCGATCAAGTGCTCTTTCGCTTTTGCCGTATTCACGAACGAAAGCCTTGCTGGCAAATCCATGTCCGAACCTGTCTTGATGGCGACGACTCCCATTGTCACTGCCAAGACCAGCGTGCAACGACCCCAAAACTCAGATAACAACCAGCGTTTGACGGTGGAGAACCTCATCCCTTGCCCTCCGTTTGGCCCGGCGCCTTGAAGGCCGCGGGTATCTCGGCAGCGAAAAGTATTAGCCATTCGCGGCGCACTATAGATTTCCTTAACACGGTTAAGTTGGCGTTTTCCGAGGATGCCGGTAAGAACCCCCGCGCACTTGCGAGTCCCAAACACCTTGCGGTTGTTGCATGTTTGCGATTCACGTCGCAGCAGCGGCGTTGCCCTGCACTGGACACCCATAGGCGTTTCACATTTACACGGTGTGCGCGTCCTGCTACCCTGCTCCATACGAAGTAATCTCAACGCAGTACGCCTGGGCTTTTCATGCACCTCTGGCGGTGACGGAATTCGCGATGTCGACGCATGCGAATCTGCAGAAGCGGGCTTGTGCTGCAGGAGGAATCCAAATGAAAAAACTACTTTCCATCGTTCTGTCGTTCGCATTTATTCTCTGCAATGTTTCATCGGCTTTTGCGGCGCCCTCGGAGCGCCTGATGGTATACACCTCGATGAAGGAGAGCCTTATCGGGAAACTGCGTGACGCGTTTGCCAAGAAGCACCCAGAGATCGCTTTTGATTACTATTCCGCGGGAGCTGGCAAACTCATGGCAAAGATCGCTGCCGAGCGCCAGTCGGGCAGAATGACCGTCGATGTGCTCTGGCACAGTGAGGTGCCGGACTTCTATCAGCTCAAGAGTGAAGGCATGTTTGTGAAGTATGTCTCGCCCGAGGCAAAATTTGTGCAGAGCCCGGTGAAGGATCCTGACGGTTTCTTTACCCCAGCCCGGCTCGGAACGCTGGGAATTGCCTACAACACAAAGAAAGTGACGACACCGCCGAAGACCTGGCAGGACTTGCTCGACCCACGCTTCAAAGGCGGCTTCGCCATTGCGAATCCTGCACTCTCAGGGACGGCTTTCATGAGCATCGCGATGATCACCAACAACCTTGGCTGGGACTTCATCCAGAAGCTCAAGGCCAATGGTGCTCTCATGGGTCAGGGCTCCGGCCAGGTGGTAGATGACACCGCTTCTGGAGATCTCAAGGGCACGCTCGGTGTCGACTACATCGTGACCGACAAGATGGAGAAGGGCGCGAATATCGGCTTCGTATTCCCGAAGGAAATGCTGGTCATCCCTAGCCCTGTCGCCATCATCAAGGGCACGCCAAACCAAAACGCGGCACAGAAGTTTATTGACTTCCTACTCTCAAAAGAAGGCCAGACCATCATCGCTGCCTCAGGAACTCTGCCGGTGCGCTCTGATGTTGCAGGAATGGGCAAATTCGGGCTGCCCTCCACGGCCGATGCCATCAAACGGGCCATGCAGCTGGACTACGCTAAGACCATGCGCGAGAAGCAGTCGATCATTAAACGTTTCGAAACCATGATGCGAGCGAACTAGCGACATGGCAAGCGTGCGGTTGGAAAAGGTCTGCAAAGCTTATGGTAAGCATGCAGTAGTGCATGACCTGAGCATGACCATCCAGGATGGCGAGTGTTTCACATTCCTCGGGCCCTCGGGTTGCGGCAAGACGGTTGTTTTGCGAATGATCGCCGGCTTCGAACAGCCGGATAGTGGAGAGATCTGGATCGGCGATACGCTGGTGTCGAGCCCGGCGCGCGGGGTGTTTCTCCCACCAGAGAAGCGGCGCATCGGCATCGTCTTCCAGGATTACGCTGTTTGGCCGCACAAGACGGTGGCGGAAAACATCATCTATCCGCTGACCATCCAGAAGGTCGCACGCACCGAGGCAGCGGAACGAACGTCGAAGACAGTCGCAATGGTAGGACTGGAAGGACTCGGCGACCGCCTCCCGTTCCAACTCTCAGGTGGGCAGCAGCAACGCGTCGCGCTTGCCCGTGCCCTTATCTCCCGGCCGCAGATTATGCTGCTCGACGAGCCTCTGTCGAACCTTGACGCCAACCTTCGCGAGGAAATGCGCTTCGAGATCAAGGAACTGCAGAAGAACACAGGGGTCACGATTCTCTATGTAACACACGACCAGGAGGTCGCGCTGGCGATCTCAGATCGCGTGGCCGTCATGGACGAGAGCGGCGTAGTTCGTCAAGTTGGCGCGCCCGATGATATCTACGAAAAGCCCGCCGACAGTTTCGTCTTCAAGTTCATGGGCGTTTCCAATTTCATTCCACTGGAGTGGCGGAGCGGAAATGTATTCGTCAAGGGCAGCGATTCCGTTCTGAACTGTCCACTGGATGCCGAGCAGATCGAGGCCGTTCGCTCCGGAACCCTGGTTGCGGGGTGCCGTCCTCACGATGTTGAACTTTCTGCCGAAGTGAGCGATAACAGCGGCGTCGTGAGGCGTGCCGTTTATCTGGGTTCAATCATTGACTATCGCATCTCATTTGGAACGGTGGAAATTCGGGCTCAGAAGGAGATTTTCGAGGCCCTCACGAAGAGCCGCATTTTCCGCGAGGGCGAAACGGTAGGGTTGCGCTTCCTGGATTTGAAATGGTTCCGCGAAGAAGACCTGGCAGTCGCCGCGGGGGCTGCACAATGATTCGACATCTGAAATCGATGGGAATTGCCGAGATTCTGCTCGCCCTCTCGGTGCTGGTGCTCGTGGTGGTGGTTGCTATCCCGGTGCTGCTCATCCTGGGGACAGCCTTTTTCGTCGACGGGCATTTCAATATCAAAGACGTTGTACAGGTGCTGAGCGAACCCGACACCTATGAGGCGCTGAAGAACTCGCTGGTTATCGCCGCCGGCGTAACAGTGTTCAGCACTATCATCGGAGTCTTCTTCGCCTGGCTGGTCTCGCGTACCGATCTGCCTTTCAAGGGGACGATGAAGCTGCTATTTCTTATTCCGTTCATGCTGCCCTCTTTCATTGGGGCGCTGGCCTGGAAGATGCTGCTGTCACCACGCTCAGGCTATGTCACCAAGCTGCTGATGAGTAGCTTTGGCCTGGAGAGTGCGCCCTTCAATATCTATAGTCTGGCCGGCATCATCGCTGTGGAGACGATGTACCTGTTTCCGTTTGTCTTTATCCAGGTTTCAGGAGCGCTTGAGCGCATGGACCCGACACTTGAGGAATCGGCCCGCATCTCAGGCGCGGGTTTATTCACCATCACCCGCAGAATCACCCTCCCGCTCATGATGCCCAGCATCGGTGCCGGAGCACTGCTGGTTGCGTTGTATTCGCTTGCTCATTTTGGCGTGCCCGCTATTCTCGGCAGCGAGGTTGGAATCTACAACATTCCTACCAAGATTTACGAGCGTATCTACCAGAGCGGCGGAAGTTTCTCTGCCATTCGCACCGCCACCATCCTCTCAACGATCCTCGTGGTTTCCGCCGGAGTCATTCTCTACCTGCAGAGTTTCATACTGAAGGCCGGACGTTTTCAAGTGATCTCCGGCAAGAGCATGCGGCCTGTGCTACTGAAGTTGCGTGGGATGAAGATTCCGCTATTGATCTTCAGCATTATCTACATCGCGATCACCGTTTTGCTGCCGACTGTAACCATCTTCATGGTCGGGACGCTCAAGACTTACGGGATTGAGTTCACGGCGGCAAACATGACACTCGATAACGTCAAGTACATTCTCTTTGACTGGAAGATGACCCGAGATGCCATCTGGAATAGCTTCTACATTTCTTTAGCGGCGGCCTTTGTCACCATGCTGGTTGGCACTCTCATTTCCTATGTGATCGTCAAAATGAAAGTGCGCGGCAAGTTTCTGCTGGAGTTTCTCGGCGTGCTGCCGTTTTCCGTGCCCGGCACGGTAATCGCTCTGGGCGTGATCCTGATGTGGAGCGGTCGCTTCGGAGTGAACCTCTACAATACTGCCTGGATCATCCTGGTAGCCTACATCGCGCGTTACATGGCCTTTTCGCTGAAGTCCAACTCGGCAGCGCTCGAGCAGGTGCACGACTCGCTGGAAGAAGCGGCGAGGGCTTGCGGAGCTACGCACTGGCAGGCACTGAAAGACATCGTCATCCCGCTGATCAAACCCGGCATGGTCGCCGCATTCTTCCTCATCTTCTTGCCCGCCCTCCGCGAACTGACTACCTCGGTGCTGCTCTATGGCCCAAAAACTCGCACCATCGGTGTCGCCATCTACGCGCTGAACGAAGACGGCGAAACGGTTTATGCGGCGACCCTCGCGTCGGTCGCGTTGGTGATCATCGTCGTCGGCCAATTGGTTATCAAGCGGGTCACGCGGTCGAAGCTGGAGGGTGAATAACCGTGTCCTACGTAGAGTTGAAAAACGTCACTAAGCGCTTCGGTAAGGTCACAGCTGTAAACGACCTGAACATCGATATCGAACAGGGCGAGTGTTTTTCGATGCTTGGACCTTCTGGCTGTGGCAAGACCACGACGCTAAGAATGGTCGCCGGGTTTGAAGACCTCGACGAGGGAGAGATCTCCGTCGGTGGACGACTACTGTCCTCAAGTTTGAAGAAATATTACCTGCCGCCGGAGAAGCGGAACTTCGGTATGGTCTTCCAGGCCTTTGCCGTGTGGCCGCATCTGAACGTCTTCGACAACGTCGCTTTCCCATTGCAGATCCGCGGCCTCAGCCGCGCGGAGATCGCCGAGCGCACCAGGAAAGCGATCTTGCACACCGGCCTCGAAAAATACGAAACGGCCTATCCGAACGAAATCTCTGGCGGGCAGAAGCAGCGCATTGCTCTGGCCCGCGCCATTGCCATCAACCCCTCCGTCATGCTACTGGACGAACCCCTTTCCAATCTTGACCCGAAGCTACGCGAGGAAATGCGTTTCGAGATCAAGGACCTGCAGAGGAAGTTTGGGTTCACCATAATTTTTGTCACTCACGATCAGTCTGAAGCGATGGCACTCTCTGACCGCATACTTGTAATGCGCGATGGGGTCGCCCAGCAGATTGACACGCCCCTCGACATCTATACCAAGCCTGCGAACCGCTTCATCTTCAGCTTCATTGGACTCTCGAACTTTCTCCCCGCCACTGTCTCCGACGGCGCTATCTATGTCGAAAATTCCGAAGATTGCGGCCCTGTCACTCGCGACCTGCCATCTAACCTGCCCGCAGGTCCTCGAATAACTCTCGCCTGCAGACCTTCGGAGATCGACCTCAGCAGAGACGATGGAGTCCGGGGATTCATCAAACAAAAAACATATCTCGGGGACATTATCGACTATCGTGTGATGATCGGGACGACGGAAGTACGCGTACAGAAGAGCCGAAGATCAGCTCTCTTCGCAAAGGGGGAAAGCTGCTGCGTGAAACTCAACCGGCCTCACTTTTACCCGGACGATATGCCGACACCTTGAATGCGAAAGCATCGTCAATCGAACGCAAGAACTGAAACTCTTCTCCTTCACCCACGTCCTTTTATTCGGTCAGCATGCAATCCAGACTGAGAATCACCCTGCCATAACGCAAACTGCCTGCGCTCATGGATGTGAGCGCAGGCAGCGACGTGCTACGTCATTTAGCGGCGCGGCCTTCTTCAATGCTCTTCGCCCGTAGCCGGAAGTACTCTTCCTTGGGAACGGGAACCGCGTCGGGATTACCGAGATCCTCGGTTCGAACGCGATAGGTCTCCTTGGCAAGGAAGCCCGATAAGGCCACAATGCAAGTCACGCCGAAAGCGATCGCGCCAACCTTGAACGGAATATTGAGCGAATGCGGCGGCGCTATATAGGCAAACAGCGCCGGCAGCAGGGCTGTAAGGAACACAGCGATATTGCTGGGGATGGCCATTCCGGTAACGCGACTCCTTGCCGGGAACAGCTCTGCGCACATGCTGGGGTAAACCGCGTTATAACCCTGATACACAACGCCCCACATCAGTAGCGACAGGACGAAAGCCACAGGCACGTTCTTGACGCTAATGAAATATAGGTAGGGGATTGCGAGCATTCCCGCCATGAGCGGGCCAAACATCATCGGAATCCTGCGGCCAACCCTATCCGCCAAGGTGCCGACGAACGGGATCACGCAACACGCCGTGATATTTCCGCAGACCGGTATCCAAAGGAAGACGTCTTTGTGTAAGCCGATTCCATAAGCTGGCTGGCAGGCGTAGGCAGCGCCGAAGATCGTAGCGACGACTGCGATGACATTCGTCATGCAGATGCCCACCACGAGCAGCATATTTCTCCAATTCTCACGGAATGCTTCGACAACCGGCAACTTCGCAACTTCGCCGGCCGCAGCCTCCTGGGTGAATACAGGAGTTTCTTCAACTTTGCGACGAATGTAGTAGCCTGCGACGAGAACAAAGACGCTAAGCAGGAATGGGATGCGCCAGCCCCAGGACATGAATGCCGCGTCAGGCATGAAGTGCGCCAGAGGCAGGAAAACTGCGGCGGCAAAGATCTGGCCAGCCTGCACGCCCTGAAGGGTGAAGCTGGAGTAGTAGCCACGTCGTCCAAACGGAGCATGTTCGAGAATCATGGAACTCGCGCCGCTGATTTCGCCCGCTACCGCAAAGCCCTGGACTAGACGTAGGACAACCAGAAGTCCCGGGGCCCAAAGGCCAACTTGCGCGTATGTCGGCAGCATGCCGACGCACATCGTCGAAATGCCCATCAGGAACATGCAGACCAGCAGCACGTTCTTGCGTCCCTTGGTATCGCCAAAGTGTCCCAGAAAAAATGCACCGATGGGGCGAGCAACATAGCCCACGCCATAGGTCGCCAACGATGCAACGATAGCGACTTTCGGGTTTCCCTTAGGGAAGAAGACCTGCGGAAAAACCAAGGCTGCTGCCGTAGCGTACACGAAGAAGTCATAGAACTCGAGCGCTGACCCAATCCAGCCGCTGGCGGTTGCCTTTCTCGTCTGGCTGCGTAGGTGTGCCTTTTCCTCGGCGAGAGTAGGCGTCTGTGTCGTCATTTTTCTATCCTCAGGATTGCTTTCGTAAGAATTGTGTTCCTCAATATGCAAATGAACTTTTTAGTGCCCCTGGCAAAATACCTATGCGCTATTTGTGCGGCATCAGGAAAGCAAAATCTCACAGATGTCGCATCACGGAGGCAGAAGTAATCCGGTCGGATAGTACCTTTTTGAAGGATAAGGAAAAACTACTTTGTATGTATTGCATCATGCCCTGAAGGCATAGCGTTATTTCTCACGCTCAAGTCACTCACACGGAGTTTGTTCGCCGCACATTGAAAGAAGCTGACGTAATACTTTTCAGGAACGCCCTCGGTCCCACTAAGTATTTGACAAGCTCTTATGAGGTGCTTAGATACAATTGGTAGTTCCTCACATGCGTCAGGACAAATGGCAGGTTTTGACTTATAGTGCTGATGCGGCGAAAGAGGAGGGCAGCAATGCAATATCGCAATTTTGGAAAACTCGATTGGAAGGTTTCAGCTCTTGGATTTGGGTGCATGCGCCTTCCTACCATGGATGGCAAGCGCCTCAGCCCCTACATCGCCGAAGATGAAGCAATACGTATGATTCGTCACGCCATTGATCATGGTGTGAATTATCTCGACACCGCCCAACCGTATCATGGAGGTCAGAGCGAGGTACTACTGGGTAAGGCCCTGCAGGATGGATATCGGTCGAGGGCAAAAGTGGCCACCAAGCTTCCGGTGTGGATGGTCGAGAAGCCCGCCGATTTTGATAGATTGCTGAATGAGCAACTCCAAAAGCTACAGACCGACCACATTGATTTTTATCTTTTCCACGGACTGAATAAGAGCCGCTGGCGCGACACTGTTCTGAAGCACGATCTGCTCGACAAGGCTGCTGCTGCGCTCGGCGACGGGCGGATTGGCCATCTGGGATTCTCGATGCACGATGATTATGCGTGCCTCGAAGAGATCGTCAATGGCAGTAACCTGTGGAGCCTCTGCCAGATTCAATACAACTACATGAACACGGAATATCAGGCAGGGACTCGCGGCCTGAAACTTGCTGCCAGCAAAGGCCTCGCTGTGGTGGTGATGGAGCCGCTACTGGGCGGCAGGTTGGTTCATCCTCCAGACGACATCCGCGAAGCGATGGAAAGTTTTCCATTACGGCGCTCTCCGGCTGACTGGGCGCTGCAATGGCTGTGGAGTCAACCCGAGGTGTCCGTCGTACTAAGCGGAATGAGTCTTATGGAGCAGGTGGAAGAAAACCTGATCTCAGCAAATGCTTCACGCATTGGATCTTTCGGCGATGCGGAGTTGGGACTGATTGCGCAGGTCGTGGGGAAGTATCACACGCGGACCGTGATTCCCTGTACGAAGTGCGGCTACTGCATGCCATGCCCCAATGGAGTGATCATCCCCGACAACTTTGAGTTTTTCAACCACGCGCACTTGTTTGACGACCTTGCGGGCGGACACTCCAACTACCATGTTTTTCTCTCCAAGGAGCAGCGTGCTGACGCGTGTATCAAGTGTGGTAACTGCGATGAACTGTGTCCACAGAAGATCGCGATCAGCGAGTGGATGCCTAAGGTAGCCGCGTTGCTGGCTTGAGCCACATCCGCCGAAGCCAGTCCACTCACATGATATTAGCGGGCATTGTTTAGCCCGCTAATTTAAGAAGCGCCCACGGTTGCCGAGAGTGCCTTTGCATGGACGCTTTTCTTAGTTGCCATCGAGACGAAGAGCAGGACTGCGGCGGTCAGGTACATCACCACGACGAGCACTAGCGATGACGCGTATGACCCGGTAGCATCTCTCATGAACCCAAAGGCGGAGGCTCCGAAAGCGGTGCCGAAGGATGAGCACACCATGATGAGTGAATAAATTCGGCTATAGTCTTTGCTGCCAAAAATCGCTTTGACGACGTGTGGTGGTTCGAGCACGGTGCAGGCATAAGAGACGCCGAATAAAGCGGTTCCCAACATAAGTAGCGGCAGCCCTGTGTATCCAAGAATCGCCAGAACCAGGATGCCGCAAACACCAACCGTGATGCCGAGAATGCCTGCGCGGAGAATACCTATCTTATCGATAAGATAGCCTACGCCCAGTTTGCCTCCGGTGATGCCTATGGTTCCTACGGCAACAACGGAGGAAGCCATCGTGGCAGAGAAGCCCTTGTTAACAATGTATGTGGGAACGTGGTACATGAACGCAGCTGCCAAGCCGAGGAGTCCCGCGAAAACGAATACGACGTAGAACTGGGGCATCCGAATTGCTTGCGCCTTGGTGAGGCCCCAATCGTCTCCACCCACCTGCTGCTGCGTTTCACTGGTCACCTCACCTTCACCGTAGGCCTTGAGACCAAGTTCCGAGGGCTTGCCCCTGATGACGAATATCGTAAATGGCAGCGACACCACGGCGATCATAAGACCGAGGAACATGTAGCTGTGGCGCCAGCCAAAATTTGTAATGGCATAGCCGGTGATGGGGCTGAAGATAAGGGCACCGACGCCGATGAACGCATAGGCTACGCCCATGGCAGTACCGGCACTCTTCTTGAACCAGGCGTTCACGAGCAGAGGGATCGCGAGGTAGAAAGTGAGAGCTCCAGCAACCCCCAGCAACGCTCCGGAAATATAGAATTGGTAGAGCGAGTGGTAAAGACCCATTGCGCCAAAGGAGAAGGCGTAGAGCAGGATGGCACCAGTGAATATGAAACGCACGTCATAGGTAGAAAGCAACTTGCCCGCCAGCGGCAGACACACAGCAATGCAGACGCACTGAATGGTGAGATAAATACTCAGTGGGCCAATTCCAACGCCAAGCTCTTTACTGACTGGCGCATAAAACAGCCCAGCACAGTTGAGAGGTATAGAGACGCTGGAGGTCACGAGCGCACAGCAGCCGATGATGATCCAGAAGGCATAAGGGAATTTAGCATTTTGCGCAGGCATTATCGTTATCCTTGGGTTGGCACCTTGTGGCGCTGTTTATGCGGAACAACGTTTGTGTGCCGCTGCATAGGGTGGCCACCTCTCCGCGGGCGACCAGGTGATCGAGATGGGCAAGTGCTTCGCCAGTGGCGAACCACTTTTGAGCGAGCGGGAAGTCACTCCAGCTTTTAACACGGATGGACCAGGTCATATGGCTGGCAACGTTGTAAGCGTTCTGCGGACCGCGTTCGTTGAGAATACGGCGAACATCGTTCAGACGGTTTGCGTGGTGCGCCTGGATCTCGCGTATTCTCCCGTGCACGTCAGTGAAAACGGAACGGTGCCCCGGCACGCAAAGACGGGCATCTAAAGTGAGCGTTGCTTCCAGGCTATGCAGGTAAAGACCGAGCGAGTCAGGTACACCGGGCCAATGTGTGATGTTGGGCGTGATATCTCCCAGGACATGGTCGGAAGAAAACAATATGTGCTGGTCAGGTTCGAAGAGACAGAGTAGGTCCGGCGTATGACCTGGAGCGCTGCAAACGTGCAGGTGGTAAAGCCCATAATCCAATACGTCTCCATGCTTAGCAGGAGTAAAAGGTAGGGGCTCGGAGCCCGCGTAAATGATCCCGGGGTGCGTATGGAGGAGTTCGTCTAATTGCTGATTGCTGACGCCATGCGACTCCATGTACGCGATATAGTCACGCCAGCCAAGAGACTCCCTGCAAAACCTATTTATGGTTGAGCCATCGCCCTGACTGCACCACACTTTAGCTGCAGGGTTGACCAATAGATCGGTAGTCAGGCCACAGTGGTCGGCGTGCAGATGGGTGATAAAGAAATCCACGCGATGAAGGTCCACGTCGAGGGCGCGCAGATCGCGTAGTAGCGAGTCTCTGCACTCCGGGCGATTGAAACCATTGTCTATCAGCAGATGACGTCCGTCTTTCCCTTCTCCACGGATGAAGACACAATTCAGCGACTTCAGCGGGCTATTGGGGAGCGGGACTTCTATGCGGTAAAGGGATGGCGCCAGTTCTTCAATCATTGATAATCCCTGTCTAGGTAGAAAAGCGCGGTTATTCCCTTGAACCGGACCCATATGACTTCCGGACAGATTCTTCCCGGACTTTTGCTTTGAATGAGCTCGTGGATCGACCGACAAATGCTAGAGCCCAACAGTGAAACACGCTGGGGTGTTTCGTTACGGGTTAGCCGTAACGGTATTCCACGCCCATCGTCCCTCGGGGAAATTCCCACTTCTTCACGATGGTTTGTCCACAGAGGACGCGGCAAGTACCGCACTCCAGGCAGCCCGCATGATCAAATTGCACGGCTCCGTCATCTAAGATCTTATATAGGTTGGCGGGACATGCATTGACCAGCTTTTTCAGTTCCGTCTTGTCTGGATTATCCGCCAGTTCGATGTGGGCATCACCCTCGTCCACAAAGAACTTATCTACGCCGAGTTTGACATCAACATTGACGTTGCTCATAGGGAGCGCACTCCTGCAATTCCGTCCTTGATCAAATTCATGATGCCTACTTCGCCGGCACGTTTGCGCATCTTCGTCATAAGAGGCACGGCAGGCGTGCCATCGATGACAAACAAATCCTTCATGACATTGGTCATGAGCTTGGGATAAGCATCAAACACCCTGGAGTTATTCTCCAGGAACGAAGGCAGCTTTTTATACAGGTTAAGATCCTTGAGCACGAACCCCGCTTCCAGGCGCCGGCGGTATCCTGCAAGGCCGGCTTTGCTGTAATCACCTGACTTCTTGGCATCAATGACGGTGAGGGCGGCCGCCTCGGCAGAAGCCACGGCGAGATCCATGCCGCGCACCGTGTAGCCCACATTGAGGCACAATCCAGCAGCGTCACCCACGACCATCACTCCGTCAGCAGTGAGGTTGGGCAACATATCTAATCCGCCTTCTGGTACCAGGTGACCAGAGTATTCGATCATTTTGCCATCTTTGATAAGGGGTTTTACCACCGGATGTTCTTTGAAGTCCTCAAGCATCTGAGGCACACTCTTTTTCGCGTCGCCGATTCCAGCTAGTCCTACGACTACACCCAGAGAAATGCTGGTTTTATTGGTGTACAAGAAACCGCCGCCCATGCGTCCATCGGACGGCGTACCTGCAAACATCCACGCCATACCTTCGTCGCCCTGGAGGTTGAACCTTGATTCCAGAACATCCTGTGGCAGTTCGATAAGCTCCTTAACGCCTACGGCGACGTTATGCGGATTGATACGTTTCACCAAGCCGAGTTTTTCGCCGAGTATCGAATTCACACCGTCGGCCAGGATAACGACATTAGCTTCCAACTCGTCGTCACCAGCTTTAACCCCAACGACTTTGCCGTCTTTGACCAACAGTTCATCTACCCGGACACCCGGTATGAATTGAACGCCGGCTGCCTCAGCCTTTTCCATGAGCCACTTGTCGAATGTACCGCGGAGCACGGTGTAAGAGGCTTCGACGGGGACTTTGGAACGACCATTCTGGTAATCGATCGTGACGGCGCTATCATCTGTCAGAAACGAAATCTTCTCGTGAGTGACGCGCCGCTCCACAGGTGCTTCGTCGGCGAAACCGGGAATGATTTTTTCAAGACTATGCGCGTACAACCGTCCGCCGGTCATGTTCTTCGTTCCGGCGTAGTTGCCGCGCTCGATCACCAGGACTTGCAGACCTTCCTTGGCCAGAAGGTATCCCGCCACACACCCTGCAATTCCTGCGCCGACAATTAATGCATCGAATGAGTCTTCTGACATGGCCATTCTCCCAGCAAAAACTATTCGGTGTTACTTTTTCAACAGTGCCGTCATCGCGGGCACCACTTTGTAAATATCACCCACGAGCCCATAGTCAGCATATTGGAAGATAGGCGCGTTCTTATCTTTGTTAACAGCAAAGATGGTCTTTGAGCCATTGGCTCCAACCATGTGTTGAATCTGGCCGGAGATGCCCAACGCCAAATAGATATCTGCCTTAACCTGCACACCGGTGATGCCAACATACCGTTCGCGTTCCAGCCAGTTTTCGCCTTCTGCGATGGGACGCGAACATCCAACTTCCGCATCCAGAGCAGAAGCCAATTGGCGAACCATAGCCAGATCCGCTTCAGCCTTCAGACCACGACCAACGCTGACGATGCGATGCGCCTTGGCGATATCGACGCTGCTGGCCTGCTTCGCTCGGCGCTCGATGCACTTGATGCGATATGCAGGCTCGATGAATTCGGCCTTGGTGACACTGCCGGTTCGAGAACCATCCTCAGGCAGCGGCTCAAAGGCGCCATTAGCCATCGTAATCACCGCTACCGGAGACGTCACTTGTTCGGTGCCGCGCGCAAGACCGCCAAGAACCGCATGGGTGACTATCACTCCATCCGCCACTTTCAGTGTGGAAACTTCATTGACCACTCCGGCGTTTAGGGCGATCCCGAGCTTCGCCGCGACTGCCTTCCCCCTTTTAGTAGCACTGATCAGTACAACAGCTGGAGCGCCGCCATCGTTCACGCACTTGGCGATAGTCGGTACATAGTCTTCCACCATGCGGGAGTCATCGGCGGGCAGCAACGTGACGCTTCCTGCGCCCTGGCTGAAGGCTTTTGCAGCTACTTCATCAGAACCCACAATTAGCGCATTGATCTCTGACCCCAAACTGGCTGCAGCGGCCAGAAGCTCGGGGTAGCGGCTTGCCATATCACTGAATACCCAGATTTTTGCCATCTTCTTCTCTCCTTCAACGTCGCACGCTACGGCAAAACCAACATACGGTTTCGTCCTACAGGGTCTTGCGTAGAGATTCGACAAACGCGGCCACGTTGCTGTCGGAATCTCCTTCGAGAATCACCTTCTTGCGGTCTGCCTGCTCAGGGGCGAGCACACTCTGTACCTCGACGAGAGCGGCGCTCGGGGTAATCCCTACATCAGCACAGGACCAGCAGGTAATAGGCTTCTTACCGGCAGCAAGAATCGTTTTCATCGAGGGTATCTTCGGCGTGTTGATATCCGACGTGACGCATACCACCGCAGGTAAAGGAACCGAGAGCACTTCGACCTCGTTCTCCAGGGTGCGTTCGACTGTTACCGTGCCCTCACCGGCGGTCAACTTGCTTACTTCGTTGATCACCGGTACCGAAAGCAGCGAGCCGAGCAGCAGGCCAACCTGCTGGGCATAGAGATCGCCGGAACCTTCGCCGCAGAGGATCAAGTCGAAAGAGCCCCGCTTGGTGATGGCTGCCGCCAATGCCGCGGCAGTTTCATGAGGAAGGGCGCTTTCCAGACTCGGATCAATAACGGCATAGAGTGCGTCTGGCCCGCGGGAAAGGATGTCCTTACGTGACTTGCTGTTTTCCAGGCGCTTGCCACCCACTGACAGCGCATCGACCTTGCTGCCGGGTAAGGCGGCGGCTAATTCCGCGCCTGCTTCAACCGCGTTCAGGTCATAAAGACTAATTTTGGTGTTAGCCTTTTCGAGATTCAGGGTCCGGTCGCCATTGACCACGATATCCTGCTCCTCGGGAACCAGCTTGAAACATGTGACGATGTTCATAAGATAACTCCGTCTATAATTTTGCTAATTTCGACAGTACCTACTTGTTCGCGTACTCTTTCACAATTTGGCGGCCTGCGATGTAGGTCATGATTTCGTCTGTGCCGCCGCCGATACGGCTGACGCGGATGTCGCGCCACAGACGGGAAATACGGCAATCGTCGGTATAGCCAACGCCACCCATGATCTGCATCGCGTCATCGATGACTTCCTGCGCAGCCTGCGAACAATAGAGTTTGCATAGAGCCGAGGAGAGCCGGAGCGACTGTTTATTGTCGTCCTGCCAAGCCACCTTGTAGACGTAATTCTTCATGTTCTCGATCTTGATCGCCATCTGCGTCAGCTTGTCCTGGATCAACTGATAAGTACCAATCGTCTTACCGAACGTGACCCGCTGATTAGCGTACCTGGCAGCTTCTTCAAAAGCGCACTCGGCAGGACCCACCGAATAAGCAGCAATGGTCAGTCGCTCGATCTCGAAGTTGCGCATCAAGTGGTTGAAGCCGTTGCCTTCCTTGCCCACTAATGCACTCTCTTCAACTTCCACGTTATCGAAGAAGACTTCGCAATTGCTTACCATGCGCCAACCGATCTTGTGCAAGCGATTAATGCGAATGCCAGGCGCATTGGGATCTACCCACCAGATGGAGAAGCACTTCTTTGGATCTTTTCCATCCGGGTCGCGAGCCAGTACGAGCATGTACGGATAATCGGCGGCACCAGAAATGAACGTCTTCTGTCCATTGAGATACACCTTGCCGTTTTTGCGGGTGTACGTAGTGCCTAACATATTGTTGTCTGATCCGGCCTGGGGTTCGGTGATGGCCAATGAATACGGGGGAACGCCCGTCGCCAGTGCTTCCACGGTCTTGGCGAGCTGTTCCTTGTTGCCAAAGTCCAGCATGTTATGAACGCAGTGAGCACCCATCATTAAGAAGCAGGGCGCACCCATGCGGCCGACTTCCTCAATGACGAGCATCTGCGTAACAAGATCGGCGGGAATGCCGCCCAGGTCCTCGGGTACACCTAACAAACTGATTCCGTTTTCTCCGAGGGCGTTCATGAATTCGATGGGATATTTGTAATCCTCATCGCATTTCTTGAAATATTCTGCAGGGAAACTTCTCGAAATCAGTTCGCGAACGCTGGCAAGCAATAGCTCTTGTTCTTCGGTAAGCTGAAAATCCATATTATGTCCTTTGATCGCGCTTGTCGCGGCTATTCTCTACGAATACAGCCGCTATTCTGCATCAATGCAAGCCCCGCAAGTAAATACTTTGTTCGAGCGACATCAGTCCTTGCAGGCATAACGTAAGTTCAGAAATCTACTTGGGATCAACCCGATCACGCTTGTCCCACAACTGCAGCATTCGCCTTCATCTCGTTCCGAATGTCTTCCCTAAGCACTGATTTCTGCACCTTGCCGGCGGGATTACGCGGAAGCGCATCGATGATCTTTACGTATTCAGGCCATTTAAACTTGGCAACCCGATGTTTACTGAAATGCGCCACAACATCTTTAAGCGTCAACTTGTCGGTTGACTTCTTGAGGCACACGTAGACGCAGGTGCGCTCGCCCAGCCGAGGATCAGGCATGCTGACGGCTGCGACCTCGCGCACCTTGGGATGACTCATAAGAATTCCCTCAACCTCGGCGCTGCTGATGTTTTCTCCACCTCGGATGATGATGTCCTTCTTGCGTCCCGTGATCTTCAGGTAGCCTTCTTCGTCCATGGTGCACAAGTCGCCGCTGTAGTACCAACCATCATCACCCAGTACTTTTGCGGTCATTTCCGGTTCCTTGAGGTAGCCCATAAAGACGTTAGGTCCACGCGAAGCTTCCTCGCCAACAACGTGTGGAGGAAGTGTGTTGTGCTTCGCGTCCACGACCCTTGTTTCCACGCCGGGTACTGCCCTGCCGTCGGTCATAAAAATCTTATTCAGCGGCGCATCCGGACTGCACACGGTATGTGGGACACTCTCCGTAGCCCCATAAACACTCATCACCCGGAAGCCGTTATCCCTGGCCTCCTGCCGAACCTTAAGCGTGGAAGGAGCACCTCCGCACAACACAAATCGCAGAGATGAGATGTCATAAGAATGGCTTTGAAGCTCCTGAATCATGTCGCACACAATAAGCGTCACACCCATTGTGTAAGTGCACCTTTCGCGTTCCACGAGTTTAAGCGCATCAGAGGCTTTGAACTTATCCATCAAGACGCTCGTGGCGCCGAGCATAAATGGGGTGGTCACACCATGGTGGAAACCAGTCGCGTGTCCAACCGGGGCAGGCATCAGAATGGAGTCGCTGCCCGTGAGATTCAGCACCGTGGCGAAGCTTTTGAGGCCAGAAATAATGTTGTTATGGGTGTACATAACACCTTTGGGAAAACTTTCCGTTCCCGAGGTGAACAGTAATGCGGCCAGATCATCAGCGCTACGCTGCACAGGTCGCGCAAGAGGATCGGACTGTTTTAGTATCTGATCCAGGGTCACCCATCCTTGTGGTGCTTTTTTCTCCCGTTCAACCACCACAACCTGCTTGAGCGAGGGAACTTCATTCAGGAGCTTTTGCGCCATCGGAAGATAGTCGAATTCACGAAAATACGTAGGAACAAACAGGACTTTGGATTCGCACTTTCGAAGGATGTAATCGACCTCATCACGGAGGCAGGGCAGAATGGGATGAACCACGGCACCCACTTTGAGACACGCCACATAGATGACCGTGAATTCCGACCAACTTGGAATCTGGAAAGATACAACGTCGCCCGGTTCTACACCTGACAAATGGAGCCAATTGGCCAGACGAGAGGCCCGGGCATCTACATCTGCATAAGTCAACCGATTCCCTTGCAAATCAACAACGGCCGTTTTCTCTGGTACGGAGAGTGCGGACATGTTCCAGTAGTCCGCGAGGGTAGCGTCGCCCCAGTAACCCTTCTGGCGGTATTCCCGCTTACGATCTGCGTTGAGTTTGATATCAACCAACATGGTTTTCTCCATAGAAACTGGAACACGGACATCCGGAGCTACGCGCCTATTCGCGGTTTACTGCCACGTAATCAGGCGCCTTAGCTCCTACCTTCCCAAATGCCGAGCCAGACTGGAAACCAACAGTTTCGTACACTCACGACTCTTGCCATTCAGTGATGCAATCAGGTAAGTCATACAATAGCCTGTTCCGTCCTCATCTTTTCTATTTGTTCATCGGAATAGCCGACCTCCCTTAGAATTTCTGCCGTGTGATGTCCGAGTGGCTTGGAAGAAACCATGTCCGGGCACCCCATGCTTTTGAACTGTATCGGTGACGTGGTCAAGATGCGTTCATTTCCCGACGGGTATTGAATTTTACGAAGATAATCGTTCGCCCATGCCTGCTCGTCTTCGAGCATCTCAACAGGCAGGTAACCGCGTTCGCAAGGGACGTCGTTTTCCTTAAACAGTTTCATCCAATAGTCGATAGGCTGCTTGGCTATGGCTTCGCCGACATTATCTATAACCTTCGAGCTTGTGTTGCGCTCGAATACAGCGGCGATGGTGCAGATGTCTTCCTGACCTAGAAGATCCTCACGACCAATGAGGCCCATGAACTTCTCATAGTAGACGTCATAGTCAGGCAGGCAGATGACCATCCAGCGATTATCTTTGGTGACGTATGTGCAATTGAACGGGTTGGCCACCTCTCGGCGAGACTTTGGGTAAACGTTGCCATACTGCGAGGAACACACGGCGACAGTCATGGCCCATGTGGCGAGGTGCTGAAGGGCGACCGTTACCTTGTCTCCGCGGCCGGTTCTTTCGCGGGCGTAAAGTGCGCCACATACACCGCCTGCCAGAACGGCTGCTGCTTGGAAATCCCCAAATGCGTTAGGTTCGTTAATCGGCGAGGTGCCGCGCTCGTGGAACGACCCAAGAATGCCCCCACGAGCGACGTAAGCCGTCACGTCATAGCCCGCGGTATCTTTTTCTGGCCCTTTTTCACCGAAACCCAGAATCTGTGCAAAAACCAAGCGAGGATTTCTCTTACTCAGTGCTTCGTAATCCAACCCCAGCCTTTCCAGCGCCTTGGTACGAAGGTTGGTTACGAACACATCTGCACCGTCGAGCAACTTGAGTGCGGCGGCCTTGCCGTCTGGACTCTTCAGATTAATGCAGATAAATCTTTTGTTGATCCCAGTAAAATCAAAAGCTGTCGGCTCATCGTCCAGAAGCGGCATATTAAAAACAGGCGCCTGACGCCGCCCTGGGTCGCCGCCCGGAGCTTCGATTTTGATCACGTCCGCGCCCCAATCGCCCAATACTCTGGGGCAGGCGGGAGCGGCTACGTAGGTTGCGAGCTCTACGACTTTAATTCCCTGCAGTGGTTTTGGCTTCATGGATAGTGACCTTTTATGACGTTTATGAACTTGGAACGACTTCACGCTTCGCAGCCTTACTAAAATTCACTTTCGAACATGTGCGGAGGTGGGTTCCCCTCCGCACATTCGAACGGATGCCGCCAGCCAGTTAAGCCTTGGCAGCAGCAGCCGGCTTCTCACGATACTCACCGCCGAGTTCGATCAGCGGAAGAGCAGCCGTCAGGCGCTGCACCGTGCGCGGGCCTTCTTCAAACCACATCGCACGAGCGTCGCGGTAGAGCCGTTCCACAGGTCCGTAAGGATTGTCTTCAAAATAGCCAATTCCACCGAAGATCTCTATGCAGGAATCCGATACCGTTCGAGAGGTGTCGATCGCGTGCAGTTTGCACATCGAAGCTTTCAATTCGACATCCTTCTTGTTATCGAAGTCAACGCAGAAATCGTTCAGCATAGAACGTAGTGCGTACACCTGGGTTCCCATATCGGCGATTGTCTGCTGAATGGCCTGACGCTGAACCAGCTTCTTACCGAAGGTCACGCGGTCCTTGGCACGCGCAATGGCCATCTCCAGGAACTTCTGGGACATGCCCAGGAGGCATACGGCGATGGAAGCACGGGACATGGCAAGAGCTTCCTTGAAGATTTCCAGACCGTCGCCTTCCTTACCCACAATCTGGTGGGCTGGCACTTCGACGTTTTCCATGTAGATGTCGCCGTGACCTGCACCGCGACATCCCATCATATGGGGCATGTTTTCAATGCGGAAGCCCGGAGTGTCGGTTTCCACCATGAAGGCGCTCAGACCACCCTTTTTGCGCTTTGACTCGTCTGTAACGGCCAGCACGTAGGACATGTTCGATATATCCGTCCACGAGATCAAAGTTTTCCGGCCGTTCAGAATGTACTTGTCACCCTTCCTCACTGCCTTGGTCTGAATATCTGCACCCGAACCACAACCGGGCTCGGTCAGTGCGAAGTTGATGTAGTATTCGCCCTCGGCAATCTTCGGGAGCAGCCTCTTCTTCATATCCTCTGGGCCGTGATCGTGCAGGATTTCCCAGTCAAGACCATTGGCGTGATGTAGCATCATGCGGATGCTGCCCGGGCCACGAGACATTTCTTCCATGATCGGGAAGAACTGGGATGTGGAAAGACCCATGCCGCCGTAAGCTTCCGGCAGACGGAATTTCAGAAGGCCATGTTCCCGACAAATGTCCCAGAGTTTTTTGGGAAATACATTCGTGACTTCCATCTCGGGCGCGAGAGCTTCGAGCTCGGTCTCCGTGACATGGCGGACTTTCATACGTAAATCATAGAGCTGTGTATCAGTTAACTTCATGATCTATCTCCTTAATATTAAGCGGGCTTCTGGTTATCATCGTGCGGCTACCTTTGTTTCGCCACAACCGGATGCAAATGAGCTTTCGACATCAGAGCACGGTTATTCTGCACCCGCGGAAACCATGCAAGTAAATACTTTGTTCGGGCGATATAAGTCCCTACAGGCATGACACACGCGCTCCCGAACAGCGGCGTGCCGCTCCAATCCGCCGTTTGCCAGAACCATTGACGGCTTGGGGGGAGTGCCCCAACTTTCCAGAACCTCCCGGCGATCCAATACCCCCGGCCCGCACCAAGGGCAAATGGACGGGGCCTCATGCCTATGAGGACCTATGGCAATCCAACAAAGTATTTAGCCCTGCGCTGCTTCCGTAGTAGAAGAATTACGGCTGCGTCTATTCGCGGTTGTGCTGCTTTTAGCCCAACTCAGCAATGAGCGAAATTATTGAGTGACAGGAGGAAGTTGATATGCAAGGCACGATGGAGGCTCTGGTAAAGACTAAGGGCGAGCCCTTCTGTATGGAGATCGAACAGATCCCTATACCGAAAATAAGTTCCACACAATGCCTGGTTGAAGTGAAAGCCTGCGGCATTTGCGGAACAGATCACTCGTTGTGGCATTGGAATGAGGCGATCGCAAAATCTTATCCCGATATGGCATTTCCCATGGTGTTTGGCCATGAGTTCGCCGGAACCGTCGCTGAAGTCGGAGAAAACGTGACCCTTTGGAAGGTCGGGGATCGCGTTGTTGTAAATCCCGGGCTTCACTGCAACTCATGCCCTTACTGCGCAGAGGGTGGAAACGAAGTTTGTGATCACCGTCCGTTCGTGGGGACAACAGTGAATGGCGCCTTTGCTAAATATGTTGCCATAAAGAGCGAAAACCTCCTCAAACTCGACGACAACATCAGTTTCAAGGTGGGCGCCTTGATGGAGCCCTTCTGCGTCGCGCTCAATGCGATAGATAGAGTAAAGCCTAACTTTGGCGATACGGCCGTGGTTATGGGGCCAGGCGCAATCGGCTTGCTGATGGTCATCATTCTCAAGAGCATTGGCGTGCAGAAAATCATCGTTTCCGGTACTGACGCAGATGGCGACAGACTAGCCGCAGCGAAGGAGTTTGGCGCAAAGTACGTGATCAATAGCAGCAAGGAAAACGCGGTTGCCAGGGTCATGGAGTTGACCGGCGGACGCGGTGCGGAAGTCATTTATGACGCCAGCGGATTCTACGGCGCCGTTCCCCAGGCCGTTCAGATGGCTGCCAAGCGCGGCAGAATTGCTGTGACTGGCCTACCCTCCAGGCCGAGCGAGATCCCCATGACCCCGATAGCCATGAGAGAAATCAGCATCATCGGCAACAGGGCTTACGGGAGCAGCACCTGGTTTAAAGCCCTCAACATGTTGGCAAATGGGGTGAACATTGACGCGGTTGCGAGTTATGTATTCCCGATGAAGGACTTCGAGAAAGCCATGAAATTGCTCGACGAGAAAAAGGGTCTTCGAATTCTCCTCGAACCATAAGCACTTATTTGTCAAATATATTGAGATAAGGAAAACGCACGATGTCTAAAATATTCGAAGGAAAGTACGCAGTTATCACTGGATCTGCCCGTGGAATCCTAAAGGACACGGCCGTGTGCCTGGCAGAACGTGGCGCGGCTGGCATCATCATTTCTGACTTGCTTTATGATGCGGCGGTCGCGACCGCCGCCGAAATCGAGAAGGCGACCGGTTGCATTTGCCATGCATTCAAAACGGACGTCTCCAAGCCAGAAGATATCGAAGCACTTTTCGTCTTTGCCATGGAGAAATTCGGCGCAGTCCACATCCTTGTAAACGGGGCTGGCGTGTGCCCATTGACCAAACTGGAAGACCTTGACGCGGCAAAATGGGATTTTGTTCAGAACATCAACCTGCGGGGCGCCCACCTTTGTTGCCGCGAGGCAATCCGAATTATGAAGACTCAGCAGTACGGACGAATCGTTAATGTTGCGTCCATGTCAATGCGCGTCGGCGCGATCGCTGCTTCGGCTAGCTACGCGGCATCGAAAGGCGGCCTCGCGGCAGTTTCGAAAACCTACGCAAGGTTAACCGGAAAAGACAATATCACGGTGAACTCCGTTGCCCCTGGATTGATTCTGACTGAAATGACCAAGAACAACGGATACAGTGCAGACGGAATTCCGATGGGCCGCCTCGGTGACCCGAGGGACATATCGACTGTGATCGCATTCCTTGCGAGCGATGACTCCCGGTACATGACGGGATGCACGCTCGATGTGAACGGCGGGATGTACATGACCGCTTAACAACGAAGGGGATTCGCGCGGCAAAGGCTCGTTGCCTCACGAATCCCCGCTGCTTCAGCCTCGCCCCGTTATCTGCTGTACTCCTGATCAAATCCAGAAATTGTTCTAGACATCGCGAAGTGCGATTCTTGCGGAGCTGGGCTCAGCTTTGTCAAAGTTCAGAGGCTTGCCGTCATACACCTTCACGGAGCCGCCCTTGGACATCTGCTCGATCTGGTCCTCGGAATATCCGTATTTCAGCATGTACTCGCGAGTGTCATAACCAACCGGCTTGGCGATCCAGATTCTAGGATCCCCTACGCTCCACAGCTTCACAGGACTCGTCGGCATGACGCGATGGCCGAGGTCGTAGTTGAAATGTCTCAGCGAGTCATTGGCATAGGCCTCTTCGTCTCCGAGGATATCGTCAATCTTGAAGCACTTCTGAAACGGGATGTCATTCTGCAGGAAAAGCTTCTCCCATTCGACGAATGTCTTTTGCGCAAATGCTTCTTCCATTCGCTTGATCACATAGACATTCTTTCCATTCTTCCCGATGACTTCCAGCGTATCCAGTTCCTTGTTGCCGACCAGTTCATCAAGACCTATCGTTCTCATTACGAGTTCGAAGTACTTGTTGTAATGCCCGAAGCAAATGATGAACCACTCGCCATCCTTCGACTGGTAACAATTGTTGGTCGGGCAAGGGACGGTCTTCCTTGATTTTGGAAATTCAAGCCCTTCCTGACGGGAGATGATCGGCACATGCATTCCCCAAAGCGCGACGTGATAAAGGTTCACAGAAACTCTGTCTCCCTTTCCAGTCTTCATTCTTCTCACCAGGGCGGCCAACACTCCGGTGCACAGCGCAAGCGCAGCGTAGAAGTCTCCGAATGCCGCCGGCATGTTGCCCGGCGCGTCGCCCTTTTGCGGAATATTCAACGCCGGACCGCCACGCGAAGAATACGCCGTAGCATCAAATCCCTTTGCGTCCTTCAGTGGGCCTCTCTCCCCATAACCCCGCATCTGGGCATAAACAAGCTTGGGGAATTTGGCGCTCAGAGTCTTATAGTCGAGCCCTAACTTCCTTAACGCTGCATCGCGAAAACTCGTGACAAGGATATCGGCATCCGCGATAAGCTTGAGTGCGAACTCATAGCCTTTTGGATCCTTCAGATTAATGCTCACCCAATTCTTGTTGGTGTTGGCCATGTCGTATCCGCGATTTTCAATCTGATCGTCGACCATGCCAAAACTTGCGCCCTGGGTGCGCTGCTCGTCGCCCGTTAAGGGCTCAATCTTAATGACCTCCGCACCCATTTCGCCCAGGACCCTGGGACCGGCGGGTGCCGCTACATATTGGGACAGATCGATTACTTTAATGCCTTCCAATCCGTTCATCGGACTCACCTCGTATCAAATGCAAGGCCCTGCAAGAATGAAACTTTAAACGATGCTTCGTCAGCCTTACAAACTTCGCTGGGCCTCTTGGCGCAAAGGGCTGAATATTCGAGTGTGTCGGCGGAGATCTGATCACCTGGAAATGGCACTGGTTGGTCGCAGAGATGGAATGGAGTCAGGCCACCTCCGTTCAACGGTAAATGCCCTGTCATCGCTTGCAGATTACTGTGGTGCAGGGCTGCCCGAAGGCAGCCCTAGGCAGCCCTTTCACTTTTACCTGGCATGAGCCCGTCGAACCTTGTCCGATTTCGGATCGGGCGCGACGGGGTTGTCGTCGACGAAATTCGGGTCTACCGGCGAATCGAGAAGGATCGACCTTCCTTTGGCAAGTTCCGCGATCTTCGCATCGTCACAGCCAACTTTCTTGAGTTCCTCGGCGGTATCCTGACCGAGCCTCGAAGGCTGCACGAAATCTTCGATGCTGACCGGCATCGTGGAGATGTGGTGCGGAATGTTCGTCTGAAGCACCTTGCCGACGTCTGGAAAATTGACGTAGCGCAGCGTTTCAGGGTTCTCCTTCGTGATCTGCTTGACCGCCTCGTCCTTGCTCAGGACGGTCGCGATGCAGAAGTCCTTGTCCTCGAGCCACCGCTCCCACTCGGCCGTGGTTTTGCCCTTGATGATGCCTTCCATCTTCTCGAAGGCCCCGGGCACCTCCCAACGGCGATGGAGATGGGCATCGATCAGGTCAGGAGCGCCGATCGCCTCGCAGAAGGGCTTCCAGAACTTCATCTCGACCATGCCGAGAGCAAGATGTCCGCCGTCCTTGGTCTCATAAACGTTGTAGCAGGGCGCTGGATACTCGAGGTCCTCACGCTTGCAGACGCCGTCGTTGAAGGAGTAGCGGCTGTCGAGCAGAGAGTTCCACCAGACGAGGCTGTCATACATCGAGATGTCGATATAGGCACCCTCGCCCGTTTCCTCACGTGCATACAGTGCGCTGAGGATAGCCTGTCCGGCTACCATACTGCTCGCTAAGTCGCACAGATGCAGTGGGGAGGTCGAGCCGTGGTTGACCGACAGATATCCCGACTGTGCCTGCATGTTCAGGTCGTGCTGGGCCTTCAGGCTACGGGGATCGTTCTGCCCGTACCCTGAGATCGAGACGTAGATGATGCGCGGGTTGATTGCCTTGATCGAACCGTAATCGATTCCAAGCTTCTTGGTCACGCCCGGGCGGAAGCTTTCGATGATGACGTCGGCCTTCGCCGCCATCTTAAGGAACAGGGCGACGACCTCCTTGTTCTTGAGGTCGAGAGAGATCGACTTCTTGTTGCGACCGAGCGCGGTGATGTAATAGCTGATGCCGTGCTTCGTTGGATAGTCATGGCGGGAAAAGTCGCCAAGGCCGGTGTCTTCCACCTTGATGACGTTCGCACCCCAGTCAGCAAGCGGCTGCGTCGCATACCCACCCGGAAGGTACCGGGAGAAGTCGAGGACGGTCAGTTTCGAGAACGGTGTCTTCTTCATGGTCTAGCTCTTCCCTCCTGCTTTTAACGCCTTCGCAGGGCTGATGCCGTAGTTTGGCTCCAGGGCGACTTCAGGTACGGGCTTGCCAGCATACTGCAGCACCGAACCGTCTGCGATCATCGCGTCGATCTGAGCATCCGTGTAACCATGCTGCTGCATGATCTTGCGCGTGTCATACCCAATCGGACGGGAACGATAGAGTACAGGGTCGCCAATGCTCTTCAGGCGGAACGGCGCCGTAGTGATGGTGTAGCTCTTGTCATCCCCATAGCCCTGATCCTCGTAGTGGACCTTGCGAAGCTGGTCGTTGGCGAACGCCTCTTCGTCGGCGAGAACGTCCTTGACCGTGAAGCACTGCTGGAACGGAATGTCCTTTTCAGTGAAGATCGGCTTCCATTCGGCGAAGGTCTTCTTCTTGAACGCTTCATCCATGGCTGCGACAACCTCAACGTACTTGCCGTTCGCCGAAAGGGCTTCAAGCGTGTTGTACTCGGGGTCGTCTATGAAATGCTCGAGCCCGATGGTCTTGAAGACGAGGGGACAGTACTTGTTGTAGTGCCCAAAGCAGATGAGGAACCAGACACCATCCGAGCTGACATAGCTGTTGTTGGTCGGGCACTTGGCCCGCTTGCGGCTCTTGGGATGGTCAAGCCCCTGCTGTTGCGCGATGATTGCCGAAGTCATGCCCCAGGTCGCGACGTGATAAAGACTGGTCGTGACCTTGTCACCGATACCGGTCCTCAAGGCTCCCGCATAGGCGGCGAGCACGCCTGCGGACAGGGCGTTCGATGCGTTCCAGTCGCCGAATGCGATCGGCGCGTTGGCCGGTTCGAAGTTAGGACCTGCATTCGGGAAGGACATGACGATGCCGCCGCGAGCGGAATAGGCCGTCGCGTCGAATCCTTTCATGTCTTTGTCAGGACCGCGTTCACCATATCCCCGCAGTTGCCCCCAGACTAGCTTCGGGAACTTCTTGTGCAGGGTGTCGTAGTCGAGTCCGAGTTTGACGAGTGCGTTGTCCCTGAAGGTCGTGATCATGATGTCGGCATCTTCGAGCATCTTCAGCATGAAGGCATGCCCCTCACTGCTCTTCAGGTTGATGGCGGTCCATTCCTTATTGAAGGAACCACAGTCATAGGCGGCGTCGTCGAACTCGGTCTTGAACTTCATACCCCAGGCCATGCCCTGGGTGCGCTGCTCGTCACCGCTAAACGGTTCGACCTTGATGACCTGAGCGCCCAGTTCGCCGAGGATGCGGGAACACCCCGGACCGGCGGCATACGCGGTCAGGTCGATGACTTTCACTCCTTGCAAACCACCCATGTTATTCTCCTCCTCATTGTCTGTGATCGGTCGTCCGATGTCGGATGTCCCGTATTTCCGAATAAGCACGAGGTACGGTCCATGCACGCGGGTACAGGGTTATCGGCGTTGACCGATAACCCTCGAACCCGTTGATGGCTGGACTGAAACTAGTCGAGATACCCCAGTACACCGCCGTGTTTGATGAGCTGGCGCGAGATCGTAATGCGCTGCACGGTAGGTGTGCCCTCTTCCAGCCACATCGCGCGAACGTCACGATACATGCGCTCTGTCGGGCCGTATTCACAATCTTCGAAGTAACCGATGCCGCCGAAGATTTCCAGCATCTCGTCGCTGACAGCCTTGGTTGTCCAGATGCTGAATAGCTTGCACATCGCTGCCTTTTCTTCGATGTACTCGCCCTCTGGATTCTGCTCATAGTCTTTCGCGAAATCATAGACCATCGTCCGCAAGGCATGGATATAGGTGTCCATG
>Ga0316232_1000832_pt1 | contig 42569 bp, 42 predicted proteins | sample TBHtaG_FD_206006 | JGI IMG/M metagenome (GOLD analysis project Ga0316232, IMG submission 206006) | Freshwater microbial communities from Trout Bog Lake, Wisconsin, USA - TBH18025_13 | ecosystem: Environmental > Aquatic > Freshwater > Lake > Hypolimnion/Profundal zone | place: USA: Wisconsin...
TTTTGTTAATGAAATATTAACCGTTTTTGGGCTGCTTTTAATTAGTTTTAGCCATTATTCTTAGATATGTCTAACCCACCGTGAAAAACGGTGGGTTTGCCGACAGTCTGACAACCAGCAGCTGCTGGTTGTTTTTTTGTTTTATTGAGAAGTGTTGCTTATCTTATGATGTGAGTAGTCGCTTGGCCAGGTTTACGGCGTCAACGCCGTTGGCGGCATAGGCGTCAGCTCCTGCGTTTCGGGCGTATTCGCCGTTCAGTACCGCTCCGCCGACTATGGTCCGCGCCGGGACGCCTGCAGCTTTTAACGCCGCAATGGTGGTGTCGATTTCCGGCAGGGTGGTTGTCATCAGTGCGCACAGTCCGACGATGTCGGCCTGTTCTTCGGCGGCGGCTCTGACAATCACTTCTTTAGCGACGTCTTTGCCGAGGTCGATCACTTTGAAGCCGTTGTTTTCCATCAAGGCTGCCACGATGTTTTTTCCCAGATCATGAATGTCGCCTTTGACGGTAGCCAGGACGACGGTGCCGCTTGACGCTGCCTGATGAGCCGGCAGGACAGCCTTTATTGTCAGGAAAGCCGCTCGCATCGCCTCAGCGGCCAGCAGGACCTGAGGCAAGTAGCATCGTCCCTGACCGAAGCCTTCTCCGACTTCATTCATTGCGGCTGTCAAAGCTTTTTCAGTTAATGTTAGCGGACTATGACCTTCCGACAGAGCCTGGCGAACCAGTTCCGGGACGGAATCTTTTTCCCCGCTGACCACTGCTTGTTGGAGAGCCGACAGGGCGTCGACCGGTTCGGCTTGTTGTGGTGTCGCCTGGTTGGCAGGTACGGCGGCAAAATGGAGGCTATAATGCTTGGCGTTGGCGTCGTGGCCGAGTAGTGGCGCTGCTGAAATGAGCAGATCGCGCATAACCGGATCGTAGGGATTGAGGATCGGGGCGTCAAGGCCGGCCGAAAGCGCCATAGCGCAAAAGGTAGCATTGATCAGGTCCCGGCGTGGTAAACCGTATGAAATATTGCTGAGACCCATCACGGCCGGGTAGCCAAAATGGGTGCGGTACAGACGCAGGGTTTCCAGGGTTTCGCGTGCAGCGCTGGCGTCAGCGGCGACGGTCATCACCAGCGCATCCAGCAGCAGATCCTGGGGCCGTAGTCCGCTAGCCAGTGCTGCTTCGACGATGGTGCGGGCGACAGCCAGCCGCTCGGTCGCGGTGGTGGGTACTCCGCCTGGAGCGATGGGTAAGCAGAGTATTGCTGCTCCGTATTTTTTTGCTAGCGGCAAATACTTTTCCAGCCTCTCGGGTTCAGCCGAGACGGAGTTAATCAGCGCCCTGCCGGGAAAAGCCTGTAGTCCGGCCTCCAAGGCATCAGGGTCGGTAGTATCAATGGCTAGCGGGACATCTACCAGCAAGGAAAGTTCGTTGACCACATGCCGCATCACGGCCGTTTGGTCAATTCCCGGAACGCCCATGTTGACATCCAGTACATGGGCCCCGGCCCGGACTTGGGCCAGGGCTTCTTTCTTCACGCTGGCGTAATTGCCTTCATGGATATCGGCAGCCAAGGCTTTACGTCCGGTGGGATTGATTCTCTCGCCGATGATGGTTGTGGGCAGGCCGGCGCCGAGGTAAATGGTTTTGCTGCGGCTGGACAGGGCGGTCCGTGCTGCCGTATTGACTGTTAGCGGTGATTGATTCTGGCTTGCCAGACTGAGGGCTTTTATATGATCCGGTGTCGTTCCGCAGCAGCCTCCGATATAGGAAACACCTGCAGCCAGCAGTTTTGGAACCCATGCTGCCATTTCCGCCGGACCCATCGGGAAAACGGTCTGACCCTGGATGAGTTCAGGCATGCCGGCGTTTGGTTGAACGCTGATCGGCAGCGCGCAGCTTTTGGCCAGTTCGGCAACTACCGGGACAAGTTGGGCTGGTCCTAACGAGCAATTTGCTCCGATAACATCGGCCCCCATGGCCTCCAGCACCACTGCTGCGGTACGGGGATCGGTTCCGGTCAGGGTGCGGCCGTCTGCGCCGAAAGACAGCTGGCAGATCACCGGTTTGTTTGTCGCCGCTTTGGCGGCGAGCAGTGCGGCGCGCATTTCCTGAATATCGATAATTGTTTCAATGATAATCATATCCACGCCGGCTTTTGTCAGGGCGGCGATTTGCTCGAAAAAGACGTCATAGGCCGTACTAAAGGGCAATTCCCCCAGAGGGACGATGAATTTACCGGTGGGGCCAACCGAACCGGCTATCTTGGTTTGGGGACCGCATGCTGCCCGAGCTGCCTTAACGGCAGCGATGTTTATTGCCGCCACTTGGTCTTGCAGGCCGTAATGCTCCAGTTTAATATGGTTGGCGCCGAAAGTGTTTGTTTCAATTATGTCGGCGCCGCTTTCCACATATTTCCTATGGGTTGCGGTGATTACTTCCGGCTGTTCGATATTCCACCGTTCAGGGCAATATCCGGCCGGCAGACCGGCCTGTTGCAGCATTGTCCCCATTGCTCCGTCAAAGATATGTAGCATTTACGGATTCTCCTTTCTCGCCTGGCAGCTAGGCTGCGAACAGGTTCTGCAGCCATCAGGGACGCATTCGCTTGCCATATCTTCGCCTCTAGCGCCCCTTGCGGCAGGCAGGCCTACTACGGCGGTGACCGATTTTCTCGGCAGCAGCATGCAGCTTGGGGTGACCCTGATATTTAGATTCTCGCCACCGGCGAGGCTCAGAATGTTGGGTTGGTCGGTGATGTTCCAGTCGCCGTACCCGGGGCTGAACCGAAAGAGGGAGCTGAGTCCGCGGCGGGAGGCATGGTCAGTTATTAGACTGTTTACGGCATTGGCTGTAGCTTCCACTGCTGTGGTTCCAGCGGCATCCAGCAGCAATCCAAAGGTATAATCTCCGGCAGCGAAGCTTGCCGATACCGCTTCTTCCAGATCGGGACCGATGGTGACCGCCAAAACTGCTATTTCCGCTACAGAAGCCAGGTGGTGAAGGATGCTTTTGTCGCAGAGCGGGATTGGCGTCTGCCCTTGGATGATGCCGTTTATTGGATCATAGCGATAATTCTGCCAGCATCCTCTGGGTTTTACCAAAACCAAAGCTTCGTTGCAAGCCCTCTCCACAATATCATCAGGAAAGGCTGTCTCACCGCGCAAACCAGCGTAACGGCGTACTTCCGTTTTGTCAATCAGGTTCAGTGGTGCATGAAAATCAGGCATATATCCCCCGATCCTTTGTGCTAAGTATCCATGTCGCCTTTCAACCGCCCCGCTTCAGAAAGGTTGTCTAAGCCGCGCTGTACGCAGCTTGGACGGCTGCTTGTTAATTATTGTTATGATAACTTACCAAAATTTATCTGTCAAGCAACCCCCTTTTTTATGTTAACCGATTCGACTATTTATTGTTATCAACGCAACTAGTTTTCTGATGCGTGCTTTTTTGGCAGGAAATGCGCCTATATCTGTGGAAATGATTACATCTGAATTTGTATTTGAGGTGAATGAAAAGTGGTAAAAGTGATTGCCATTGCCAACCAAAAAGGCGGCGTGGGCAAAACCACCACAGCTGTTAATTTGAGTGCCTGTATTGCTGATCTTGGCAAGAAGGTTCTGCTGGTTGATTTGGATCCCCAGGGCAACTCCACCAGTGGGTTGGGATTTAATAAAGCTCAGATCAAACAGTGTGCTTATGACGCCTTGGTCAATGAATTGGCAGCGGACTCGGTTTTGCTTCCCACCAAGGTTCCGAATCTGATGCTGATGCCTGCCACTATTCAACTCGCAGGGGCTGAGATTGAACTTGTCTCGGTTATATCGCGGGAGAACAGGTTAAAACGCGCTTTGGACAAAATCAAGTATAATTTCGATTATGTCCTAATCGATTGTCCGCCTTCTCTCGGACTGTTGACAATCAACGGCTTGACTGCCGCCAATTCTGTGCTTATTCCGATTCAATGCGAGTTTTATGCCCTGGAAGGATTAACCCAATTGATGAATACTATTGCCCTGGTGCAGAAGAACCTGAATCCGCCCTTAACCCTAGAAGGTGTTGTGTTAACGATGTTTGACGCTAGGACCAATCTGTCAATCCAGGTTGTAGATGAGGTTAAGAACCATTTGCGCCACAAAGTGTATCAGACCATCATTCCCCGAAACGTGCGCTTGAGTGAAGCCCCGAGTCATGGGTTGCCGATAATGCTGTATGATCCGAAATCCAAGGGTTCCGAAGTGTACTTTGATCTTGCGAAAGAGGTGATTGGTGATGAATAAACGTGGGTTGGGTCGAGGTCTCGATGCTTTGATTACTCCGGTTGCTGCTGTTGAGAGTGAAGCCACAGGGGAAATATCCATCATAGAAATCGTTCCCAATCAGTTTCAGCCCCGCCGGGTGTTTGATGAAGATGCCCTCCATGAATTAGCTCAATCTATTCGGCAATATGGTGTTTTGCAGCCTGTTGTTGTTCGCAAAATTATGAATGGCTATGAGTTAGCAGTGGGAGAGCGTCGCTGGAGAGCCGCCAAGCTGGCTGGACTGAATTCCATTCCGGCGCTGGTTAAAGATTACTCTGACAGTGAAATGACTGAGATCGCGCTTGTTGAGAACATTCAGCGCGCCGACTTAAATCCTATTGAAGAATCAATGGCCTATCGCCGTTTGATGGAAGAGTTCGGGTTGACCCAGGAAGAGGTTGCCCGAAAAATTGGTCGTAGTCGGTCGATGATCGCCAATGTAGTTCGCTTGCTGCAGTTACCTGCTGAAATTCAGGATCATGTTTCACGTGGAACATTGACAATCGGCCAGGCTCGTCCGCTTCTTGCTCTGGAGCACGCGGAATTACAAATTGAAATTGCTAATACTATTATTGAAGAGGACCTTACGGCCAGGGATGTGGAAGAGTTGGTCCGTCGTTCCCTTAAGTCTCCTCGGATCAGGGCGGTAAAAAAGGCGGAAAAGCGGGAGATCTTTGTTGCCGAGGCAGAGGAGCGGTTAAAAATGCTCCTGGGCACGCAGGTTAAAATTAAGCCAGGCAAAGTTAAGAGCAGGATTGAGATTGAATTCTACTCGGCTGATGATCTGGAGCGGATTATCGAGGTTTTGTCTGTTCAGCAAGAAGCAGCGGCTACACGTACTCGCGGATCTTTGGTGGTATAGAATTGTTTCACGTGAAACAATTCTATACAAGGGGGTGAGAAGGCTATGCGGTTGGAGAAAGATCTGCTGGGAACGAGAGAACTACCCGATGCAGCCTACTATGGTGTTCATACACTAAGGGCGTTGGAGAACTTCCCGCTCTCGGGATATCTGGTTCACCCCCGGCTTATCGAGGCCATTGCTCTGGTGAAAAAGGCGGCGGCGACAGTAAACGGGGAATTGGGGCATTTGCCGTGGGATATGGCTCAAGCCATATCCCAGGCTGCCGATGAAGTTATTGAGGGAAAGTGGCGGGAACAGTTCGTGGTGGACGCGCTTCAAGGTGGAGCAGGAACTTCCACAAACATGAATGTTAATGAAGTTCTAGCTTCGCGGGCCAACGAACTGCTTACAGGCGCCAAACTGGGCCCGGTACATCCGCTGGACCATGTCAACCTTCATCAATCGACTAACGATGTGTACCCCACGGCTCTCCGGATGGCGGCTATATGGCTGCTGCAACCGTTGAGTGAAGCCTGCGCCGTATTGCAAGACACTTTGCAGCAAAAAGAAGCTGAATTTGCCGGAGTCATCAAGGTGGGACGCACCGAGATGCAGGACGCCTTGCCGGTCATGCTAGGCCAGGAGTTTAGCGCATATGCGCAGGCCATAGCTCGCGACCGCTGGCGTCTTTACAAGGTTGAAGAACGTCTTCGCCAGACCAACCTGGGAGGTACGGCGGTGGGAACCGGTCTCAACGCCCCGAAGAAATACATCTTTGCTGTCAATGATCGGCTCCGCCTGTACGCTAATATTGGGTTGGCCCGGGCCGAGAATATGATTGATGTTACCCAGAACGCCGACGTCTTTGTGGAAGTTTCCGGATTGCTAAAGGCGCTGGCGGTGAACTTAAGCAAAATAGCGCACGACCTGCGGCTGCTGTCGTCAGGGCCACAGGGAGGATTTGGTGAAATCGCACTGCCTGAGCGCCAGGCCGGATCTTCCATTATGCCGGGGAAGGTAAACCCGGTTATTCCGGAGGCGGTCAATCAGCTGGCTTTTCATGTGATGGCGTCAGATTTGGCAATTGCTTTGGCGGCACAGTCGGGACAACTTGAACTGAACGCCTTTTTGCCGCTGATCGCCCACCACCTGCTCGGCAGTCTGGAGATCCTGACCAATGGAGCAAAGATCTTCAGTGAGTTTTGCATCAAAGGCATTACCGCCCGGCGGGAACGCTGCCGGGAACTGCTGGACAACAGTCTGGTCACAGTCACCGCGCTGGTGCCGCATATCGGTTACGATCAAGCCACTGCAGTCGCGCGCCTGGCCCTTGCTGAGGGTCGTCAGGTGCGCGAAGTAGTTTTAGATATGGCGCTGTTGACTGCTGATCAACTTGCCGTCATCTTGGACCCGCAGGCGCTGACACGGCCGGGGATTGCCGGAGAAAAACTGCTGAAGTAGTTTTTTGGCGATGGAATAATATGGTCGTATTATCACATACTAACCATACAGCAAGGGGAGAAGGAAGATGCAAGATGCTCCAAAGGGAGTCCGCCTGCATATAGCGATATTTGGCCGGCGCAACGCCGGTAAGTCGAGCCTGATCAACGCCTTGACCCGTCAGGACATCGCGCTGGTGTCCGACGTGCCTGGCACAACCACCGATCCGGTGTACAAAGCGATGGAAATCTTGCCTCTTGGCCCGGTGATGATCATTGACACCGCAGGAATTGATGATGTAGGTGAATTGGGGGCGCTCCGGGTAGAACGGACAATGAAGGTGCTGGCCAAAACGGATCTGGCCATCTTGGTGATCGACCCTGAAGCAGGTGTAAGTGACTATGAGCGCCAATTGGCGGAAAATATCAAAAAAAGAAAAATATCACTGGTTTGTGTCGTAAATAAAAGTGATGTACATACTATTGAAGATCAGATGCCTGAATGGGCCGCTTCCTTGGGAGAACCGTTATCAGCTTTGAGCGCCAAAACCGGTCATGGCATAGAGGAATTAAAATGCCGCCTGATCAAAAACGCCCCTGATAACTGGGAGGGTCCGCCAGTAATCGGCGATCTTCTAAATCCGGGCGATGTTGTGGTGCTGGTGGTGCCCATCGATTTATCGGCCCCTAAAGGGCGGCTGATCTTGCCGCAGGTGCAGACCATTCGAGATATTCTCGATCATGATGCGTATAGCGTCGTAGTAAAGGAGCGGGAACTCAAAGAAGCGCTGGGCGGATTGAGTCGACCACCGAAGATGGTGGTGACCGATTCGCAAGAATTTTTGAAAGTGGCGGCAGATACTCCGCCTGACGTCATGCTGACGTCATTTTCCATCTTGTTTGCCCGCTATAAAGGCGATCTGGAAACGCTGGTGGCAGGGGCCAAAGCTATTGACAATCTCAAGCCAGGCGACAAAATACTGATTGCCGAAGGCTGCACACACCACCGACAGGCTGATGACATCGGGCGGGTGAAAATTCCACGCTGGTTACGTCAGGCGGTGGGTGGGGAACTGGATTTCGCCTGGGCGTCAGGCGGAGACTTCCCTCAAGATCTGAAACAGTACAGTCTGATCGTTCACTGTGGATCATGTATGCTGACCCGGCGGGAAATGCTGTTCCGTCTGTCGCTTGCCAGGGAAAACAAGGTCCCTATCGTCAATTACGGTGTATTGATTGCCCAGGTGCATGGTATCTTGTATCGGGCTCTTGCTCCGTTCCCGTCGGCTCGCCTGCTGCTTGAGCAAGAGGAAATGGCAGGACATGAGTCGTGATCTATCTTGATAATGCAGCCACAAGCTGGCCCAAACCGGAGGCGGTATGCCAGGCGGTAAATGATTGCCTGCGCTATGCGGGAGGGAGTCCTGGTCGCGGCGGACACGGCATGGCCCGGGCAGCTGATCAAATCATGTTTGAAGCCCGGCAGGAGCTGGCCTGGCTATTGAAGGTAAACAATCCGGCGTCAATCATGTTTTCCTACAACGCCACTGATGCGTTGAACATAGCCCTGTTTGGTCTGCTAAAACCTGGAGATAAAGTAGTCACATCCTCGATGGAACACAACGCCGTGGCCCGCCCCTTGAGGGAACTGGAAAGGCGGGGAATCCGGCTGGATGTAATTCTTTGTGATAAAGACGGCCGTCTGCCGCTCGAAGACTTGAAGGCAGGTTTGAACGGCGCCCGGGCGGTGGTGGTGGGACATGGTTCCAACGTCACCGGCACACTGGCACCCTTGGCTGAGATTGGCTCTCTTGCTGCTGCTGCTGGGGCAGTTTTTGTTGTTGATGCGGCCCAGACCTGTGGCGTTGAAGAGATTGATGTTGAGGGTTTTGGGGTGGATATTCTGGCGTTTAGCGGCCACAAGGGATTTCTGGGTCCGCAGGGTACAGGCGGCCTGTATCTGCGACCAGGCTTGGATGTGATTCCGCTCAGGTACGGCGGCACAGGCAGCCAGTCAGATTCAGACCAGCAACCGGCCTTTTATCCCGACCGGCTGGAAAGCGGAACCCCCAATACTCCGGGGATCGCCGGCCTACTGGCCGGAATACGGTTTATCCGCGAGACAGGACTGAGTAAAATCCGGCAGGTAGAAAAAGAATTTACAACCAGACTGCTGGAAGGATTGGCATCCATACCCAAGGTTGCGATCTACGGGCCGGGAGCTTCAGAAAGCCGAACAGCGGTGGTGTCCTTCACCATCGAAGGAGTGGACAGTGGGGAAGTGGCTTGGCGACTGGACCGGGACTATGGCATTGCCTGCCGGGCCGGGTTGCACTGTGCGCCTTGGGCTCACCAAACCATCGGTACGTTGCGCTCAGGAACTATCCGTTTTAGCCCAGGGTATTTCAACACTGCTAATGATATTGTCGCAGCGGTTGAAGCTGTAAAAGCCGCTGCCTTGATGGGAGGGAACCTATGAAGGGAACATTGGTTAATTCTGCCGCGGTGATTGTGGGTTCGGGTCTGGGTTTGGCACTGAAAAAGGGGATGCCGGTCCGGTTCCAACAAACACTCATGCAGGGGCTGGGACTAGCAGTGATCCTTATTGGATTGCAGATGGCCTTTAAAACTCAGAACATATTGATAGTGATTTTAAGCCTGACAATCGGGGCGGTGATCGGTGAGTTGCTGCGCATCGGGGTGTGGCTTGACCGGATCGGGGACTGGGTTACTGCCCGGTTCAGCACAGCCGGCGGCAACGCCGGGCAAGGATTTATAAGCGCCAGCCTGGTATTCTGCGTGGGGGCGATGGCCCTTGTCGGAGCGATACAAGAAGGGTTGACAGGAGACGCTACCACATTATACGCAAAGGCGATGCTTGATGGAGTGACATCAATCGTGTTCGCATCGACCATGGGCGCAGGGGTCGCCCTGTCGGCAATTACTGTACTGGTTTACCAGGGGGTGGTAACCATTCTCGCCGGATGGTTCAGTACAATAATCAGTGAAGCACTTATCAAGGAAATAACGGCCGTGGGCGGGGTCTTGATTGTTGGCATTGCTTGCTCCATGCTAGAGATAAAAAAAATTAATGTGGCAAATTTGTTGCCGGCCATTCCTGTAGCGGCACTGATTACGTTACTATGGCCGGGGTAACAATAAGGAAAGAGGGGCGAAAATGAACTATATGGCACAATTAACTCTACTGGTAAACGAAAATCTCCAATACATAATACTGGTGATGGCTGCTCTGATTCTCTTGGCTCTTATAATTTTTATTGCAATAAACTTCAAGTTGGCCAAGTTAAATCGTCGTTACCAAAAAATGATGCAAGGCGTCCAAGGAGAGAATCTGGAACAAGTGCTTCTAGGCCATATCGAGGAGGTAAGGCAGGCCCTGAACCAGGTGGACAGCCTGGCGAGGGACTTCAGGCGCCTTGACGGCAAGCTGCGGGGATGCGTGCAGCAGGTGGGGATTGTTCGGTTCAATGCTTTTGAAGACACCGGAAGTGATCTAAGTTTTGCTGTCGCGATGATGGATGCGGAAAATAACGGGGTTGTGATTTCCAGTCTCTTCGGGCGTAATGACTCGAGGACCTACGCTAAACCGATCCTTCGCGGGGAGTCGAGCTATTATCTGACAACCGAAGAAAAACAAGCCTTGCAAAGAGCAAAGGAAAATATTCCAAGATAGTTAGCAGGAATTACTAGTTGTTATGGTGAATAAACATATACCTTTAATGACTGAAAGTAATTTGTCGAAAGGATGGTGATAGGATGTATGTAACAAATACAAAAAGCGTCTTTGCAAAACTTAGAAGCGCGCTTGAACGTAACTGGGCAGCGCGGAAAGCCAAGGGCCCGGACAGGCGAGAATATACACTGATGTTTGTCCCGCATCACGGTAAGCATGTCGTCAGTCTTCGTATTCCGGTCAGGGGCCTCAAATACTCGGCTGCAGCCCTTTGCTTGCTGCTTGTACTGACTATCGGTACTATCGTAAGTTATCGCCATGCTGTGAATGTAGCCAGTGTGGAGAAAGCAGAACTTGAGCAACTGCGACAAGTGAACGCAACCCAGAGCACTCAGCTTGATCAACTGGCGCAAGCCACATCGGCGCTCCAGGAAGACATGAGCCGGATCAATAGGCTTGACGCCGATTTGCGCCGGATGGTAAACAGTGAGGATATGCCTGCCGTCTCTCGGTCCGGAGTTGCCCGACCAGGGCCTGGTTTCAATGGACAAGGTGGTCCGGCTGTGAAACCGCAAGCTTCTGATTTGATTAATCTGGTAGAGGATCTACAGGCGTCGGCAAAAGCCCGCGAAATCAGTCTGAAAGCTCTGCGGGAGGCCCTCCTTGAGCGGAGCGCCCGACTTTCAGCGACTCCGTCCATTTGGCCGGCTGGCGGTGACGTAACATCCCGGTTCGGCTGGCGAAGTTCACCATGGGGTGGATGGGGAAGCGACTGGCACCCTGGTCTTGATATTGCGAATGACTACGGCACACCGATTGAGGCAACTGCCGATGGAGAGGTAGTCTTCAGCGGTTGGTACGGCGGGTATGGCAATATGGTTCAGGTCGACCATGGCAATGGGATTGTAACAGTGTACGGCCATTGTGCCCAGAACCTTGTCAATGTTGGTGACAGGGTGAAAAAAGGAACGACCATCGCTTATATGGGAAGCACAGGTTATAGTACCGGGAACCATGTCCATTACGAAGTACGGGTAAATGGCACAGCAGTCAATCCTGCGAATTTTTTGTAGCCTAAGGGAGAGATAGTTATGTTTGGGAATAAACGTGCGCCGATACTCCCCGGATTTTCCGACCAGATTGAAACCATTATCGGGAAAGATACCCAGTTTAAGGGCACCATTAAAGCCGCCGGAACGCTAAGGATTGATGGTCAGGTGGAAGGGGAGATATCCACCAAGGGCGACGTTATTGTAGGCGAAACCGGAACCATCAAGGCTCAAATTCAGGCGCGCAGCGCTACAATCGCTGGATCAGTAGTCGGTAACGCTGATATTACGGACAAACTGGAACTGACATCTACCGCAAAATTGCAAGGCGATATCAAGACCGGTGTTCTGATTATCGGCGAAGGAGCTATTTTCAAAGGCGCCTGTGAGATGCGCTATGGAAACGAGCCTGGAAACAAAGGCAACGAAACCGACTCTGGCCACAAGGATGTAAAATTCAATCCGGTAAAAAGTTAACAGCATGAGAAAAACACCTCCGCAAATACTAATGTAAAATGCGGGAGGTGTTTTTTTATGCTCCGGCTGATTACTGTGGATCCAGGACTAAAGGAAATAAAACTATATCTGAATGAGCGTGGTTACGAAGTGACGGACATGGACCAGTGTATGCGGTCGGTTGAAGCCGTAGTGTATAGTGGCCAGTTATTGACCAATAGTCTGGCGAACTACCCTATGGCAGATAACACTGTTCTGGTAAACGCTGCCGGATTAACTCCGCAGGAAGTGGAAATGCAGCTGCTGGACAGATTGGGCTGAATAATTTATCAAGGGCGGTATAAACCGGGCTAAAGCAGGGAAACTATCACCGGAGGTGGATAGATGACATGATTCAAGGGATTATTGCCGTTGAGCCTACTTTATCCAATGTAATCGACTTGCTGGAAACCGAGGGCTACGAGGTAGTGTCGCTGGATCAGTCCAGTTTCGATGCTGTGGATGCCATTATCGTCAGTGGAGCCGATATCAACCTGTTGAATATGCAGGATACGGTGACCGACGTGCCGGTCATCAGCGCGGCTGGTAAGACTGCGGCTGAAATTCTGGATGAGCTGGATCGGCTATAGTTGAGCGACAAGTAATAGAAAAAAAGCGGCTGTAATTAATAAAGTGAATAATTACACCAAGAGCCCCCGGTCGTCTAACCGCCGGGGGCTCGCTCATTAGCACTGATAACCTTTAATTCCTTAAGGCTGACCGCCAGTCCGTGGGCTATAGCATCAGCCATTTTTACAACAAGGCTCAGGCGCGTACTTTGCAGCACAAGATGTTCCATAAAACCACCTACATTAACGGTACCTGTTATGTAGGCGTCACCAACAGGCGGTAGATCTTTGTTGACGGCGGCACCAGGTTTCAGCGGGCCGCGCCCCAGTGCAACAAAGCCGATGCTATCGACCCGGCCCAAGCAGGCGTCCACAGCGATGACAAAAGGCTGTACAAAGCACTGCTGGATGGATAAGAGCGTTTCCGCCAGATTTGTCGCATGAACAGGGTTGTCCAGAGTCCCGTAAATATGAGGGTAGAGCACCAGCGACTGCAGTTTGCTGCCAGTAAGTGGGCCAAGAGCGTCACCGGTAGAACGGTCAGTGCCGATACACAGGATAATAAAGTCTTTGCGGCCAATGCCGGCCGATCTGACGATTTCAATTATCCCTGCGGCCACGGCCGTCGGGGAATCGGGCCGATGAATATTAAATTTTTTTTCTGAAGGGGGAAGTAAAGTTTGGAAAAGTTGATTGAGCATGCACAACTCCTAAATTGAGGATTGCACTCAGTATGCCAATATTTCGCTGAAGCTATTCATCCGACAGGAAAAGCAAGGAAATATTGGAATACTATTATAGAGATTATTCCAGCGCCGAAAAGGAGGACCCATGGACGAGATATCAAAAAAACTACGCGCCATACCGGCGATAGATCAACTGTTGGCAGCAGCCTGCGGCGATTCTAATCTGTCCTCCCAGCCCCACGCCCTGGTTGTCGGGGCTTTGCGTGAAGCAACCGAACTTGTCCGCGGCTGGCTAAAAAGCGGTCAAACCGCCGATACATCTGTCGACGCAATTGTTAATCAAGCAGTAATGATTCTGCAAAAGGCAGCTGAACCCAGTCTCAAACGGGCAATAAACGCCACCGGCATAGTACTGCACACAAATTTGGGGCGAGCGCCGCTCAGCAAAAGGGCCATGGAACGACTGAATGCAGTTGCAGCCGGTTATTGCAATCTTGAATACGAGATTGCCACCGGGGGACGGGGAAACCGCCACGGCCATGTCGGTGCCCGGATATGCGCCCTCACAGGCGCAGAAGAGGCCTTGATAGTCAACAACAACGCCGCCGCAATACTCTTGGCTTTGTCCGCCCTGGCCGGTGGTCGCGAAGTCATTGTAAGCCGGGGGCAGTTGGTGGAGATCGGTGGCTCTTTTAGAATACCAGAAGTACTGCAGCAAAGCGGGGCGATCATGGTCGAAGTCGGCACCACGAACAAAACCCGTATTCAGGACTTCGACCAGGCGGTCGGGCCGAACACGGCGGCGATACTCAAGGTTCATACCAGCAACTACCGGATTGTGGGATTTACTGCCCAGCCAGAGGATGAGGAGCTGGTAGAACTGGCGCGCCGTCATAATATTCCGCTTATCGAAGATCTTGGCAGTGGCTCGATGCTGCCGCTAACATCAGGAAGCTGGCAGGAGCCGACAGTCAGCGATCGGATCGCGGCGGGCATCGACGTTGTCACCTTCAGTGGCGATAAATTGCTGGGAGGCGCTCAGGCCGGTATCATCATCGGCAAAAAAAGTCTTCTTCAGCTGATGCAGCAGCATCCGCTTATGAGGGCTATACGAATTGACAAACTATCGCTGGCGGCAATTGAGGGAGTGCTACTTGACTACACGCTGGGAACGCCTCAGGATGACATTCCAGTGCAGAGGATGCTGCGCACAACAGCGACTGAGCTCCAAAACCGTGCTGAGAAACTGGCCGACAGCATGAAGCAGTTGGGCAGGAAGTGGGATGCCAAGGTTTATCCTGTTAATTCCCAGGCTGGAGGAGGGACACTGCCGGCAGTGGATTTCGCCAGTTACGGCGTCGGCCTGAAACTGGCCGGGTTCAGCGCAGCAAGCTTGGAGCGGAAATTGCGATTAAGGCCGGTCCCGCTTATCGCACGCATTCAAGATGACTGTGTCCTCCTGGATGTACGCTGCATTACAGAGGAGGAAATAACAGAAATTGGCCACATTTGCGCAGAAGTTGGGGAAGAGGTTCAGAGGTGAAACATATTATAATCGGCACAGCCGGACACGTCGACCACGGCAAGACTGCACTGATCAAGGCGTTAACCGGGACTGACACCGACCGATTGAGAGAAGAAAAACTGCGAGGCATTTCCATTGATCTCGGCTTTGCCGCCTTGCGGTTAAACGATGAACTAACTTTAGGCATTGTCGATGTGCCAGGACACGAACGCTTTTTGAAGAATATGTTGGCAGGCACCGGCGGCATCGATTTGGTCATGTTGATTATCGCCGCTGACGAGGGGATCATGCCGCAAACCAGGGAACATTTGGCGATGCTTGAATTGCTCGGGATTCAGCATGGAATCGTGGTGCTCAGCAAGATCGATAAAGTAGACAACGAATGGTTGGAGTTGGTGGAAGAAGACGTCAGACAGCTTCTTTCAGACACCTTCCTGGCCGCCGCGCCGTTTTGTCGGGTCTCGGCGTTCACCGGCGCCGGACTGGAAGAGCTCAGGCTAGAGCTTTTGACGGAAGCCCTCAAAATAACTGCCCGAGACAGCAGTGCCCCCTTTCGTCTTTGGATTGACCGGGCGTTTACCATCAAAGGGCATGGTACAGTAGTCACCGGATCAGTTCTAAGCGGCAGCGCAGCTGTCGGCGAAAGTCTACAGCTGTACCCGGCAGGCGAGATGGTGCGGGTGCGTGGGCTGGAGTCGCATGGCAGTAAAGTGGAAAACATCAATGCCGGGCAACGAGCTGCAATCAACATCGGGGGAACACCTGTGGCAGCTCTGGACAGAGGAATGGCTCTCAGCGCGCCTCGCCGTGGATTGGTAAGTCATATTTGGGATATGATCGCCGAGTGGCGAGAGAATATAACCAGCGGCACCCGGGTGCGACTGCATCTAGGGACTGGAGAATATTTAGGGAAGATCTACCGCTTTAAGGAGCAATCGACGCGCTATATGCGGATTATTCTCGAAAAGCCTCTGGCTGCGGGTCTTGGTGACAGAGCCATTATCAGGCAATATTCACCACAAGTATTGCTGGGGGGAGTTATCTTGATCGCACCCAGCAAACAGTCCCGCAGGCTATCTGAATCTCGGCTGCTATTAGCTCAGGCGCTTGTTTCCCAAAATATAAAAGAGATGATACGGCAGCTGATCACTGACATAGGCCAACCGGTGACGACTGAGGAAATCAAACGGCAGATGGGGTATGTCCGGGACGCGGTGGTGGAAGAAGGATTGACAAGCCTTATTGCAGACAATGCAGTAATATTAGAAGGAAGTTATTATCTAACAAGGAAAATGGTTCTAGACTGGACCAAGCAGCTTTCTGATATTGTGGGCCAATATCATCGCGAGCACCCCGACAGAGGCGGACTGTCCAAGGAAATTCTGCGTCAGAAATTAGTCCTGAAAGACAGACCGTTCGAAATCCTGCTGACATCATGGCAAAAACAAGGACTGGTTACAATCCGCGGTGCAGAAGTTGCCATGCAAGAATTTGCTGTCCGCCACAGTGACTGGCGAGAAAATTTGCTGGAAAAGGCCGATGCATTATTGGAAAATATTGGATTGGAAACAGTAGATTGGAAGATATTGGCAGACAAATTACAACTCTCTCCTGATAAAGCGAGAGCCGCCCAAGAAATATTATTGCGCGAGGGGCTGCTTGTCAGGGTAGGAGAGATGCATGTATACAGAAAAACAATTCAAAACATTGCCCGGCTTATCTATGATCATTTTACGGTGAACTCCACCCTGACGGTAGCGCAGCTACGCGATTTACTTGGCACATCCCGCAAGGTGGCCCTACCACTGCTCGAACACTTCGATATGCATAAATATACGATCAGAGAGGGTGATGTTCGTCGTCCGGGGCTGAAATTGGAAGATTTGTCAGAATAAACTTTATATGAATTGTATATTGACAGTATAAAAACTAGTTTTTATAATTAGTGTGAACAGTACAGTATTATCATGAAAGACAAATGTACCAAGGGAGTGTGCCTAGGGTTCCGCGCCAACGGCGGCCTGGACCGAGCGGCACAGACGCGTTATGCGTTACACCGTGGGGATAAAAGACCCGGCGGAAGGTCCCGGAATGTTCCGGAATCTTGCGTTGGGTCTATTTTAGTCTATCAGAATGGATAACATTTTAGATGATAGACATAAGGAAAGACTTAGCCTACGCAGAGTCCTTGGACGAAGGCGTAAGCCTGGTCGTTCTCCGGCGTCAGCCGGAAAAGTGGAACCACGACTTGCACTGCGACGCCCCGAGGAAGGGACTAGTATCGAAAGAGCCATGAAACTTCTTCGGCGCATGATGTTTGGCGCAAGTCAGGTTTTCTAATTTGGAGAGAGGTGAACTTATATGTGCCGCATCGGGGCTATTAAAAGCAAAATACCATTTCATCCTTCCCAGGCTTTACGCTTGATGCTTCCTCAGCAGGAGGGGCATGACAACTCGGGGTTTGCCATGGTTATGCAGGATCTTGACGGGATATTCGCCAGATTCAAGGACAAACCACTGCTGTCGCTGGCTTGTACACAGCAGGGAGCTAAACTGGTCGAAGACTATATGGAGGCCCACAACTTTAACCGGGTCCATGAATGGGTTCCCAAGGTCAGCCGCAAGCCCGGGCTGGACATCAAAGCAATGCCGCTGTACATCTTCCGCTGCTATGATTATCCAGAGCAATATCGTGATGCGGCTTGGGCGGAAAAAGAAGAATTGCTGCTAAATACCAGACTTGCACTGCGGGTCATGCTGGAAAACGCCCAGCAAGGGTATGTTTTTTCCTTCTGGCCTGATGTACTTACGCTGAAGGAGATCGGTGATCCCCGCGACATAGCCACCTATTTTCGGCTATGGGATGACAGCGGTGAATTAATGGCAAAAAATGTCGTCGTACAGTGCCGGCAAAACACCAATTATGAAATCGTCCGCTACGCCGCCCACCCATTTTTTATCCAGGGGTACACGTTGTGTGCCAATGGAGAAAACACTTTTTACACTAAGAACAAGGAATACCAGCTGTCGTTGCATCACGGCTACATCGGTTTTGAGTCTGATTCCCAAAACTTCCTCTATACTCTGCATTATGTGCTGCACCAGCTGAAATGGCCGATAAAATACTATAAGCATGTTATCACGCCCCTGCCGTTTGACGAAATCGAGAAACGCCAGGATAAAAACGAGCTGACAGTCATTCGCCAATCGCTTGGACACCTGGAAATCAACGGACCGAACACCATCATTGCCATGCTGCCGGACAACAGTATCATGACCTGCTGTGATTCCAAAAAACTGCGCCCGGTAGTTGTCGGCAGCGACGGTACCACCACAGTCATTTCTTCCGAGGTAACAGGTCTCAATGTCGTTCTGCCGGACCGCGACCCGGCCAAGGACATCTACCCCAATGAAAGGGAAGTTGTCGTTATTACGCCGGAGATGGAGGTGCAGCGATGGAAACAGTAAGAACGCAGGATGCAACTTTTAACGATCTTCCGTGGAAGATTGAGTATTTACCGGAACGCTGTACCATGTGTGGCAGCTGCGTTGCCGCCTGTACTTTCAAGGCCATCGAAGCCGGGGTTGAGCGCCGCTCGATAACCATTTCCACCGGTCATCAGCCTGAACCCAATCAACAACATAAGGCAATACCGGTGATTAAGCAAAGAAATAGCATCACCAACACCTGCGTCGGATGCGGCATGTGTGAAAAAGTGTGCCCCAACCGGGCGATCAAACCGATCCGCAACGCCGATTCCCGGGTGAATATGCTGGCCCGTATCGGCGGGTCGCCGATAAAACGGGGTGGCCGCAACAATCTGACCAAGGAACGGACGCTGGATAAAATCGTCATTGGCCGTATTTCGCAGATGACTGACCCGTCGCTTGATTCCGAGAGGCATACTTTTGATATTCTGGCGCCCTTCGGCCGGGTACTGCTGCCGGGAGAACTTCCCCTCAGCGTAAGCGACGGCGAATTGCGTCTGAATGAATGGACACCGCCGGTGCACTGGATTTATCCGGTGATTTTCAGCGATATGTCTATTGGGGCCTTGTCCACCCGGGCGTGGGAAGCCATTAGTCTTGCTACCGCTTTTCTTAACGAAAGACATCACATACCTGTACGGATGAGCTCAGGCGAAGGCGGCATGCCGGTCCAGCTGCTGAAATCCGAGCAATTGAAATACATGATTATGCAGATTGCCTCCGGTCATTTTGGCTGGAACCGCATTATCAAGGCTCTGCCGCACATGAAAGTCGATCCGGCCGGCATACTTATCAAGATCGGCCAGGGGGCCAAGCCCGGCGACGGCGGACTGCTGCCGGCAGCCAAGGTGGCCGAGCACATTCAGGCCATCCGGGGCGTACCCAAAGCCGACCTGATGTCCCCGCCCAATCATCAGGGCTTATACTCGATTGAAGAATCGGTCCAAAAGATGCATATGTCTCTTAACGCTGCCTTTAAGTTCCGAGTCCCTGTTGCCATAAAATGCGCAGCCTCGGCGACCTCGGTGTCGGTGTATAATAATCTGTTGCGTGATCCTTACCGGATTTGCGGCGGCTTTTTCCTTGACGGCATTCAAGGAGGCACCGGCGCCGCCAATGAAGTATCCCTTGATCACACCGGCCATCCGGTGGTCTCCAAAGTGAGGGAATGCTATCTGGCAGCCGTGAAACAAGGCCGCCAGGGACAGATTCCTCTTTGGGCCGGCGGCGGGCTTGGCCTGACCGGCAATGCTGCAGCCGACGCCTTCAAGATGATCTGCCTTGGAGCCAACGGGGTTTTCATGGGAAAACTGCTTATCCAGTTATGCGGCTGTGTCGGCAACGAAGAAGGGCGATGCAACGCCTGCAATACCGGGTATTGCCCCACAGGCATCTGTACCCAGGACCCTCGATTGGTCCGTCGGCTGGATGTGGATAAAGCGGCCCAGAATATTGTGGACTACATGTTGGCGCTGGACAGTGAATTACGTAAATTGATGGCGCCCATTGGCAACAGCTCGCTGCCGGTAGGCCGCTCCGACGCCTTGGTCACCACCGATAAGGCCATTGCGGATAAACTTGCGATCCAGTACGCGTGTTAGGAGGGGTGGGCAATGTTTAAAATTAACGCTCTAGAAGGAAACAACCGGATGTCCACGCAGGATCTCCTGCAGGCAATCAATAAGTCCCTGGCAGCCGGTGAGACTGAATTTCATATTGAAGCCTCAGGTCAGCATGATATTGGCGGCCCACTCTGGCACCCGGAAGGAAAGACGATTAAGTTTACTGTCAGCAATCCCGGGCAGCGGGTGGGTTCGATGTGCCTGGAAGGCACCGAAATCATTGTCGAAGGACCCGCTCCGGCCGATGTCGGTTGGCTCAACGCCGGCGGCAAAATCGTCGTGCGCGGCGATGGCGGGGATACAACAGCCCACTGTGCCGCCTCCGGCAGCATCTATGTAGGCGGCCGGGTAGGGACTCGATCTGGTTCGATGATGAAACATGATCCGCTGGATGCCGCACCCGAGTTCTGGGTGCTGAAAAACTGCGGCAGCTTCTCCTTTGAGTTTATGTCTGGCGGTATTGCCGTGGTGTGCGGCTATGACAGCGAAGAATTCGATTCCGTCTTAGGTGACCGCTCCTGTATCGGCATGGTCGGCGGCAAGCTGTATTTTCGCGGACCGGCCAGCGGGATTTCCCCAAAGGACGTCAAAATTCTGCCCTTGGAAGCCGCCGACATTGAATATCTCGAAAGTCACATGGATGATTTCCTTGAAAGTATCGCCCGACCGGAGATCAAAGCCGAGCTTACCGACTGGACTGCCTGGCAAAAAGTTCAGCCACTGACCTACGACGAACGACCGAAAAAAGCCAACACCGACACCCGCTCCTTCCGGAATAGCGAGTGGGTGACAGGCGGCATCTTTGGTGATGTAACCAACGATGATTTAAGTGTAATCGGGTTAGTCACCACCGGCTTAAACCGGCAACGGGTTCCCCAGTGGGAAAACGCCTTCTATAGCGCTCCCTGCGAATTTAACTGTACGGCATCCATCCCGTCCCAGCAGCGGTTTAACCTGCTGCGCGAAGGCAAGATTGACGAAGCCTATCGGCTGATTCTTGAATATACGCCGTTTCCCGGCTCGATTTGCGGGGCAGTATGCCCGAACCTGTGTATGGATGAATGTACCCGTGGCGAAGTGGACATATCCGCTCAGATAGGCCAATTGGGGAATTATTCGCTTGAGGTGACTCTGCCAGCTTTGGCGGCGAAAACAGGTAAAAAAGTTGCGGTCATCGGCGGCGGGCCGGCCGGATTAACGGCAGCCTGGCAGCTGGCCCGCAAAGGGCACACCGTAACCGTCTTTGAGGCCGACGCGCGTCTGGGCGGAAAGATGGAACAAGTCATCCCTCGTTCAAGGTTGCCGCAAGCCACCCTTGAAAAAGAACTACAACGAATCCAGGATATAGGAGTAGTTTTTAAGTCTGGGGTAAAAATCGACGCCGAGAAATTTGCGTCATTGCGTGCCAACCATGATGCGGTGGTAGTAGCAACCGGCGGGCATATCACCAAGGTAATCCCCTGGCCAGGACACGAGCGCATCGTCAAAGGCCTTGACTTCCTGAAAGCTATCAACCGCGGCGAAAAACCGGCAATCGGTAAGAGCGTCATTGTTATCGGCTGCGGCAACTCCGGGATGGATGCCGCCGTCGGGGCTTACCAGCTGGGAGCCGAAGAGGTAACCTGCATCGACGTACAGGCTCCGGCCGCCTTTCCCAAGGAAATTGAACATGTGCAGCAAATGGGCGGGGTACTGCTCTGGCCGGTGCAAACCAAAGAGATTACCGCCAGCGGCATTATCACCCAAAACGGTCAGTTGATCAAAGGCGACACTGTTATCATCACCATCGGCGAAAATCCCGACCTTAGTTTCCTGCCGGCGGACATTAGCCGGGTGCGGGGATATCTGAAACCAGAAGTCAATTTCGCCATAGCCGACGGAGTTTTTACAGCCGGTGATACCGTTGCTCCCGGACGGCTGGTCGATGCAGTCGGCACCGCCCGGCAGGCCGCTTTCGCGGTCGATGCATTTCTGACAGGTACTGCTTATAAGCCGGAAGCAAAGCAAAAAATACCGGCAGCCAAGCTCAGCACAGCCTATTTCAAGAAGTGCCACAGCTGTGATCTGCCGTCACCCCAGGAGGACTATCAGCGCTGCATCAGCTGCGGTACCTGCCGGGACTGCCACATGTGTATGCAGTCCTGTCCGGAAAATGCCATATCCCGGGAGACCCTGCCAGAGGGCGGCTATCAATATGTTTCCAATAGCGACAAGTGCATCGGCTGTGGCATCTGCTCCGGCGTATGCCCGTGCGGCATCTGGACCATTTATGATAACGCCGAACCGGTAAATATGTATAAAGTGTATTCTGCATCCTAAGAAAAGAGCTGGCTTACACCAAGTAGTTCACTCTAGGCGGGAGCCTAGCGTGAACTACGATTGATCGCCGAAAGAATCAACGATACACCGCCAGTGGAAAGCTGCTGGCGGTGTATTTATTTTCCGCGGTTTTTTATAGGAAAAAAAAGAGAAAATAGAAGGAATCAATCGCCTAAGTGCAGAAGACATGTTTGCCAGGATAAAGACGAATGTTCATCCTGGAAATACAAATAGGAACATAGAATATGACAAATAATCATTGACAGCTTTTGGCCAGTACACCTATAATAAAACACGAAGACAAACATCCCCGTGCCTGCGCCGGAGATGTTGCTGGGGGAATGCTCCCCCGGAGTGTACACCGGAGACGGAACAGTGTTCGGAAATACACTATAGTCGGAAAACCCTAGCAAAAGGTTTTGAGTGTCCTTCTGCCGGGCTTTTTGTATTTAGCGACTAGTGCTCCAGCGGCAAGGAGAGGGGGAATCGGGGAGACATATTTGCTTGTCAGAAGAATAATATTGAAACAAGAGGCAATTGAAGGAGGAGTTTTAGTGTCTAAAAAATGGTATACCCTTATTGGTTTAGCAGTTATTATGACTATGCTGGCGGTTCTGGCGGCCGGTTGCGGCGGCTCATCCGAATCAAAAGATATCAAAGTTGGCGGCAACTTTGAAATGACTGGTGGCGTGGCCACATTCGGCCAATCGTCTGCTAACGGCGCAAAATTGGCGTTCAAAGAAATTAACGCTGCCGGCGGCGTACTCGGCAAACAAATCACCTTTATTGTTGCTGATAACAAATCCGAGCCTTCCGAATCCACAAACGCTATCACCAAACTGATCACCCAAGATAAAGTTAAAGCCGTACTGGGTGCTGTAGCAAGCTCCAACACCCTGGCTGCTGCTCCTGTTGCTATGTCGAATAAGGTCCCGTTCATTACCACTTCCTCGACCAACCCGAAGGTTACTGTTGAAGACGGAAAAGTAAAAGACTATGCTTTCCGCGTATGCTTTATCGATCCCTTCCAAGGCACTGTAATGGCTAACTTCGCCAGCAAATCCCTCAACGTCAAAACAGCAGCTATCTACATAGACAACAGCTCGGACTACTCCAAGGGACTGGCTGAGTTCTTTGAGAAAGCTTTTGTAGCTTCCGGCGGCAAGATTGTCTCCAAGGAAGCCTTCCTGCAGAAGGACCAGGACTTCAAAGCCACTCTGACCAAGATCAAAGCCACCAATCCTGAAGTTATCTTCATTCCTGGCTACTACCAGGAAGTCGGCCTGATTGCCAAGCAAGCCCGTGAACTCGGCATCACCGTACCGCTTCTGGGCGGCGACGGCTGGGATTCCCCGAAACTTGTTGAAATCGCCGGGGCTGCAGCTTTGAATGGCGGTTACTTCAGCAATCACTATTCCCCTGAAGACAAGGATCCCAAAGTTCAAAAATTCGTTGAAGACTACAAAAAAGAATACGGCCAGGTACCTGACGCGCTGGCAGCTCTCGGCTATGACGCCGCATACATGCTGGTTGACGCCATCAAGCGGGCCAACAGCGACGACCCCACAAAAATCAAAGATGCTATCGCTCAAACCAAAGGCTTAGCGGTCGTAACCGGCCAAGTTACCCTGAACGAGAATCATGACCCGGTTAAGAGCGCTGTTGTTATCGAAATGAAAGAAGGCAAACAAGTATTTAAAGAGAAAGTTAATCCCTAATCAGTACGACGAAGTGCGAGGGGATAAGGCGTTGAGTCTTATCCCCTTTCTATCGTCAAAACAGCGAAAATAACTGCCTTTACTTTCCAAGGAAAAGACGAAGGTTTATATGTATACAAAAGCGAAGTATTGACAGGCTGGGGCTGTCTCCCTATAATAAACTCTGGGAATGATATGGATCCAGTTCCGCCCGGATAGTGCAATGTCCGTGACTGTAAGATAGGCGTGGTTTGCAGCGTGGCGGGTTCCGGCCTGGGGTAGTTGACGCCGGTAGCCGCCCCTATCTTGTGGACACGGAAGCGATACATAAACTCGTGGCGGTGACGAACAGGCAACCAAGAACTGGTAGAACAAGCCGGCAGGAACGGAACGAGGTTCCTGCAATAAAAGCAAGACAAGGAGGAAGGAGAGAGCACATGGAAATTCAGTCGTTACCACAGCAATTTATCCAGCAAATGATCAACGGCGTATCCCTGGGAAGCATATACGCACTTATCGCTCTGGGATACACCATGGTTTACGGCATCATCAGGCTGATCAACTTTGCCCACGGCGATATTTATATGCTCGGTGCCTATATCGGGTTTTTCTGCACTACTTTTCTTCATATGTCGTTTTTCCCGGCGCTGATCGTCGCCATGGTAGGCGCAGCGATAGCCGGGGTGATCATCGAGAGGGCTGCTTACCGCCCCTTGCGGCATGCTCCCAAAATCGCGGTTCTCATTACCGCCTTCGGGGTGTCGTTGTTTCTTGAATACACCGGGATGTTCCTGGTGACGCCTCAGCCCCGTACTTTTCCGGCGGTGTTTCCGTCCGTACTCTACAACATCGGCGGGGTGATGATTAATAGTCAACAGATCATCATTCTGGCTGTTTCGCTTGTCCTAATGGTGATTCTGACCTATATCGTTCAGCGGACAATGATCGGCAAAGCCATGCGGGCCGTTTCCTTCGACACTGACGCCGCCCGGCTGATGGGCATCAACGTCGACAGGGTCATATCTTTCACCTTCGCCATCGGCTCGGGATTGGCCGCAGCGGCTGGCGTAATGGTCGGAGTTTACTACAACTCCATTGATCCGCTGATGGGTATTATGCCAGGCCTGAAGGCTTTCGTGGCCGCGGTTCTGGGCGGTATCGGCATCATTCCAGGCGCTATGCTGGGCGGAATTATCATGGGGATTGTCGAAGCGCTGGTCAGCGGCTTCTTATCCTCTACCTTCCGTGACGCAGCGGCGTTTATCATCTTGATTATCATTCTCCTCTTCAAACCGTCCGGCTTGCTGGGCAAAAATGTCCGCGAGAAAGTGTAGGTGGCTGGCATGAATAATATTAGAAAGAAAGATTTATACCTATTTGGTGCGGCCCTTGGCCTATACGTGGTGGTACAGGGTCTCATTATGCTGGAGGTGATTCCTCCCTACTATGAACTCAACATTATCAAAGTTTGCATCTATGTCATTCTGTCCAGCAGCCTTAACCTGATCAACGGTATCACCGGCCAGTTTTCTATCGGGCATGCAGGATTTATGGCTGTCGGGGCCTATGTTGGCGCCGTTTGCACCGTCAAGTTCGGACTGCCGTTTATCGCGGCTATTATAGCCGGAGCGCTTGGCGCTGGCTTGCTGGGCTTTCTTATTGGACTGCCTACGCTGCGACTGTCGGGAGATTATCTGGCTATCGCAACTTTGGGCTTGGGGGAAATCATCCGCATCACCATTCTCAACATTCCGTATGTCGGTGGAGCCTCCGGCTTCATGGGTATTCCCCGCTACAATAATTTTACCTGGGCCTTTTTCGTGATGCTGTTTACCTTGTTCTTTATCAAAAATTTCGTAAACTCCACCCATGGCCGGGCCTGCATCTCGGTGCGCGAGAATGAAATCGCCGCCGAAGCCATGGGGGTTAATACCACAAAATACAAAGTGCTGGCCTTTACTCTTGGCGCAGCGTTCGCCGGGGTTGCCGGAGCACTGTTCGCGCATACCTTCTATATCGCCCATCCTGCGTCATTCACTTTTATGCAGTCCTTTGACATCCTGACGATGGTGGTCTTAGGTGGTCTGGGCAGCATAACCGGTTCTATCGCCGGCGCGCTGATTCTTACCGGCGCATCCGCCTACCTGGCGAGTTTCCCTGAAATCAGGATGATTATTTACTCGCTGATCCTTATACTGTTAATGCTCTACAGGCCGCAGGGTTTATTCGGCAACAAGGAGTTTAGTCTGAAAATATTCGGCCGCTTTGGAGGTGGACGTCGTGGCACTACTCAAAGTAACTGATATGTCCATGGTCTTCGGTGGCCTTCGGGCGGTATCCAATTTCAATATTGACATCAATCCCGGAGAACTGGTCGGTCTCATCGGCCCCAACGGCGCCGGGAAGACCACGGCATTCAACGTACTGACCGGAGTATATGAACCCACCGAGGGGCAAGTTGATTTTGACGGCAAAAGCCTCCTTGGTCTTAAACCTTACCAAATCACCCAGCGCGGCATCGCCCGCACCTTTCAGAATATCCGGCTGTTTGCCGATCTGACTGTACTGGATAATGTCAAGATTGCTTATCATTTTCATGTGAAATATGGGTTGCTGGAAACCGTGTTTCGCGTCGGGCGTTATTTCCCTGAGGAAAAAGAAATCGAAGAAAAGGCGATCAAGTTTTTGGATGTTTTCCAGCTGGGGCATCGCAAGGATGAAATCGCCAAAAACCTGCCTTACGGTGAGCAGCGGCGCCTCGAAATCGCCAGAGCGCTGGCCGCTCAGCCCAAACTGCTGCTGCTGGACGAACCGGCAGCCGGCATGAACCCGCAGGAAACCCAGCAATTAATGGCAATGATCCGCTGGATTCGCAAAGAATTCAACCTGACTATTCTGCTGATCGAGCATGACATGAGCCTGGTAATGGGTGTGTGTGAACGTATTTACGTTCTGGACTACGGCGTCATCATCGCTCAAGGGACACCGCAGGAGATCAAAAATAACCCGCGAGTTATCGAGGCCTACCTCGGTGAGGAGGTGCACTGATGCTGACAGTTGACAATATTAATGTTTATTATGGAGCGATTCACGCCCTGAAAGGAATCAGTCTCGAGGTTACCGAAGGCGAGATTGTCACTCTCATCGGTGCCAACGGTGCCGGCAAGAGCACAATACTGCGCACCGTCTCGGGCCTGCTGAAACCTAAGACCGGAAAGATCGAGTTTGAAGGCAAAAACATCGCTGCCATTGCCGCCGAGGATATCGTTAAACGGGGGATTTCCCAAGTGCCTGAGGGCAGGCGGATTTTCGCCAATCTTACCGTACTGGAAAACCTTGAACTGGGTGCCTACATCCGGTCTGATACCAAAGGCATTCACGAAGATATGCAGAAAATGTTCCAACGCTTTCCCCGCTTGGCTGAGCGGCGGACGCAAGTGGCAGGCACCCTTTCCGGCGGCGAGCAGCAGATGCTGGCGATGAGCCGGGCCTTGATGAGCCGGCCGCGGCTGCTTCTCATGGATGAACCTTCCATGGGTCTGGCCCCGCTACTAGTTAAAGAGATCTTTTCGATCATTAAGGATATTAATAACAGTGGAACAACGATTCTTTTGGTTGAGCAAAACGCTCATATGGCCCTTTCGGTTGCCCACAAGGCTTATGTGCTGGAAACAGGACGTATCACTCTGGCTGGTACCGCTAAAGAGCTGTCAGAGAGCGAAGCGGTGCGTAAGGCGTATCTTGGCGGTTAGTCGCCGCACATATGAAGAGGAGAGATAGCCATGCTTGTGTCAAAAAGGATGACTCCCAATCCTGTGACAATCGCTCCGACAACGATGGTTACCGAGGCTGCAATCACGATGAAAAACAACAAGTTCCGCCGCCTGCCGGTGGTGGATAACGGCAAACTGGTCGGGATTGTCACTGACCGCGACCTGCGCGATGTATCACCATCCCCCGCGACAACGCTATCGATTTACGAACTCAATTACCTGTTGGCCAAGATACAGGTTAATGAAGTTATGAAAAAAGAAGTTATTACTATCAACGTCGACGCCACTATTGAAGAGGCTGCGCTGCTGATGTACACTAATAAAATCGGCGGGCTGGTCGTTGTTAACGCAGCAGGCGGAGTAGTTGGCGTGATTACCGAGACCGACGTCTTTAAATGTTTTGTTGACGTGATGGGCCTGGCCGAAGGCCGTACCCGCCTCACCCTCGAATTTACCGACAAAGTTGGCGCACTGTTTGAAATAACCGGCATATTCAAAGATCTGGGGATCAACATTCTCAGCTACGCCAGCCAGCATCTGCCGGACAACAGAATCGAAATGGTCATCCGGGCCGACATTCAAGATGCCACAGAACTTACCCGACGATTGGATGCTATCGGCTATCCGGTGACCAATGTCGTCCTGATTGGCAAATAAATAGACTGTACATACGAAAATTAGCTGTTTAGATCGATAGGTTTACACGTTCTGGCTAATATGCTAATATAATGGTCTAAGGGATCAAGCGACCGGCTCCTGGCCGGTGCGGCTGGGCTTTGTGCAACAGACGGCAGTCTGTGGGACCTTATCGGGTCCCACGGACTGCTTGTTTATTGTCTTTTGGAGGTCAAAGCAGTGGAACAGTTTAACAAGCTAAAACAGCAGACAGCAAGGCTGTCGGTAATATCCAATACGTTATTGGTGGTTCTCAAGCTGGCAGTGGGGTTTTATGGCGGTGCGGTCAGTATTATTTCCGAAGCGGCCCACTCCGGAGTCGATCTGGTCGCCTCTTTGGTGGCGTTCTATGCTGTCCGAAAATCCGGTAAACCGCCTGACAAGCATCATGCTTACGGGCACGGCAAAATCGAAAACCTGTCCGGGGCCATTGAAGCGGCGCTGATCTTGATTGCGGCGGTGTGGATTGTTTATGAGGCGCTGGAGAAGCTGATGACAGTGCAAAGACCCCAATTCATTGAATACGGCATTGCGGTCATGATGGTGTCCATTGTCGTAAACTGGTGGGTTTCGGCCAGACTTCTCAAGGTAGCTAAGCTGACCCGTTCGGACGCTCTTGCGGCCGATGCACTGCACCTCAGGACCGACATCTGGACTTCGGCGGGAGTACTGATTGGGTTGACGGTGATCAAGATCACCGGTGTCGGCTGGCTGGATCCGGCTATCGCCATCATGGTGGCCATGATCGTATTCCGGGCCGGCTATCTTATGACCAAAAAGAGCCTCTACGAACTGACTGATGTCAGTCTCCCAAAAGAAGAAGAAGCGGTCATCCGTCAGATATTGCAAGTCCATCCCGAGATCATCGACTTTCATCGGCTCCGGACCCGACGTTCCGGTTTTCGGAGGCTCATCGATGTTCATGTTATCTTATTCAAGGATATGCACCTTGACAAGGCGCATGCGGTATGCGATGAAATCGAAGCCGAGCTCGAAGCAGCCCTTAGTTGCTGTGACGTAGTCATTCATCTGGAACCCTGCGGCTATCATGAAGACTCCGGCGCTTGTCCGTTGCCGGCAGATAACCAAGATACAGAAGGAAAACAATAAGCGGAACTTTCGTTCCGCTTTTCTGTTGCTATGTAGCCCTTGCTATTTCAGCTTTCGAGGCCGTCTTGGGCCCGATGAGGGCAGCGGCTGGCTATCGACCGGTGCAGGTATGGATGTTTCCAATGCCGGCTCAGGAGCAGTAACTGGTGGTGGCGCTTGAGGTTCTAAGGCAGGAACGCTTTGTGGCAGATTGCCGGGCGGTGCAGCCGGCTCAGCAGGGCGGCCTTGCTGCTGGTCTTCGTCAGGCGTGGTTCTGGGCAGGCACTCCGCTGGCGGGACCGGTGCCGGAAAGGCGGCAGGCGGTGGCGGCGGCGGCGGCGGCGGCTGATAGAAGGATGTGGCAAAGGTGTAAGGCGGTGGCCCGGGGGGGGAACAGGGCGGCTTTGAGGAGTCATCCTTGCCGCGCAGGGCGACCTCGGCACGCCGCAGCACCTCGAGAAGAAGAATTTCCTCGGCTACTTCGTGAGGAGTATTTTTGATATCAAACCTAGTGGCCAGCAGGCGGAATAAATCCACCGGAGCGCAGGTTACCGCCAGGAAGTCGCTGCTGAAGGAAATCTTGCAGCAAAGCAGGTCAACCAGGATATCGAGCAATACGCCGGTGCGGTCGAAGCGCTCTATTGCCCGGGCCAGTACATCGGGGGAAACACCGGGAATACGATGGATTTCCTCGGCTGCTCCGACTAACAACCGATAAGAACTGACCAGGGAAGAAAAATTCGGCACTACGGCGTTGACATCTGCCAGAATGGTGTCCAGTATTGTTTGAGAAATGACTGTAGCAGTAGTCGCCATCTTATCGACCTCCGTCTTACTACCTCCATTGTATGCAGCTGATGATTAACTGGTTAAAGCAAATACAAAAAGGATTTTGGATAATAAAGTATAATTAGGAAGGTGTGGCGGGATAATGGCGATAATACCACAGCAGCATGGGGGGAGGGGATAAGGCATGGTGAAACTGACACAGTACACTAAAAGCGGCGGCTGAGCTGCTAAAATCGGGCCAGGCGCCCTGGCGCACGTGTTGCGCCAACTCCCTCGATCAACAGATCCGAGACTGCTTGTCGGCATTGATACTGCTGATGACGCAGGCGTTTACAAGCTGAGTGACACTACCGCCCTGATCCAGACGGTAGATTTCTTCACCCCGGTGGTCGACGACCCCTATTTATTTGGACAGATTGCGGCTGCCAATAGTTTGAGCGATGTGTACGCCATGGGCGGCAAACCGCTGACGGCGTTGAATATCGTTGCCTTTCCCATCTGTTCCCTGGACCCCAACATCCTGTTGGCTATTTTGCAAGGGGGCCAGGAGAAAGTGACTGAAGCCGGAGCCGTGATCGTCGGGGGCCATACCATTGAGGACGCAGAGCCTAAATACGGACTCAGTGTTACCGGCCTGATCCATCCGGATAAAATTTGGACCAATGCCGCAGCCCGGACGGGCGACAGGCTGATCCTGACCAAGGCGCTTGGTACCGGGGTGTTGGCTACTGCTGCCCGGGCCGATCTATTTCCCGCAGGGGTTGCTGCTGCTGCTAAAAGTATGGCGACACTGAACCGGACGGCGGCTGAGACCGCCAGCAAGTATCATGTGAATGCCTGCACCGACATCACCGGTTTTGGACTCTTGGGCCACCTTTATGAACTGGCTGTGGCCAGTGGAGTGCGTCTGGAAATTGACAGCGCGGTCCTGCCGTTGTTGCCGGAGGCGCAGGAAGCCGCTACTATGGGACTGGTGCCGGCAGGCGCTTACGCCAACCGGGACTACCTGACAACAGTGACCATCGACAATTCCGTGCCGGAGTGTATCCGCGATCTTTGTTATGATCCCCAGACCTCCGGCGGACTCTTGTTCAGCCTGCCAGAGTCAGAGGCCATCCAGCTGTTGGCCGAGCTCAAACAAGCCAACGTTGACCAGGCCGCCCTGGTCGGATGGGTGGTTGGATCAGGAAGAGGTGAAATTCATGTCAAATGAAATAGATGCCCGCGGGCTGGCCTGTCCCCAGCCGGTTATTGCCACAAAGAAAGCGCTGGAAAACTTGACCGGCGGGGTCGTGACAACCATCGTCGACAACACGGCAGCCAAGGAAAATGTAATTAAATTTGCGGTGGCCAGTGGGTGCGGTGCGAGTGTTGAGGAAAAGCAAGGCCACTACTATATCAAAATCACCAAAGGCCCGGCAGGCGCTAAACAGGTTGAAGGGCAGGCGGCGACAGGGCAGACGGTCTATCTGATCACAAAGGATACCTTGGGTCACGGCAGCGAGGAACTGGGGGCGGTGCTCATGAAGGCCTTTCTCTATACCTTGCTGGAAACCGAACCGTTGCCGCGAACGCTGCTGTTTATAAACTCCGGTGTACGCCTGGCAACGGAAGAATCTCCGCTGCTCGGCCATCTCCAAACACTTGCCGGGCGGGGTGTAAACATTCTGTCCTGCGGAACCTGCCTTGACTATTTTGCGCTGAAAGAACGGCTGGCTGTAGGCGAAGTAACTAACATGTACAGCATTGTGGCCGAACTTGGAGCAGCCGCCAAAGCCATTACGCTGTGAGGTGACCTGTTACGGACCTGAAATATAACCGATTGATGTCTTTTGCCTCGGTATATCAGGCGATCCGAGCCGAAAACCTGCTGGTTGAAGCGAAAATTACTGTCTTGGCGATACCCACTCCGCGGGAAATTGACATCAGCTGCGGCCAGTGTCTATTGTTTCTTGCCGCGGATGAGCCCAGAGTGCTTGCCCTGCTCAGCGCCGGCCAGGTGACCTGGTCCAAGCTATTTACCCGGAATGGCGCGGCTAGGGTGTATGAAAAAACGAAAGAATTCGGGGGATAACCTGTGGGAGAGTTGATAACCGCCGATTATTGGCTGTTTTTTGCCAACAAAATACTTCGCCTGATGGTCATCAGTCTGATCGCTCTGGCGGCCTGCCGCTTTTCCGGTGCCGTAATTGAGCGCTTTTTCCAGGCTCAGTCCGGGAGCAAGAAATTTTACCTGGAAGAAAAGCGGGCCCGAACCTTGAGTTCGGTTCTCAAGATGATTCTGCGCTATACGGTATATTTTATCGCCGCAGTCATGATTCTGCAGGAATTCCGGATTGACACCACCTCCATTCTCACTGGAGCCGGCATTATCGGTCTGGCTGTGGGCGTGGGAGCTCAGAGCCTTGTCAAGGATATTATCACAGGCTTCTTTGTCATTCTCGAAGACCAGTACTCGGTGGGTGATTACATCGTCAGCGGCGATATGGCAGGAACAGTGGAAGACATCAGTTTCAGGATCACAAAACTCCGGGATGCCAACGGCGTGCAACACATTATTCCCAATGGCTCCATTACTCGGCTCAGCAACTATAGCCGCGGCCATATGCAAGCGGTGATCAATATTCCTGTATCCTATCAGGCCGATATCGGCAAGGTCCTGGTCCTGTTGGAAGAGGCCTGCCGAAACATCGGAAAAGAGCTGCCCGAGGTGCTGGACGGGCCCAAAGTTGTCGGTGTTGTCGACCTGCGGCCAGGCGAAGTCATCATCCGGGTGGTGGCCAAAACGGCACCACTGGAGCAGCAGAAAGTGGAAACCGCCTTCCGCCATAAAGTAAAGCTGCTGTTCGATGCTGCCCAGATTCCCGCTCCGAACGCGGGTTAGCCGCTAAGCACGGAGGGACAGGAGAAATCATCATGATCATTCGCTATGAAATCGGCGATATCGTTAAAATGAAAAAAACCCATCCTTGCGGCAGCGACCGATGGGAAATCACCCGCACCGGCATTGACTTTGGTCTCAAATGTCTAGGCTGCGGCCGGCGGGTGATGATTCCCCGGCCAAAATTCGAAAAAGCCGTCAAAGCCATTGTCTCCCGGACTGAAGATCAGAGTCTTCCCGGAGAGCGGTAAGCTGGCAAACGCATACAGTCAACAAGGCTTTAGCACGCAAACGTGAGCGCCTGGGCAAAGGTTATTGTCCGGGCGTTTCTCCTTGTTGGGAAAAGGCGGGTAAGCACTCTGCGGCGCACCGAAGAGCGCGAAAAGGTTTGACGGGTATTGCAATCGCCTGCGGGATATTCTACAATTAACTAGTTAAATATAGCAGTAAGGTGGAGAGACATGAGTACGAATCTTGAAGTTGGTATCCTGGGGCTGCCCAACGTCGGCAAGACAACGTTGTTTAACGCCCTGACAAAAGCAGGCGTGGCGGTTTCGAATTTCGTGTCCAACGCCATAGAACCCAATGTGGGCGTTGTCGAGGTGCCGGATCCCCGGCTGCTCAAACTGGCCGAAATGTATAAACCGAAGAAAATCACCCGCGAAAAAATGCAATTTGTTGATATAGCCGGCCTAGGGAAAGGGGCCTCCAAAGGTGCCGGACTGGGAAATAAGTTTCTCTCGCACATCCGTCAGGTTGACGCGGTCATCCAGGTAGTTCGCTGTTTCACCGACGAAAGTATGCATGTCGAAGGCGAGCTTAATCCCCTGGCCGACATCGAAATTCTCAACACCGAGCTTTGTCTGGCAGATCTGGACAGCCTGGAAAAACGGCAGGAGCGGCTGCAAAAAGCGCTCAAAAGCGGTGATAAGAAAGCTCAGGACGAACTGGATGTGATCATCCGCCTAAAGGCGGGGCTGGAAGAGATCAAGCCCGCCCGACAGGTCATTCAAACAAAAGAAGAAGCGGCCCTGGTCAGGGAGCTCAATCTGTTGACCCTTAAGCCCATCCTCTATGTAGCCAACATCAACGAGAATGATGCCGCCGACCCGGAAGCAAGCAAATACGTGCAGATGGTTCAGCAGTATGCGACAAAGGAAGGAGCCGAGGCTATCGCCATCTCCGCGAAGATTGAAGCCGAGATCGCGGAACTGACCGAAGAGGAAGCCAAGGACTTTCTTGCCGAGCTGGGTATAGCCGAATCCGGCCTGGACAGAGTCATCAAGGCCAGCTATAAACTGCTGGGACTGATTACCTTTCTGACCGCTGGCGAACCCGAAGTGAGGGCCTGGACCATCAATCAGGGCACTCGCGCCCAGCGGGCTGCCGGGAAGATCCACAGTGACATCGAGCGGGGCTTTATCCGGGCGGAAACTGTGGCGTATAACGACCTGATAACTTCCGGCAGCTTTGCTGCTGCAAAGGATAAGGGGCTTGTCCGGCTGGAGGGCAAGGAATATATCATGAAAGACGGCGATGTGGTCAATTTCCGGTTCAACGTCTAGCGAAAGTTAGCCGAATATCTTGCAAAACTTTTTAATATAGTGCTATAATATATTGGTCTAAGACAAACAGTAAGGTCAAATTTCGATTTGAACCTTCCCTGCTCCCTACGGGGAGCCGTTTAGTCCAGAGGAGGAGGTGGTTTCATGAACAAGTACGAAGTCATGTTTATCGTGAAGCCGGCGGAAGAAGAGGCTATCGAGGCGGTTGCGACCAAATTCGAAAATCTCATCAAAAACAACGGCGGAACTATCGACAAGGTAGACCGTTGGGGTAAAAAACGCCTGGCTTACGAACTAAAAGACTTCGCCGAAGGTTTCTACTATGTAGTCTACTTCACGGCTGATCCCAAGATGATTCTTGAGCTCGAGCGGGTAATGAAGATTACTGACGAGATCCTGCGGCATATGGTCATTAAACATGAAGAATAGGCCAGAGGGGGTAAAACCATGAATAAGGTTATCCTTGTCGGGCGTCTGACTCAAGACCCGGAAGTACGCTACACCCAAAGCGGTAAAGCGGTGGCATCTTTTACCATTGCCGTCAACCGGTTTTCCGGGCAGGGACAAAAAGAAGCCGATTTTATTCCCGTCGTAGCATGGGAAAAACTGGCCGAAACCTGTGGAAATAACTTGACCAAGGGGCAGCGGGTGCTAATCGAAGGGCGTCTCCAGATTCGCTCCTACGAAGCCAATGATGGTCAAAAGCGGCGGGTGGCCGAAGTTATTGCCCAGAACATGGAGTTTTTGGAACGTAAGCAGGCGGCTTCTGCTGACGATAATAAAGACACAAATCCGTTTGGCGGCCAAGTCGTCCCTGAAGAAGAGATTCCATTTTAAGGGGGTTTACTGTAGGTGAAACGTGACAAAGGCAGAAAGCCGAAGAAAAAAGTATGCAGCTTCTGCGTGGATAAAGTAGAAGCAATTGACTATAAAGAAGTTCCCAGAATTCGCCGGTTCACTACTGAGCGCGGCAAAATTCTTCCCCGCCGGATTTCCGGTAACTGCGCCAAGCATCAGCGACAGCTGACGCTGGCGGTCAAACGGGCTCGTAATATGGCTCTGTTGCCGTTTACAGCTGAATAGTTCTTTGATTAGACTCCGAGGATTCGGAGTCTTTTTTATTTGGAGTCGGTGAAAAATTTATGATATCGGAATATAAAAGCAAAAAAACCATTTTAAAAAAAAGGATAATATCCATATAATGTGAAAATAAGAATGAACCCACTACGGAGGGATAATGATTCTTATCCGGGCCCGCGGTCCATCCGTACGGCTATCCAGCTTGTACATAGGCAAGCATTTCTTTCGCTTTCATCCTGGATTCTTATAGGGATGATAATTTTTGTTCGTGGTTTTGAACTAAGTTCATAGATGAGAACAACAGAACTGGCTGTTTATAGATAGATTCCTAGACCGACCAGGGGATATGCAGGCATGAGGCGGGACGGTTATTCCGCTTTGAGGCGCAGCGGAGAAAATCGGAACCAAGACATCTTTTAGAGGGAAAGGTAATGATGTTGGAGTTGCCGGTTAATACGGCTGGGAAGAGGAAATGGCGGTGTGGCCAAAAATGAAGAAGGAGGCTGAGTTGTGGGAGAATTTTCGGACAAAGTTGTGGTGGTCACAGGTGGCAGCAAGGGCATCGGCCGGGCCACTGTCAGAAAGTTTTGCGAGGAGGGCGCGCACAGTATCATTGTGAGCAGAAACGGCCAGGAAGGCCAGGAGTATGCTGATGAACTTCAAAAGCTGGGCTTCAGTGCAGGCGCGGTAGCTGCAGACATGGGAGTAGTGAGTGACATTAAAACAATGGCGCAGAACCTTATCAAGCAATATCAAAAAATCGACGTGCTGGTAAATTGCGCCGGGGTGAATGTCCGGAAACTAGCCTTGGACTACAACGAAGAAGACTGGGATTACATCATGGATATCAATCTCAAGGGATCTTATTTCTGTTCTGTGGAGATCGGACGACATATGGTAGCCAGGGGCTCTGGAGCAATTGTCAATTTATCGTCATTGCAAGGCCACCTTGTTTTGCCGGAACGGACCATATATGCTGCCAGTAAAGGCGGAGTAGCCCAGTTTACCAAAGGACTCGCCAACGAATGGGCCAAGAGCGGCGTAAGAGTAAATTCCATTTCACCCGCGTTTATCGGCACGCCGATGGTGGCCAAGGTGATGGAAGATCCGGCTTGGGTTCAGCTGATCCAGTCCCGCACCCCCATGGGGCGTGTCGGCACACCGGAAGAGGTGGCTGATTTAATTGCATATCTGGCGTCGTCCCGCGCAAGTTACATTACCGGCGCCGATATTCCCATCGACGGCGGCTGGACAGCCAGCTAAACCTTCAGTAAAAAAACAGGAGGTTATGAAATGAAAGGATATCGCCTGGTAGTGCTGGCCATAATGGTTGCAGCGACTTTTATCAACTATATCGACAGGGCTTCGTTATCGATAGCCGCACCGTACATCATGAAGGAGTTCAATTTCTCTCCCGCCGAGATGGGTATTGTTTTCAGCAGTTTTTTTCTAAGTTACTCAGTGTTTTGTTTTGTCGGCGGTTATCTGTCGGATATTTACGGCCCGAAAAAAACCATTGCCTTTGCCATGGTGGCCTGGTCGCTGTTTGCAGGTGCTCCGGCCTTAGCATGGGGATTTTCCTCATTGGTTGTATTTAGGATATTGTTTGGTGCCGGCGAGGGACCGATCAGCTCGGTATCCAACAAGATGATCAACAACTGGTTTCCAGCTACCGAACGTGCCAAGGCCAAAGGGATTACCGACACAGGGATGTCGATAGGTGCAGCGCTGGCCGGGCCGATCGTCGGGCTCATCGCAGTTCAATGGGGCTGGCGGATTTCCTTCCTTGTCTTGACACTGCTTGGCTTTGTCTGGGTGATATTCTGGATGAAGATGGTAACCGACCATCCTAAGGATCATGCCAAGGTATCGGCCGCTGAGCTGGAAGAGATCGAGAAAGGCAAAGTTACGGTTACCCAAGTGGCGGATAAGCTTCCGCTGTCTTACTACATCAAGCAGCCGATTATCTTATCGACAATAATAGCTTTTTTCGCCACCAACTACGCCACTTATTTCTTCTTGACCTGGTTTCCCAGCTATCTGGTTATGGCTCGCAGCTTGAGTATCAAGGATATGGCCATAGTCAGCGTCATCCCGTGGTTGTTCGGCGCCCTAGGCTACGGCCTCGGCGGGTACCTGTCCGATCACCTTGTCAAAAGACTTGGCGACCTTGTTAAGGCCCGTAAAATTGTCATTTCTGTATTCTTGTCCTGTGCCGCTGTTTCGATAGGATTGTGCGGGCTGGTCGACACGACCACAGCGGCGGTGACCTTGATGTCGCTGGGGATATTTTTCGCCTACCTGGCAACGGCGTCCTACTGGGCCATTATTCAGGACACGGTAAAAAGCGACAGCGTCGGCCGGGTCGGGGGCTTTGTTCATTTCCTGTCGAACACGGCCGGGATTATAGCCCCGAGTGTAACCGGTTTCATTGTTCAGGCTACCGGTATGTTTACCAGCGCATTCTTGCTGACCGGGGGACTGGCGATCATCGGTGCAGCATCTGTCGCGATATTCGCCAAGCCGATTACCCCCTATGTACATCCGAGTAAACCGGCAGCGTAAGATTTGAGCGATTTGTTCTGGTATGTGGAAGACTTTCATATACCAGAACAAATTTCCCGTTGCCCCCGGCTGTGTCTGCTAGCCCCTCACGACAGGATTGCGGGACAGGATAATATTTTGAGACAGCTATTTGCGACATGACAGAGCTTGGTAACAGCAGGGAAAAGTGCCTCCGGCGTGGAATCCAATGATTTGGGAAAATGCTGCGCAAGTCGGGTGGCAATCATTTCTTTGAAACGCTGCGCAAAACTGCAAACAACAAGCGGGGGGATATGGTGGATAATCGAAAACCGGCGGTAGTCAAATCCGCGACCCGGACCCTTGATGTTATTGAATTTATCGTGAATAGCTCAAAACCACCAACCTTTACGGCAATTCAGGAGTTTTTGGATATACCGAAAAGCTCTCTTTCCTATTTGTTGCAGGATTTGACCAATCGCGACTACATCCATTACGACCCTGATATGAGGGTATATTACCCCGGGTTAAAGCTAATCCAGGTAAGTGCCTCCTGTATTAACAATACCAATATGTCCCGGGAAGTTTGGCTGGGGATCAAAAAACTCAGCGATGAACTGGGAGAAACCACCCATGCAGCAATCTTGGACGGGCGGTTCGTGGTTTATATCGGCAAATGCCAGGGAACCAAAGATATAAGTGTTGTAACCACAATCGGTTTCAAGATTCCTGCCCACGCCACGGCCCTGGGCAAAATGCTGCTGTCTTTTCACAGTAAAGAAGAGGTCGAGTCACGTCTGAGAAATGTTCAGCTTGAACGGTATACCGAAAGTACCATTGTTTCTCCGCAGGAACTGATCACTGAATTAGAAAAAATTTCCCGACAAGGCTACGCGATTGACAACCAGGAAATTATTCCTGGGGGTATATGTGTCGCCGCGCCTATTGGTGACAAATCTCATAAAGTATTTGCCGCCTTGAGTGTAACTGTACCCGCGATACGCGTCAGTGAAGATTTTCTTCAGGAAATAATCATCAAGGTTGGAGCCGCTGCAGCCAACGTTTCGATGCGCCTGGGGAAGATTTGAACTTGTTTTGGCAAACGGCAGGGGAAAAGGATTTGACGGAGAAGGTGATAGTCAGGACAGGTTATTTTTGTTCATACATATGAACTCGGTTCGCTGATATGAATTGCTTGCTGTTTCCTTGTTGCTGTTGGATTACACTTGGTGTAAAGATAAGAGGAGGGGTAATATGTCACTGTTAAAAGAAAGGTTGAAAAAAGGAGATCGTCTTTTTGGGCCGTTTGTTAACCTTTGTCATCCCGCGGTACTGGAAATAGCCGGTTTGGCGGGATTTGATTTCGCCATCATCGATACCGAACACGGCGAATTGTCCTCCGACAGAGCTGTTGATATGGTGCGGGCGGCTAAACTGGCAGGGGTTAGCCCGGTAGTCAGGGTTTACGGCAATCAGCCTGAACTGATTGCTAAAGCTCTGGATATCGGAGCAGAAGGGGTACAGGTGCCGCAGGTCGGTAATAAGGCGGAAGCCATCGCGGCAGTCAAAGCTGCAAAATTTACACCAGAGGGAGCCCGGGGATGCAACCGTTATGTTCGGGCAGCCAAATATTCGGCTGCCGACAAGTTCGCCTACTTCGGCAACTCCAATAATGAAACAGCCGTAATTATTCAAGTGGAAGGCAAGGAGGGAATGGATAACCTCTCGGACATTATCTCTGTACCGGGGATTGATGTTTTATTCATTGGACCCTATGATTTATCAGCTTCGCTGGGGATAACCGGCCAGGTCGACCATCCGATGCTTGTGGCCGAGATGCAGAAAAATATGGAATTAGCGCGTAAGGCGGGAGTAGCCATCGGCTTCTTTGTTGATGATGTCGAGACCGCGATCAAGTGGAAAAACTGGGGAGTGCAGTATATCTCCTTTGCCGCCGATGTTGGCCTGTTGTATGAAATTTTCAGTCAAAAGGTGAAGGCTTTTAAGGAAGGATGACACTTGTTCCTGCGGGAACTGCGCCCGGCAGAACCATAGCCGCTGGGCGCAGCAGGTGCGATAAACTCTCAAATGGAGGTCTGTAAATGAGTATTATCCAGGATTTATTGCAAGACATACCGTTGCCCCGTATGGTAAAGGTACGTCAGAAGTTCGCTGCTCCGGAAGTAGCCGATCTGATTGGAACACTGCGCCAGGAACTGGCCAAGCCGGGAACCGGCGACAGAGTTAAACCCGGTATGCGTATCGCAATCGCGGTAGGCAGCAGGGGGGTGGCACAGATAGAGACCATCACCCGGGTGACGGTGGAGGAAATCAAGAAAAGAGGCGGCATCCCCTTCGTCGTGCCAGCCATGGGCAGCCACGGCGGAGCGACGGCCCAGGGTCAGCAGCAGGTTCTAGCCGAACTTGGGGTGACTGAGGCCAGTGTGGGCTGCCCCATCATTTCCTCCATGGAGGTCGTGGAGGTGGGTCGACTGCCCAGCGGTCTGGCTGTGCTTATCGACAAAACCGCTTTTGAGGCCGACGGCATTGTCGTGATTAACCGGGTAAAATCGCACACCGCTTTCCACGGTCCCAGCGAGAGCGGTCTGGTCAAGATGCTTTCCATCGGCCTTGGCAAACAAAAAGGCGCCGATTCCTGTCATGCTTACAGCTTCAAGCACATGGCCGAGCACATTGTCGAGATGGCCAAAATCAAACTGGAGCGATGCCGCTTTCTTTTCGGAGTCGCCACTGTTGAGAACGCCTATGACCATGTCGCCAAAATTGTCGCGGTTCCGGCCGAGAAAATGATCGAGGTGGATCAAACGCTGCTCATCGAGGCCAAGGCCAACATGCCGCGGATCATGTTTGACCCCATGGATGTGCTGATTGTCGACCGAATCGGCAAGGAAATTTCCGGCGACGGCATGGACCCGAATATTACCGGCCGCTATCCCACACCCTACGCCAGCGGTGGTCCGGTAGTCAACAAGCTGGCAGTTCTGGATCTGACGGAAAAAACCCATGGCAACGCCAATGGTATGGGAGCCGCGGATTTCACCACCCGCAAACTGGTGGATAAAGCGGACTGGGATTCCACCTACGCCAACGCGTTGACATCTACGGTATGTGAGCCGATACGTATCCCAATGGTTCTGGCTTCTGACAGAGAAGCCATTTGCGCCGCCGTGAAGACGAGTTTTGCCCGGGACCTGAAGAAGGTCAGGCTGGTAAGGATCAAGGATACTCTCAGTTTGGGGGAAGTCTATATTTCCGAATCTTTGCTGCCGGAAGCCGAGGCGAACCCCGACATCGAGATTTGCGGTTCACTCAGCGAAATGAAGTTTGATGCCGACGGCAATCTGGTCGGCTAAAGGTAGCCTAACGGGTTCTCTAAGCTGAATAAAGAGGAGGGGTTTACTTTTGGAAAAACAACGATGCCGCGATGTTCGAAACCTTTGGGCCCAGGTCGATGCTCTCATGATGGGCATGAATTGGTCTGAAGAGGATGTTGAAAAGCCACATATCCTTGTGGACGATGTTCAAGGCGATAGCCATCCCGGCAGTTTCCATTTAAATGTGCTGAGCGACGAGGCCTGCACCGGTGTATATGAGGCCGGCGGCAAACCGGCGAAGTTTCATGTCACCGATATTTGTGACGGCTGGGCTCAGGGTCATGACGGCATGAATTATATCCTGGCCTCCCGCGAGATCATCGCCGACATGGTGGAAATCCATGCTTCGGTCATTCCCTGGGATGGGATGATCTTGCTCTCCGGTTGTGACAAGTCAGTGCCGGCGCATCTTATCGCCTCGGCCCGCATGGACATTCCTACCATCCATATCCCCAGCGGTTCGATGCGTGCCGGCCCCAACAATTCGACATCCGGCCTGGCCGGCCCCTTGTCCGCCCGATCCAAAAAAGGGGACGTCTCGCCTGAAGAAATGCGCAACTACAAGCTGACAGGCTGTCCGTCCTGTGGCGCTTGCCAGTTTATGGGTACAGCCAGCACGATGCAATGCATGTCTGAAGCGCTGGGAATGGCTCTGCCCGGCACGGCCCTGATGCCGGCTACCTTTATGGATATCAGGCGCCGGGCCCGCATCGCCGGGAAGATCATGCTGGGACTTGTCCACCAGAATGTTACGGCCCGAAAAATTCTGACCAAAGACGCCTTCTTAAACGCCATTAAAGTTCATGCGGCCATCGGCGGCAGCACCAACGCCCTGATTCATCTGCCAGCCATCGCTCACGAACTTGATTTTGAACTTGATCCCAAATTATTCGACACCCTGGGGCAAGAAATTAAGTACCTGACCAATATTCAGCCCAGCGGCAAATACGTATCCGAGCTGCTCTGGTTTGCCGGCGGGATACCGATGATTCAGTGGCTGCTAAAAGACCAACTTAATCTCAATGTGATGACAGCAACCGGCCGTCCCTTGGGAGAAAACCTTGAGATGCTCTGGAA